>Ga0315904_10011198_pt1 | contig 11489 bp, 7 predicted proteins | sample LakEriMetagenome_6_FD_203529 | JGI IMG/M metagenome (GOLD analysis project Ga0315904, IMG submission 203529) | Freshwater fungal communities from buoy surface, Lake Erie, Ohio, United States - Buoy 12 MA120 | ecosystem: Environmental > Aquatic > Freshwater > Lake | place: USA: Lake Erie, Ohio... | reverse complement strand
AGTTTCCTAAGGGATAAGCTAAAAAATTGTATATTCGTATTTGCATTTTTTTTAGCCATGTTTCAAAATCATTTCAAATTAGTAGTCATTACTTTATTGGTTTTCTTTAGCCATGTTTCACTGACTGCCCAAAATTATAAGTGGTTAAAAAGCTTTGGCGTTAAAGCCTACTCCGAAACTTCTTGGTTATCAGTGCCAGAGCCCGATGGTGGATTGACTTTCATTTTACAGTGGAGCCCTTCCAAGTTGGGTTTGCTTCAAGACACACAATTTATAGATACTTTCAAATTTATATACAAGTTCAAATCGGGCCATGGATATCCGAGCTGTCTGGTCCGTTTAGATAGCAATGGAAATGTACTTAATGCTAAATATATAGGCACGGCAAGGTTTGCTGCATTTTGCAAAGATGATCTTGGTAATTATTATGTCGGCAGTGATATTGTAGGGGCCTCAAACATCATTGGGAATGATACGCTTGATTCGCAAAGGGGGAGTTTGGTGTGTTCCAAATTTGACAATAAATTCAACCATGTTTGGAGCAGTCAAACTGGAGGAGATACTGCGGGAAGGGGTTATGCAAAGTTTAAATTTAGCGATGGAAAATTGTTATTTATCGCGAATTTATATCATAATTCCATCATTGGAAAAGATACATATAATATAAACTCTCAGTGGGTTCATATTTTTGGTGAACTGGATACCTCTGATGGAGCAGTTTTGTGGTCTCAATTATATTTTCAGCGTAAGATTGGCACAGGTGGTTTTTGGCTGGCAGATATTTTGAGAATGCCAAGCGGTTGTTTGTATTTGGTTGGATATACCTGGGAGGAAGACTATGTAAAGAACGGAGATAGCTTTAATAGTTTTAGCGGATTTGTTATAAAAACAGATAGCATAGGTAATTATCAGAAGCGATTGTTGTTAAGAGGGGGCAATAATTTCAAAACCAATAATCCAAATTACCCCAATTCGATTTATCAAATTGACAATATTGACTCGACACTGATTATTGCGGGATATTTGGGTACTGACTTTTTTTGGGGGGGTAAAAAGATTTCAAAAAGTTTGGATTCAGGAATACTCGGTTATGAGGGCTTTATTGCTTCTTTATCAGAAGACTTGAAGGAAGGTTTTTTCTATAAACCTGATTTTGTTTCAGTTGGCAAGTGGTCGGGAAACAATAACAATCTCTACAATCAATCATCACTCAAGTTTGCCATTAACCATGGGAGTATTTATGCCCTCGGGAGCACATCGTACAGCCTGAAAGCGGATAGCTTGCTGGTTCTGGTGGATACCTCTCAACTATATTCTTATGGATCTTTTCTTTTAAAAATGGATTTAAAAGGTAACATTATTTGGGCAAGCAATTTTGGTATTGATTCACAAGCCTATAATGGTTGGGGTGGTTGGGGTGGTTGGGGGGGATTGGGCGGATGGGGTGGTTATGGGGGTGGTGGATGGAACCAAAATTTCATTTCGGCAACGACCAACGCTGTTTTTATAACTGCACCTTATAAATATAAAATTCATTTTCCTCCTCATTCCACGAAACCCAAAGGAGAATACGACGTTTTTGTGCTGAAAATAGTTGACAATATCATACACAGAGGTCCGGTTTCTAAAGGGCCCTACTGTGCTGGGGATACATTTTCCATTCCATTTACCAAAGAAGGCATTTTTGACAGCCTTAATTATTTTATTGCAGAGCTAAGCAATGAAAAAGGAGAATTTGATGCAAATACCCGCCGTTTGGGTGTTTTGCGGGGTAATAATGACAGTACTATACGGGCTGTATTGCCGTCAAAAAATGTGGTTTCATCCTATAATTATAAAATTAGAATAAGAGCTACGCGTCCATACTGTATCAATGCTTTTGTATCGGATACATTGCGATTAACCATTTACTCTAAAGACCCTGCGGATGCAGGAAGCGATTCCCTAATGTGTCCCGGTGATTCTATACAACTCATTGCCAAAGGTGGAACCCATGTGGAATGGTGGGAATATGGTGGGGCCAAGTTTAGCAATACGCGGAGAACTTTTGCAGTACCCAAATTCAATACCCGATATATGGCCATAGTTTCAGATAGTTCGGGTTGCAGTGTAAAAGACACCGCATTCAAATGGGTATTCGTACCATTGAATACTATTGAATTAAATTCTAGAGACACCATTATTTGCGTTGATGACATATTGCCATTAACCGCTAAATTTATTGGACCTGATAGTACCAAATTCAAGTGGCAATGGTGGCTCACCGAGTTTGGATTTGACAATGTCATAAAAACGGGACAGTCGAAATCTACCGATAAACTAAATTTTAAATTTGATTTTGGGTACAGTGTTAAGCTAAAATTGATGTTGGACAATGGGTGTAAAAATGCATTGGATACTGTGGTAATTAATGTTTCCATTCCTACTGATTTAAAAATCACCAATACAAACACGGCAATTTCTGCTTGCATGGGCCAACCGTTGGTACTAAGGGGTATTGGGTCTGGAGGTATTAAACCCCGTTATCAATTTCAATGGTTTGATGCGGATTTAAATACTTTATTGAAAAAAGGAGAAACATTAAATATTAAAACAAATTCGAAGAAAAAACTTCTTCTTACACTCATGGATGGCTGTATGGAAAAAGCAGATTCCCTGAATATTTTTATTGATGTAAAACCTAAATTGACATTAAGTAGTGATTTAAAAGATACTATACTCTGTTATGGGCAAGATCTTATCTATACTGCCTTCGGCAATGGTGGACAAAGTGCCCAGTATCAATTTAATTGGTTGTTGGATGGGAAATCCATAGATACTGGTGGAGTATTAAATATGCAAACTGAAAAACACTTTGGCGATGCAGGTGGTATAAAAATCATACAGCTGGTATTGTCCGATAATTGTACTGAAAAAAGCGATACTCTTACAGCTAGAATTCAGGTAAAAGCAGGAATAAAATCAAATGTGAGTTATGATTCACTCTTGTGCTTTGGAAGATCTCAAAGACTACGTGCCAATGCTACTGGTGGTGATGGGCAAAAGTCAATTAGGTGGTATGGTCCAAATGGCAACTTGCTTTCACAATCGGATACAATCATAGTAGCGAACAACAATCAAAATGCAACAGGAGCTCAACGTTATTTTATCATTGCCAATGATGGATGTAGTATGCCTGACACCCAATTTATTGAATTAAACTTTTTAAATCCCGTACAAGCTAAAATTCAGGCAACAGACAGTTGCTTGAGTTCGGCTACTGTACTTACAGGAATGCCTACAGGAGGCTTATTGCCCTACAGATTCCTTTGGTTACAAAATACGCAACCCATCGGACAAACAGCTGCAATTGCAGTGCCCAAACCTACTGAAGAAATTGCCTATAAATTGGTGGTAATGGATGCGTGTTTTGTTGACAGTTCCATAGCAATTCAAAGGGTTTCGCCTTATCCTCAGGTAGAATTGTTAAGCAATGTAGATTCGGGTTGTGAGCCTTTGAATGTGCGTCTGCATGTGTTAAAATTGAATGGTACAAATAATGAATACCGCTATACTTGGGCTGCAGGCAACAGCACCAATTGGGTTGTAGACACCTTTGCTACCTATCGTTTATCGGCTGGCAACTTTATCCCTATGCTGGAAGTTAGAAGTCAATTGGGCTGCATGGATACCGCATTTTCAAACCCGATTTTGGTGCATCCCAAACCGCAGAGCAAATTCACATATACGCCAAACAAACCCACGCCCAAATCGCCAGAGATTCAATTTATAAATTCCAGCACGGGTGCCAACCAGTTTGATTGGAATTTTGGCACATTCGGAAAAAGTACGGACGCAAATCCAAAAGTAGTGATTTCTGAATCTGGTGTTCATTTAGTTAGCTTAATAGCAATCAATCAATTTGGATGCAGGGATACAAATACTGGAACCATAAGAATTTATGATGACTACCAACTATGGCTGCCCAATAGCTTTACTCCGGGTTTGGATAATTTGAACCCAGTGTTTAAGCCTGAGTTAAGCGGTGTTGATAGTTATACTCTGTATATATACAACCGACATGGATTGCTCATTTTCATCGGAGAAAATCAGGGTTGGGATGGGTCATATAAAAACAATAAAGTTCCTGAGGGCATGTATGTGTATGTTCTTAAAATCAATACCGCTTCCAAAACGCTAAGAGAAGAAAAAGGCACATTGATGTTGTTGAGGGGGCAATAAATGCCAAAAGAACTTTCATTGTAGAAAGTAAGAATTCAGGGATTAATTTGTTTTCAGATGGTCTTGATGCCATTATCTTTGCATCTCTGTTTTAACACAAGAACGCATGCCATTAGACCAGCCTCAAGAGCACTTCCCTTATGAGAAAAATATGGGCTTTTTTGACCATATTGATGAACTGCGTAAGAGATTGTTTAGGGTAGCCTTGCTGTTGTTCATCGCACTCATCGTTTGTTTTGTATTCGTTCCTCAGGTTTTTGATTCCATAATTCTTGGTCCTTTTAAACCCAATTTTTGGGGCTACAAATTTTTCTGTGAACTCGGTAGGTTGTTCACAGGAACAGATACCCTATGCTGGAATCCGCCTCCTGTGGAAATGCAGAGTATGCAAATTCAGGGTCAATTTGTGAGTGCCTTTAAAATCAGTTTTGTGATGGCGCTAATCATTATTTTCCCTTATATCGTGTACCAGATTTGGGGCTTTATTCGGCCCGCTTTGAGTGTAAAGGAAATTAAGAAAACCAGATCTTCTTTGGCCATAGTAAGTGGACTTTTCTTTACAGGCGTGGCATTTGCTTATTTTCTGTTGGTTCCCTTAGCAAGTAACTTTTTGTTGGGATACAGTTTGAGCCCGCAGATTAAGAATATCATTACCATTAATAGTGTGACAGGCTTTGTGACTTTCATGAGTCTTACTACTGGATTGGTATTTGAGTTGCCTGTACTTATCTATGTGTTGGCCAGATTAGGGATTGTAAGTTCTGCATTTTTAAAGAAATATTGGCGCTATGCAGCCATTGTTATTTTCATCGTAGCGGGTATTGCTACACCCTCTCCTGATATTTTTAGCCAACTCATACTGGGACTTCCCTTAATGCTGCTTTATGTGATTGGTATTGGCATTGCCAAAAGGGTAGAAAAGCGCAGGGAAGCTGAAGAAAAACTCTAATTGCACGAAGTAAAGGTAGGGCAAAGTGCTTGCTGGCCTGATGAGGCATTTCTATGTTCAGTACTTCTTGGGGATATTTGGCACAACTTGGGAATATCTCTTTAAAAAAAACCAAGCCTACAATATTAATTTTGCAGTATGAATATCGCCATTGCTTCGGATCACGCAGGTTTTAAACTCAAAAACGATTTGTTGGTTCACCTCATTGAACTTGGATTTGAAATCCAGGATTTTGGACCCGACAGTGCGGATAGTGTTGACTATCCTGATTATGCGCATCCTGTGGCCAATAGTGTGGTTTCGGGTGAAAATACCTTAGGGATTTTGATTTGTGGCAGCGGCAATGGTGTATGCATCACCGCGAATAAGCACAAGGGTATTCGCGCAGCACTGGCATGGGAAGAGGAGTTGGCTACCTTGGCACGTCAGCATAACAATGCAAATGTTATTTGCATTCCTGCACGTTTCGTAAGCAAAGCAAAGGCCTTCAAAATTGCCGATGCATTCCTGAATGCAGCTTTTGAAGGGGGCAGACATGAAAACCGTGTTTCTAAAATAGAACCATAATATGGCTGAGGATATTGCTGGCACCGTAAAGATGTTGGGCTTGCAATTGGCCACGGATCCGCGTTGGGTAAATATTGCTGAGAAAAGTATTGAAGAGATTCTGGTGGACCACGCTTTTTGCGAGCAAAAAGCAGCTACTACGGGGATTAGCCTGATTGTGAAGTTTTCCGACAAGCCCAGTGTGGTTGAAAAAGTTACCCCATTGGTTGCAGAGGAATGGGGCCATTTTCGCAAAGTGCTCAAAGAACTCAATAGCCGAGGCTTTAACTTGGGACCACAGCGGCGGGACGATTATGTAAGACGCCTCCAAGAATTGGAATTTAAAGGGGGCAGCCGAGAGCAACATTTGGTTGAAAAACTCTTGGTAAGTGCCATGATAGAAGCCCGAAGCTGTGAACGGTTCCGTCTCTTGAGTTTGCATTGCACAGATCCCTATTTCAGGAAGTTCTATCATGAATTTATGGTTTCCGAAGCCGGACATTATGTGATGTTTATCGAATTGGCAAAAGAGTTTGAAAGCGAAGCTTATGTCAAGCAACGTTGGCAAGCTTATTTAGAAGGGGAAGCTGAAATCATGGCTTCATTGGAACTGCGCGGCGACCGCGTGCACTAAGCAATTTTTTTATGAATGCCTCAGTTCTTGTATTTTTTGTATCTTTGCATTTAGGCGAGCCTAAAAATAAGATTAGTCATATATGAATTTAATTATTGAGTATTTCCAAAAACTGCATCCCGTGATGCAGGGCCTGTTAGCCACACTTTTTACCTGGGCAGTTACCGCTGCCGGCGCTGCAGTTGTGTTCCTGTTTAAAGATCTCAATCGCAAGTTGTTGGACACCTTGTTGGGGTTTACAGGCGGTGTTATGTTGGCAGCATCTTTTTGGAGTTTGCTCAATCCTGCGATAGAAATGGCAGGCAATTCCTGGCCGGGTGGCACTGCATGGATTCCGGTTGCCATAGGATTTATAGGCGGTGCCCTGTTCCTTTTTGGCTTGGACCAGTTCTTACCTCACCTGCACTTAAATGCGCCTATAGAAAAGGCGGAAGGGGTAAAAACCGATTGGAATAAAACAGTACTGTTGGTGCTTGCTATTACCCTGCATAACATCCCCGAGGGATTGGCTGTTGGGGTCGCATTTGGTGCGGTTGCAGAGGGCCTACCAGGCGCGGATTTAGGCGGCGCCATTGCCCTGGCTATTGGTATTGGGATTCAAGATTTTCCTGAAGGATTGGCGGTCGCAATTCCCTTACGCCGATTTGGGTTAAGCAAACGCAAAGCTTTTCTCTGGGGGCAATTGTCAGGCGCAGTAGAGCCTATTGCGGGTGTATTGGGTGTGCTGCTGGTGCTTTGGGCGCAGGCCATTTTACCCTATGCACTGGCATTTGCCGCAGGCGCTATGATTTATGTAGTGGTAGAAGAAGTGATTCCCCAAGCGCAAAGCGAAGGGAATACAGATAGGGCTACCCTAGGCCTAATGGCAGGATTTGTGGTGATGATGGCATTGGATGTTGGATTGGGTTAACCGCTACAACACCGCTGTTCCTTATGCTTTTTTCTAAGGCTTAATCGATGAAATATTCATCTGATTTTTTGAAATTCCCCATATTGAAGTAATAGGAGAAGGTGAATTGCAAGAATCCACCGCGGTAGGAAAGAGGAAAGCTCTTTAACCAGCCTTGGCCGTATTGAACGGTGAGGTTCGCATCGGTCTTAAAACTCTGATTATACACAATAGAAAACTCATATCTGTCTCCGCTTTCTGTGTTTCCACCCAAACCTGCTCCCAAATAGAACATGGGATAGAATCGGTTTAATGCCACGTCATTGATGCGAAAGCGTTGGGTTTTTTCTGAGTTATAGGTGGTAAATGAGTCTTTTCTAAAAGTGAAGTTGCCGGCGATACCAAATTTCTCATGTATGGCACTACTTGCGCTGAAGCGCTGGCGAAAAATAATACCCAGTGGAATACTCAAAGAATGCGTTTTTTGGGTAATAAATGCGTTAGACGTGAGGGTGTCGTTATTCAACTTATAGCCTTTATTTACATAGTTGGCACCAAAGGCAATGGATACAAAGGGTTTTAAATTGTAGCAACCCTGCATGCCGAAATTGACGCCTATGCGGTTTCTGCGGCTGAAATTATTTGGAAAGGTATCACCTGAAAAAATACGAGATACATTGCCACCAGCGTTAAATCCCATCATGAATTTATTCTGCGCCTGCGCAGGAATCTGATATAGCATGGCCACAACAAGTATGTATAGAAGTCTCGTTTTCATCTTTGTGCAAATTTAGGTGTAATTTCTGTTTCTGTGTAGAATACGTGCACACGGACATAAAGTTACTTTAGCGATTGCTGTGGGTTGCCTAACTTTGCGGTATGTTAGGAACACAAATAGCACACGCTTTTTTAAGCGCAGCTAAAGACCATAAAACCCAAGATGATTGGGCATTGATAAAGGAAAAAGCCTATATCAAAAACAAATGGTTTGAAGAAGTATTTGTGAACCAAAATCTAGATCAATGGATTGAAGCGCTGCAACCAAAGGCAGTAGAAACTTGGCTGCAGGCCTATCCTGAGTTTACTATGCAAGAAAAGGAATTGGGTATTATCATGGCGGGGAATATACCTATGGTAGGATTCCATGACCTGATTTGTGGTCTTGCAGCAGGCTGGAAAGTGCGTGTGAAATTGTCTTCAGACGACGAAGTTTTGATTAAATTTTGGGTAGAAAAAGCCAGCCAAATCATGCCTGAATTGGCAGACAGAATTTTGTTTTCAGACCAATTTAAAGGCCTTGATGCTGCCATTGCTACGGGCAGCAACAATTCCGCACGCTATTTTGAATATTATTTTAAAAGTATACCCCACTTGCTGCGCAAGAATCGAAACAGCGTAGCTGTGTTGACGGGCACAGAATCCCCGGAAATACTAACCGCCTTGGGCCACGATGTTTTTGATTATTTTGGACTGGGTTGCAGAAATATTACCCATCTCTTTTTGCCCAAAGACTATGCATTTAAACCCTTGTTCGATGCTTGGGAGACCTTTAATTGGATTTACAATCACAATAAGTATGTAAACAATTACCACTACCACAAGGCCCTGTTGCTGATGAATTTAGATCCGCACTTGGACACGGGATTTTTATTGGTAAAAGAAAGAATGGAGCTATACAGCCCAGTGGGTATGCTCAATCACAGCTTTTATGAGAATCCGGATGAGGTATCCCGCATTGTCGCGTCCAAACTTGATGAAATCCAATGTGTGGTGAGTACCCATCCTCAAATTTCGGGTTTGAAACCAGGCGATACCCAAAAGGTACATCTTGGGGACTACGCAGATGGTAAGGATGTAATGGCTTGGTTGGCCTCGTTATAGAACCGTATCCAAGAGCTTGGCTACCGTTTCAGCCATGGCATTGCCTTCTTCCAGTGCGGGATTTACCTCGGTAATTTCGAAAGCCGCTACTCTAGGGTGGTGGAATAAGGAGGTGAACAAGGCTGCGGCTTGGTCAAAGGTTAATCCATTGGGCACAGGAGTACCGGTAGCGGCAGATATACTTGGGTCTAGGCTGTCCACATCAAAGGATACATATATCTTAGAACAATCCTGAAGCAGGTTTAAGGCGATGCGAATGATTTTATCGATACCAATGGTATTGATTTCAGCTGGAGTGAACACATGCATGCCTGTTTCTTCTGCCAAGGCAATTTCTTGGGCTTCATAGTCTCTGGCACCAATGAAAATGATATTCTCCGGCAATATTTTTGGGAATACATCGGTTCTGCCCAAACGCTTGAGTGCCTCCCAATATTGAATACTCTCTGCATCTGGGTCATTCTGCTTTAGGTCGATGTTATCTAATCCTATGAGGGCGTTCAGGGCCATTCCATGAAGGTTGCCGCTAGGTGTGGTATAGGGAGAATGCAAGTCCAAATGTGCATCAATCCATATAATGCCAATATTGTCTTTGTCGAAATAATCGGTAAATCCTGAAACTGCGCCTATGGCATTGCTGTGGTCACCACTTAAGATTAAAGGGAAGTTGCCGGTTTTAAGCACCCCTGTCACCTGCTGGTTGAGTTCCTGCATGGCGGGCAAAAGCGCAGTAATGTTACGCGCATATACGCGTTCACTTGCTTCTTGCTCTGGGGTAATGGGTACTTCAGAAATACCAAAAGTTCCAAATTTCTGAGGGAAGTTTTTTTCAAAAGTGTCTAAGACAGTCTTGGGACCATGGGCAGCTCCTTTTTTACCGGCACCGATATCGGATGCAGCTTTAATGACCTGAATGCGTCTATCCATAAAGCAGATTTGAGCAAAAATAAGGACTTACAGCCGAGGGTCAGATGCGCGTATGTCTTTCCTTTTCCACATTTGGTAGGGTCCCAATGCTTTTTCTAACTTGAATTTTTCTAGGAAATAGACATCCGGTTTGAACTGCACTCGGGTGAAGATATAAATCTCCTTATCCATTGGCTTGTTGTGCAGAAAGTAGCTTCTCGCATAATATCCAGGGTTGGGAAATTCCTTGAAATCGGACTTCATACTGTCCCAATTTCGCCTCAAAATTTCCGGTTTTGCCTGTGTGTAAAAATAAACGGCATAGGTCTTAAAACCCCAAGATTCCACATAACATTCCTGTGTTTTTAACTTTTTCAGTTCCGCCGTATAATCCCCTTGCAAGGATCTTGCCGCCTTGGGTAAAAATACAATTCCGATTAGGAAAGACAGGGCCAAGGTGCTTATAAATAGATGGGTAGGATTGCGCCGCCTGTTGAAAATGAAGGCCAGTGAGGCTAGGGCAAATCCAATAGGTATCAGGATTTCTAGTCCAGACCAATGTGGTTGTGCTGCCTGAATATAGCACTGTATGTAGGGGTCCGTGATTTTTGAAGTTACAAACTGCTGAAACCCTGAATGTGCAAGAAACAATGGAATAGCAGCCATTGCTGCAGATAGCAATAGCGCAATCGCAACACTCAAGGCATAGATGCTCCAGTGGATGTTTCCCCTATTTGTATAGTGGCGGTATAAAGCTGAGCCCGCGAGCCAACTCAGTGGGAACCAACAAATGCTGCTGTAATGGATAATCTTGGTGGTAGATAGTGAGAAAATGACCAATACAATCCAGAAGAGTGACCGCATATACGATGACCAAACTTTATCAGTACCTGCATATTCTGAATTGCGGAACAGATACGGGAATGCAAGTATGGATGAGGGGAAGCACAAAAACAGCAACACGATGATATGGTAAAACCAAGGTTGATTGTGCCATTCGATTTGCCCTTTAAATAAGGTGGTTTGGTAGTGAATGAATTCTGTAATGAACCAGGGTCCACTTTTAATCCACTCTGGAATAAACCACAAACCTGCAATGAGGATGCAAACAAAAAATGCCAACAGGGAATTGAACCACCCGTGCCATGCGAATTTACGGTTTACAAAGAGTCTGTATACATAGACCAAGAACAGTATCAAAGCGGCAACGGGACCTTTGGTAAGTATGGCAAGTCCTGTGAAGACTGCGGCCAACATCAGCGGTCCTCTGGGGTTCTCGGCATTGTGAGAAGCCTTTTCAGAAAGAAAGAGTTGGTAAAGGGCGCACAAGATAAATAGGTTGAAAACTGGGTCAATAATTCCTGATCTGAAATACAGAAACGGTGCTATGCTGCCGGCGTAGGCAAGCACCCAAAACATGCCCATAAAGTGATTGCGAATCTTGCGACCCATGAAATACAGGA
>Ga0315904_10011196_pt1 | contig 11490 bp, 15 predicted proteins | sample LakEriMetagenome_6_FD_203529 | JGI IMG/M metagenome (GOLD analysis project Ga0315904, IMG submission 203529) | Freshwater fungal communities from buoy surface, Lake Erie, Ohio, United States - Buoy 12 MA120 | ecosystem: Environmental > Aquatic > Freshwater > Lake | place: USA: Lake Erie, Ohio... | reverse complement strand
GCTTGACCGCTGGACCGATACCAGCACAGGCGAAGAGCAACACGCGAAGCCCGTTATCCGCGTCGATCGGCTGGAACTGCTCGACAAGGAGGAGGCCTGAGCCACGCGGCCAGCCGGGAGCCGCACCAAATCCCGGCAACCACTCACCCGACACCTTCCCCGATGGATTACAGCGCCCGGCCATCATGCCCGTATCCCTGCGCTGGCAGTGGCTGCACCTACATACGCAGCGATGCGGAGTGTCAGGCCTGCGACGCCAGGCCCGCCCTGGATCGCTACTACGAAGAGCTTGAAGCCTGGCATGACCGGCAGGACTGGACAGGCGGCAGCCATCCCTACAACAGCCCCGCGCTGGCTGGCTGGGGAGGTGGTGACCGATGACCGCTCCCACGGAATGCCCGATCTGGCGCAGCTGCGCAGCGGACCGGCCCGCTTGGTGGCGGCCACTGGCGCCTAATCCCTGGCCAGGCGATGACAACGCCTACCCCTGCCCCTGGGGCTGCAATGGCACCGGCCATAAGCCGGAGTTCTCCCACATCCAAGGAGGCGCCTGCTTCTCGTGCCATGGGCAAGGGTGGATCCTCGGCCGTGGTCCTGCCGCCACCCTGAGCCGGCCTGCCAGCGCTACCGCCAGCGGATCGCCGCGACGTTGGCGCAAGGAGGGGGGCCGGATTGTCCCCGCTTGACGGCAGCACCGAGCCCCTGCGGGGGTTCCCTGCTGCCCTCCGGCAGCGATTCACCCGACACCTAGAACCATGGCAGAACTCGACCCGTATTACATCCTTAGCACAGAAACGGGAATGATTTGGTGCTTTTCGTCTTACAAGACAGCAGGCATTGCTTACGTGAGCGCATATGAAGGCGAGGGAACACCGTTCGGCTCTTGGAGCTGCGATCTAATGGGCTGCCGTAAGTTTCGCCAGGAATTACCGGGCGGTCGCGTTAGTCGCAGCGCTCTACGTGACGCAGTGCAGGCACTTCTGCAACAGATGCAGAAAGCCGGCGTGATCGAAAACAGGGACACGCTCTAGGCCTAGCGCATGGGGAACAAAGGCCAGCCGGGAGCCGTGATCCCGGCAAACACTCACCCGACACACTGAGATGACCGCAACAACCACGAAGCCCCGCAGGGGCAAGCGGGCCTATGACGGGCCCACAGCAGAGGAGAAACTCTGCGCCGATCTGGTGGCCCTGATGGAGCAGGGCACCACGCCATGGCGGCGGGAATGGCAGGGACACCATCGGAACCTGCTTACCGGGGCCGAATACAGGGGAGGAAACCCCGTCCTCTTGGAGCTTGGCGCCATGCTGCGGGGCCATGTCCTGCCGCTGTGGATCGGCGGGGCACAGGCCAAGGCTGAAGGGTGGTTCCCCCGGAAAGGGAGCACGGCCGCCCGCATCCTCCGGCCACAGCTCAACAAGCGGGAGGAGGAAACCACCAACCCGGCGACCGGGGAGGCGGAAACCGTCCTGAAGGCCTGGACCTCCTACAAGGTGGTCCCCGTGTTCAATGCCGCCGATCTGGTGGGCACCACCGATGAACACGCCGCAGCGCTGGCGGAGCGGATCGCCGCCATCGGCCAGACGGAACACCGGGAACCCGCGGCCAGGCTCGAAGCCGCAGAGGCAGCGCTAGAGGCGTGGGAGGTTCCGGCCGATCACTGCGGCACGCTGGCTTGCTACGTGCCGTCCCTGGACAGGATCAGGATTCCCAGCCCGGAGGCCTTCACCAGCCGGGAGGCCTTCGCGGCGACGTGGGCACATGAGGCGATCCACAGCACGGGGCACAGCTCACGCCTGAACCGGCCCCTTACGTCACCCTTTGGCAGCCAGGCCTACGCGCGGGAGGAGCTGATAGCCGAGCTGGGCGCCGTGCTGCTGTGCCAACGGCTGGAGATGGGGACCCAGTTCGAGAACCACGCGGCCTATCTGGCCCACTGGGTCGAGATCCTGAAGGAAGGCCCGCGCACCCTGTTCAAGGTGCTCAGCCAGGCGCGGCAGGCTGCCGACCTGATCGCCCCGGAAGCCCCGGCCACTGATGAGGAGGAGGCCTGAGCCATGGAGACACCTATCAGGGTTGGCGACGTGTTCAGGTGCCCCAAGGGTGGCCGGGTTTTTACCCGCCTACCCGATGACCCTTCGCCACGTTTCCAGTGCGAAAGGATCCTCCTCCTCTGCCACGCCGAACCAGAGGAGGCCCTGCCGGCGCAGTTGTTCGGCACTGAGCCGGAATGGTTCCGGCAGCGGGGCCTTGAGGTGGACGACCAGGAAGGCACCGACGCCTGACCGCTGCACCGTGGCCCTGGGGGAACCCTCGGCCACCCTGCAGCGCTCACCCGCTGCCCATTCACCCGACACGAGGAACCATGGCCGCGTTCGACCATCGAAACTTGTCCCGGCAAGAAGCCGAGATCCTCCGCCGCTTGGCGGAGGCATTGCTACATGAGTTCGAGCTTTCACCGATCGACCTCAACGAGCCACCGGAACCCGGGCAACGCGAACGGCCGTTTGTGCGGCGGGTCCAGCAGACCAAGACGCTGAAAAGCGCCATCAGCAAACTGAAGCGGATCGAGACGAAATGAACACCGCCGCAAGGCTGGCCCAGTCCGTTGGCGCCATCCGACGTGCAACGGAAGCGGCGGGAAGCCGGATCCGGGTTTCAGAGCTCGAGATCCTGCTGCACATCGCCGGCGGCATCGACTGCGCCGAGGGACTGGCGGAAGCCACGGGCCTTAGCCGGTATCGCGTCGGCGAAGCGGCGCGGTTTCTGATGGGGCAATCGTCCCAAATCACCATCGCGGGCGATCAGGTGACCCGCTGCAGTCCGCTGCGGCTGGTTGAACGTCGCCAGCATCCCCACAAGCGGGGGTTTCAATTCCGCCTGTCCGAGGAGGGGCGGGCCATGTTCAATTCGATCCAACTGTCACCAACCCAGGAGTGGAGCCAATGAAAGACACCAACCAAGGCCGCGAGATGCTGCCCGACGAGGCGCTGGGGGTCCTGTTCGACCGCGGGGTCCCGCAATGCGTGCGCAGATTCCCAGAACTGGGGCGCCATCAATCCCTGCTCCGGCAGATGCGGTGGGCCGAAGCCGAGCTCACCGATCGGATGGTTGAGGCGGAGGACGCCGCGCATCTGCTGCAGGAGCTGGAGGCCGAGCTGCTGCAGCGCCTGGCCGCCTACCGTACTCTGCAGCCGTACACCGCACCTAGACGGAGCCTAGTAGGAACTCTATGGAGCTGGATCAACTGGCAGCGGCGGCGGATGCGTTTGCGGCTCAGCACGCAGACCCCACCGCCGTCCCCCTGCATCACTTCCGCCTGTTCATCGAGGTTGCCCGCCTCGGTGGACGCTGCACCTACCGACAGCTGGAGAACGGGCTCAGCCTCAACAACTCCAGCGTCTCCCGGACAGTCAACGCTCTCGGGCCAGAGCACAGAAACGGGAAGCCAGGGCTGAACCTGCTCACCACCTTCCCGGATCCACAAGAGGGGCGGCGCCTGATCGTCGCCCTTTCCCCCAAGGGTTCGGCGCTGCTCCGGCAGCTGCAGAACCTATGACCCGTTACCACGAAAACCCATGAACATTACGTTCAACTGCCTCGTTACATACGAGTCCTATCTCCACATTGGAGGGGGAGACCCATTCATGACCGAGGAACATTCCTACCCAGCGCATTTCAACGGAGGCGCTGTCTTCGCACCACGGCTGGGTGAGATCAACGGAACCCCGGCCATCGCCTGGGATTGTGTCTTCCGTATTTCCGGCAGCGCTGAACTGCCATTCAGGCGCTACCTGACCAATCACGGCACCTATGCGGCTCGATCTGGTGGGTCGCCGGTCAGTGTTCGACCCCTTGCCGCTGCCGAGCTGGCAGCAGCTGAGAGGAAGATCGCCGGCTGGCTGGCTAAAGCCTGACCCCACGGCCCGCCGGGGCCCATCCGGCCCACCCTTCACCCGACATCACCATGGCAACCGACCTAGGCCGGGTCCGCGAAACCGCGCGCGGATGGCTGGCGGACATCACAATCAGCGGACAGCGGGCGACCGCGCTCCGCAAAACCAAGGCCGAGGCGACCGAGGCCCTGAAGGCCCTGCGCGACCGGCTGGAGAACCGATCGACAATGCCTGAGCGAGCCGCGGCCACCATGGCGCCAGCCCCGCGCGAATCGCAGGGGATCACGCTGGCGGAGGCCCGCTCCCATTCGCTGCGGATCCGCTGGAGGAACACCGCCTATGAGCGCACCGCGGCGATCTTCAGCCAGGCCATCGTCGATTGGTTTGGCCCTCGCACCCAACTGTCCGCCGTGACGGCTCCGCTGGTGGAGGCCTGGCGTCAGGAGCTGATCAGACGGGGAAACCAGCCGGCGACCATCAACAAAAAGGTCTCGGCGCTGCGGGCCATGCAGTCCGATGCGATCCTCCACGGGTTCATCGCCGAGGCGCCACCGCTGCCACGGCAGATGAAGCTGCGCAATCTGAAAGACCGGGTGATCGAGGAGCAGGAACGCGACGCGCTCATCGGCTACATGGTGCAGGCCAGCCAGCCGGAAGCCGCCGATCTGCTGGTGTTTCTGCTGGAGACCGGCTGCCGATGGAGCGAGGCGGAGAAGTTGACCGGGGGAGACGTGGACCTGGCAGCCGGCCGGGTGACGTTCAGCGCCACCAAGACCAACCGGCCGCGATCGGTGCCGCTGACCAGAAGAGCGCAGGATGCGATCCGGCCGCACCTGCCAGCCCGCCCAGGCCATCGGGTCTGGCCCTACAGCTACCGCCAGTTTCAGCAGCTGTTCGACCGGGCGAAATCCGCCATCGGCCTCGCGGACGATCCGGCGTTCACGATCCACACCTGCAGGCACACCTGTGCCAGCAAGCTGGCAAGCCGCGGCGTGAGCCAGGGCCAACTGATGGCCTGGGGTGGCTGGCGCAGCTTGGCAGCCGTGCAGAGATACATGCACCTGGGGACTGATGCACTGGCTGATTGCGTGGCCGCGTTGGAGTGAGCCGGTAGCATGGAGCCTCTGCCTCCTTCTAATGGCCGGCCAAACAGTTACATTCGGCGCTGAAAACTCAGACGTCTATGGGCGGCTAAAGACGACCCAGGTCAAGAACATATTTGATGCCAACTTTCAGTATGGTCTGCAGCCCTTGCGGTGGGAAGTGCTGACAGTTGGCGGCGCCAGTGTCACGCATCTCCCGAACCAAGGCGGCGCACGTATGCGTGTGTCAACGGCGTCAGGGGATATAGCGATCAGGCAGAGCCGCGCCTACCATCAATACCAGCCAGGCAAAACGATGCGCATGGCGTCGGCGGTGCTGTTTAGCGCGGCCATCGCCAACCAGTCTCAAGCAGTTGGGTTTTTTGACGAGACAAACGGTGTCTTCTTCAGGCAGTTGTCATCCCTGATCACAGCAGGAAATCCATTTGGCATGTCATGCGTCATCCGCAGCGACATCGGCGGAACCATCACAGAAATCGTTTACCCAGTTGAGGAATGGACGTGTGATTCAGGCCGCAGGGCCGCAATAAACTGGAATAGCATCCAAATGATCTATATCGAATATTCCTGGTATGGAGCAGGCGGCATAAGATGGGGCGTAACGATAAACGGGCGCGACATCCCACTGCATGAGGTCGGCTGGGGGAATGGCCCCTCTCGCGTCACTCCGTATTGCCGCACCGGCGACCTCCCCTGCCGGTATGAATTGAGAAATACGGGGGCCATTGCGGCCCAGACGGACATGATCCATTGGGGCGTCGCCGTGCTGGTCGATGGCGGCCAGGATGAGCAAAGGGGTTTCACATACTCCTACGGCATGGCGCTGCAGTCGCCACGCAGGACAGTCGCCGCCAATACAAACCGATTCCCTGTGCTGAGCATCAGGAATCGGGTGATGGGGACACTGGAGGCCACTCAAGCAACCGGGGCTATCACGGCTGGCACCACAAGCTCGATCACTGTTGCCGGCACGCCATGGACTGCCGGCCAGTGGGTGGGACGGTTTGTGTCTTTCCCCGCGATCACGGCAACGGCCAGGATCACGGCCAACACGGCCAACACCTTGACATTTGGCGACGTGGTGACGGGTCTGCCGCTTGCCTCCGCCCCGGCGGCATCCTCCGCCTACACGATTGGCCTGCTGAACCGCGGGGCCATCCTCCCCCGACGATTGCTCATCAGCACGTCGGCAATCTGCCAGGTAGAGCTGTTTAGCTCGATCCCCACCAGCCCCCTCGTGCTGACAGGCAGTAATTTCCAGGCCCTTTCGGCCCTCGGATCCCCAAACTCCTTTGCGGAGCGGGATGTGAGTTCGACTGCGCTCAGCGGGGGAGAGGTGGTGATGAAGTTCACGGGGCCTGCTGGCGGCAGTGGCCTGCTCGACCTGGACCTCAGCTACCTGTTCCCGCTCTACAACACGATCAGGGGACAGCGGCCGGACATCCTGACCGTGGCCGTCACCACGCCGTCGGCCACGGCTTGCGACGTGGGGGCCGACTTCGTGGGCCAGGAGCTGACGAGCTGATGGGGCTCCAGCCCTGCAGGGATCTGGCAAGAAGCTGCCGCAACAAGCCTGCCCCTTGGCCGGGGGCCCTGCCGTCGATCTAGGATGTGGATGCTTCCACCGGATCGGGCGAGCGGGCGCAGGTCTGCCGGGTCTGCCGATTATCGAGCAGACATCGACTAACCAAAATCCCTCAAACCCTTTCCGGTGACAGCGGGGGCATGGCGGAATTGGCATACGCAGCGGACTTAAAATCCCATCTCCCAGTCTCCATCCCTGCAGACTTCTGCCAGCGCCAGGGCTTCCGGCAAGCAGACCGGGCCGTGCAGGGGTGCAGTAGAAATCTGCTTGTCTGCTTAGTCTGCGCGGGGGTGTCTGCTTGGCCGAGGCGTCCACCGCTCAGCTGTTGCAGGAGCAGCGGCAAGAAATCCAGGCCCAGGAATCCAGCCGTGCGCAGCATCGACGGCTGCAAGCTTCCGGCCGCGAATCGCTGACACCTGCAGGGTGTGCAATGGTCCGAGAGCACGGCGATCGGGTATGCGCTGCGCTCGAGTTGCTGCTGGCGAAGTGGGGCGCCAGGCCGCAGATGGCTGGCCCCCATTACTGCGCGTTGCCCCTGCTGCTGCATCTGGAGCGGGGCGGTGCGGAGGCGGTCATCACCGTGGCCCTGCCCATGGTGATCGATGGAATCAGCCGGCCACGGGATCACCGCGCGCTGGCTATCGCCATCGGCAAGGCTTTTGAGGAGGAGACCAGAGGGACAGCGCTGGCCCAGGAGCGAGAGGGAACGCTGAGGCTGATGAAACGCCGCTGCCCCAAGCGCATCACCGATCTCAAGACCTTGGCCAGCATGGCGATTGAGCGGAACCGCTGGACCGCTGCTGATCGGTTCGAGATCGGGGCCCTGCTGATCGATCTGATCGTTGGCGCTACGGGCTTGATCGAGCTGGTTGCCGTGCAGCGCGGCCGGCGCGCCGGGTTAGATGTGCGGCCGACGGCCGAGGCGCTGGCCCGGCTCAAGGCTTGGCCAATGCGGCAGCAGCCAACCAAGCGGCTGCCGATGCTGGAGCCGCCGCGGCCGTGGCAGGGGATGGAGGGCGGAGGCCACCGCACCAACCACCGGCCACTGGTGGCCCAGGCTCCGCATCTGGCCGGGGAGCAGCTTGTCCTGCAGATTGGTGTGGTGAATCAGCTCCAGCGCCAGCGCATCGGCGTCGATGCGGGGATGGTGGAGCTCCAGCGGCAGGCGTGGGACCACGGCATCGAGGGGCTGTTCCCGGTCCAACGCGAGCCGCTGATGCCACCGCCACGGCCAACGGAACGGGTAGGGGCCGAGGCCTTCCGCGCCTGGCAGCAGCAGGTGCTGGACGCCAAACGGGATCAGCAGGAAGGCCGGGCTTTGCGGCTGCGGATTGAGCGCAGCCTGAAGACCCTCAACACCTTGGCGCCCGGGCCTTGCTGGTTCGCCTATGAACTCGACTGGCGGGGGCGGATCTACACCGCCAACCGGGAAGCCACGCACCAGGGGCCTGATTGGGAGAAGGCGGCCCTTCAGCTTGAGGGGCCTGAGGCCGGAGCCACAGGGTTTGAGTGGATGCTGCGGGCGGCGGCCGGGCACTGGGGAATCCGCGGCACCTGGGGTGAGCGGTTGCAATGGGCAAAGGACAACCTGGACCTGCTGACCGGTGCGGCAGAGGCGCCACTGGAGCGGCTGGAGCTCTGGCGCGACGCCAAGGATCCCTGGCAGTTCCTGCAGCAGTGCCGCGGCATTCGATCGTGGCTCCTAAATCCGGCGAAGCCGATCGGCTGCCCCATCCGGCTCGATCAGCACGCCTCCGGCATGGCGATCATCGCGGCGCTCTGCCGAGATGGACGGCTGGCGGCGGCCACGCGCCTTACCGGCGACAAGCCGGTGGACCTCTACCAGCTGGTGGCCGATGCCGTCACCGATCAGCTGCGGGAGGACCATGCCACGGGCCCCCTCCACATCCGCCGCCACGCGGCGCAGTGGCTGGAGCTGGGGATCACGCGATCGCTGGCCAAAGTGCCAACGATGACGAGCGTCTATGGCGCCGGGTTCTGGAGCTGCGCGGATTTCTTGGCCCTGGAGCTGGAGGCCCAGATCGGGCCGCTGCAGCCCAACCAGTTCGAGGCGCGACTTGTGGCGCCATCGCAGCACCTGGCCCGGGTGTTCGGGGCGGTCCTCAAAGACCAGCTCGCCACCTGCTACGCCATGAGGGACTGGTTGCAGGGCATCAGCCGCACGGTGGTGGCCACCGGCCAGCCGGTGAGATGGACCACGCCGATGGGCATGCCGGTTGAGCTGGGGCGGGAGCTGGAGCGCCGCGCCAAGGTGAGCACCACCGTCAGCGGGAGCCGCCGATGGGCGGCGACAAGGGCCACGCCGGGGGAGCTGTCGGCCAGGGCCACGGCGAGAGGCATCACGGCCAACCTGATCCACTCATTCGATGGCGCCTTTTGCCAGAGAGTCGTTTGCACGGCTGGCGAGCAAGGGATCCAACTGCTCACCAACCATGACTGCTTTGCGGTGGCGCCGGCCCATGCAGAGGTCATGCACCGGATGCTGCACCTGGAGCTGGGGGGGCTGTTTCGGACCAGTTGGCTGCCTCGGGCAGCCCGCGAGATCGCTTCCAGGGCAGGCGTTGCGGTGGCGCCACCGCCGATGGTTGGCAGCCTGCGAGTCTCGGGCATCGGACAAAACCCGTATGCGTTTAGTTGACACCTAGACGGAAACGGCGCAGGATGGGCGCAGCGCTCCACCCCTGGAGCGCAGCCAACCATCACCCGGCACATGGCCACAGAAGCGCTGATCACTCCCCCGGGGGAGGTGCTCTATGCGAGCGTCCTCACCCCGAAAACCGTAAACCGCGGCAAGCCCAACGAGAAGCGGCAGTACGGGATCGTCCTGCTGCAAGCAGACCCTGAGCAAGACCCAACAGCCAAGGCGTTCATCGGAAGCCTTCACAAGGCTTTCATGGACAAATTCGGCGGCAATGCCAAATACGGCCCCAACGGCCGTCCGTGGAAAAAGGAGACCGTCGTCAACCCCGACGGGTCCGAGACTCCAACGGGGCTGGTTCGCATCACATTCTCCCGCGATTTGGCCACCCGCAATGGGCTGGAGCTACCTCCACCCATTGTCCAGGATTCCAGGAATCAAGCCTGGCCAACCAACATCGCCATCGGCAACGGCAGCGTCTGCCGACTGGCCTACTCCGTCTACTGCTGGGACAACCAAGATGGGGGAAAGGGCATCACCCTGAATCTTCTTGCCGTAAGGGTGTTGGCCCATGTCCCGTTTGTCGCTGGAGGCGTGGATGCTGGCGTGTTTGGCGCTCCAGAGGAAGGCGTCGATGTCAGCACCCTGGCGCCGGTTGAGCAGGCAGCCGGCGATCTGTTCGGCAATTCCGTCGAAGGTGCGGTGCCATGGGATTGAACGAACCCATTACTGAATACCATCCGCCCAAGCGCTATTGGGCTCGCAAGGCCATCTGTCCCTATCTATTCCCGGTTGATGTGGTGGCGGAAACCGACTCGGTTTTGTGGATCGCCACCGGAGCAAAGCGTGAAAGGGTGGTCAAGAGTTTCTACCCAACGTTCGAGACATTCGAGCAAGCTCGGGATGCGCTCGTCGAGGAAACCAAGACCCTCGCAGACAGACGCCTGGCCCTGCTGCAGGGCCTGACCCCGGAGGACTGCACCCCATGACCAACCGGGCCAAGGACAAGGGGGACCGCGCAGAGCTTGAGGCTGCGGCCATGCTCAACGATCTCCTGCGCTTGCCGCGGGTGATCCGTCGCCGGCTTGGGGCAGGCCGCACCAGCGCAGCCGGCGGAGACGTCGGCGACCTGGACGGTGTGCCAGACCATGCCGTGCAGGTGGCCAGCTGGGCTGACGCAGCGGCGGCAGCCAGGCAGAAGCCAGCCGAAGCCGAGCAGCAGGCGGTGAACCTTGGAGTGCAGCACAGCATCACCCTGGTGCGATTCCGGGGTGGCAGATGGGTGGTCGTCCTGTCCTTGGCCCAATGGGTACGTTACTTCAAATTGCTCTTTGTCAAATGAAAATGAATGAATCTGCTCTTGCAACAGTTGCAACAGTTCCAGAAGTTCTAGAAGTCCCGGAACCTATTAAGATCACCCAGTTTGAAGCTCTCCTGTCCGACATCAGGATCGCCCAGGATGAAGCCAAAGCGATGCCCGTTTTTGATTTCACTTCAAAAGAAGGCAACCAAGCAGCGCGGTCTTATGTTTGGAATACGCGAAAGCTGAACGGTCGGATTGATACAGCGAAAGCGGAAGCGAAAAGGTTCGCTTTGGACTATGGCAGGGCCGTGGACACCCGCGCCAAGGAACTGAAAGATCAAGTCGCAGCTCTGATTCAGCCGGTCCAGGATGGCATTGATGAAGTTGCCCGGCTCGAAGCTCAACGGGTCGCAGGCTTGCAGCGCAGGTTGCAGGAAGCCGAAGCCTTGGGCAGCGTCCGGTACGGCGCCACCGTTGCCGACATCCAGGGCCAGCTCGACAAGCTGAATGGCCTGTCGATTTTGGATCTCCAGGACTACGAGACTCCGGTGCTTGCGGCCATGACCCGGTCGCGCAACCAGCTGGAGACGGCGCTGGAGCAGGCAAAGGCTGCAGAGGCCCAGACTGCCGAGCTGGCGCGACTGCAGCGCGAGCAGGAAGCCCGGGAGGCGGCAGAGGCGGCGGCCAGGGAAACAGCAGAGGCAGAGGCCAAGGAGGTGGAGGATGCAAAAGCCCTGGTCGAACAGGGGGCCGATGCCCTGATCGCGTGGGCATCGGCAGAGGCGCGGCTGATGGGCGGCCTCGCTGGCCTGTGTGGCTCCGGACTCGTGGTGGATGCGGACGGCAACGCAAACGAGATCCAGCCTCAGCCGTCGGCACCCGCTGCGGTGGCGCCAGCCGCGGCGCCGCGAGCTCACAGCACGAGCGCTAAGGCATTTCGGCC
>Ga0315904_10011195_pt1 | contig 11491 bp, 8 predicted proteins | sample LakEriMetagenome_6_FD_203529 | JGI IMG/M metagenome (GOLD analysis project Ga0315904, IMG submission 203529) | Freshwater fungal communities from buoy surface, Lake Erie, Ohio, United States - Buoy 12 MA120 | ecosystem: Environmental > Aquatic > Freshwater > Lake | place: USA: Lake Erie, Ohio... | reverse complement strand
CCTCCGCTGCTGCCTCCCCGTCCGGAGAAACCGCCCCAGGTGCCATGATGCGACCGCCGGGCCTGATTGAGAATCTGCCAGGCAGTCCAGAAATCTAAACCATTGACTGCCGCATAAGTTTTGGCCGATTTCACTGCTGCAATGATAATCATGATAAAAATGAAGATGATTCCGATTACGATCAGCAGTACCGGAATCGGAAAAGGTTCTTGTTCATCATAAACATATTCACCTGCTGCCAGCCTGAACATGGTATCGGTGGCGCGGTCGAAACCGAGGTAATATTTTTCTTCCCGGAAAGCAGGCTTGATGTCGTTTTCAATGATTCGTTTGATCAGCCCGTCGGTAAGTACACCTTCCATTCCATATCCTACAGGGATGAAGATCTTACGGTCGTCTTTGGCAACAAAAATCAATACGCCGTTGTCTTTGCCTTTGGTGCCGATTCCCCACCTTTCACCCAGTTCGATGGCGTAGTCATCAATGGGGTAACCTCCCAAAGACGATATCATCACCACGGCGATTTGTGTGGAGGTGCTGTCGTAATAATTCACCAGCTTGGTCTCCAGCAAACCGGTTTCCTCTTTGCTGAGTGTTCCGGTGTAATCATTTACCAGTCGGGGCGGATCCGGAACCGGCGGAAATTCCTGTGCTATCCCCGCAAGGGATAACAACAGCAGCATCAAATTGAGGAAGTGCTTCATTTCTTTTGGTCTCCGAACATGATTTCGTCCGACAACTCATTGCGATCGGAGCCTTGATAAGGGAAATGCTTCGACAATGCTTCGCCGGATTCTTCAACAGCAACCAGCAATCCTTTCAGGATCTTGCCTTCCCTGAAATGAGTGGCCATATTCACTTTGATTTGATCCCAGAATATGTCACCCACCTTTTCGTGAATACCTTTGTCGCCAATAATGGAAAACTTGCGATCAGAGAATGCTACGTATATGAGCACACCGTTACGCTGATCCGTTTTGTGCATACCCAGCTGGGCAAATAAATAAGCAGCACGGTCAAGCGGACCGTCTTCGGAAGAGTCTTCAATGAAAACACGGATTTCTCCCGAAGTGCGTTTTTCCGCTTTCGCGACGGCTGCTTTCAGTTCGGTAATTTCCGGTTGCGATATGACCTTGAGTGCCTCCACGCGTCAGAACTTCACTTCAGGTGCTTTTGATGCAGCCTCATCAGCTTCAAAATAAGTTCTCGGATGAAAACCAAACATGCCGGAGATCATATTGCGAGGAAATGTTTTAATATAGGTGTTGTAATCCTGCACCGACTGATTAAACTTATTACGCGCCACCTTGATGCGGTTTTCGGTACCTGCCAATTCTGTCTGGAGTTCCAGAAAATTCTGGTTGGCCTTGAGGTCGGGATAACGCTCCACGGTAACCAGGAGCCGGCTAAGAGCAGATGAAAGCTCACCCTGAACAGCCTGAAAATTCTTTAATGATTCGGGAGTAATGTTATTCGGCTCGATAGTTACCTTAGTGGCTTTTGAACGCGCTTCGATCACGCCGGTAAGCGTTTCCTGTTCGAAATCAGCATAGCCTTTTACAGTATTTACCAGATTGGGGATGAGGTCAAGACGGCGCTGGTAGTCGCTTTCTACATTCTGCCAGGCCACGTTAACAGCTTCATTTTTAGTGACCATATTGTTGAAAGAGCCAACAAAAACGTTGTAAAGCATGAAACCTACAATAAGTAGCGCTAATATGATAATGACTTTTCTCATGTTGATATATTTTGGTTATGAAGATGCAAAGTTACAAAGAAGGGATTATATGTTGGAGAATAGTCGTCAGTCGACAGTCAATAGTCGTCAGTCAATCGTCAACAGTTGTCTAATAATATTTACACCATTGCCACTGCCGCCGCTCCTGCTGCTTCTTCTTCCGCTCCTGCCACCGCCGCCGCCCCTGCCGCCGCTTCTTCCGCCCCTGCCCCTGCCACCGTCCCTGCCACTCCAGCATAAACCTCAGCCGATCTTCCCGCTTGTCAATTCATTAATGACCCTAGCCATTTCCTGCGCTTTCCGGGAGCCGAGAAGTATGGTGGTATCGTTTTTCAGGTAAATTCTCACGGCGGTACGGCCTCCTGTATAAAACCTGATGCTGCCGTTTCGGTGCAGGTTGAAAACAGGATAATTGATTATGTACCGGCTGTAAGGAGTCACCTCCGCTTTGATCATTTCATTCACCGGCACCCGGGTTTTTCCGCTGTGCATGATGCCTTCAATGATGATCTCCTGCGGATTGATAACGGTGTGGATATGGGTAACGAACAGAAGGATGAGAGAGATCAGCAAAATGGCAATTCCCAGAAAAAAGAGCAGGTCGCCGTTTACTTCGGGTATGTCGGTGAAATAGTAGGCCACAAAACAAAAGATGGCCAGAAACAAACGCAGGCTCAGCGTGTGCTTGTTGTAACCGATGTACTGACGCTCTTCGAAGAGGTGCTCTTTCATTTTACTGCCTTTTACTCCAGGTAAACTTTCGGATACTTTCCGTTTTTTCAGTGATCCTGAACCGGTGATCCGGCCGGTGACCAATGACCCAGACGACATCCGGTCCGGATAGTAGTAAAAGTACACTTTCTTTTTGATCAGGAGTGAATTTTTCATCCGTAAAAAAGTCGCTGAGCAGTTTGCTGCCCTTCATGCCGAGGGGGTGAAATGCGTCGCCCGCTTTCCAGGGCCGAATCGCAAGGGGAAAGGTCAGGTTGGAAGAGTCGAGGTAAGCCACCTCCTTTTTTGTAAAGTCGTCGGGGAGGGTGCTGCTCTTCAACAGATTGTTATTGATTCTTTCCATGGTAAGCGTGCCTGCCGGCAAATCGTTATGGGCATCACTTTCGTGGATGGTGAATTCGTTGCGGGTGATTCTGTTGCTTTCGGGCATGATAAAAAAGGCATCACGACCGATCACCAGTTTATAGCCCGGCGCAAAGAACTCGGCTCCCGTCCGGCGGCTTTGAAGGATTTGCCGGCATTCCGATGCGTTGAATCCATAGGGTGCCAGCAAATGGTAAAGGATGATTTCGGTAGCGGGAAGTGAGTCCAGCCGTTGCAGATCAATGGTCACCGTTTCCGGAGATTGTCCGGCGCGGATCAGCTGCTTGCTGATCGTTTCAATATAGGCTTCAATGATCTTTTCATAACCCGACATCAGAGAGGCGTGTCGGGTCAGGGCCTCGGTTATGGCGGGATTGATCTCTTTCAGAACAGGGATCACGCTGTGGCGGATGCGGTTACGGGTGTAAAGCTCTTCGCTGTTGGAGCTGTCGTTGCGCCACGATAAATGATGGCTCTCCGCGAAATCGACGATCTCCTCTCTGGTGAAATCAAGCAACGGCCGGATGATTTTCTCTTTTGCAGATGCCATTCCATGCATGCCCGCAATGCCGGTGCCACGGGTGAGGTTGATGAGCATGGTTTCGGCCACATCATCGGCATGATGGGCCACGGCGGTGCAGGAGTAACCATGTTCCTTCATCAGCTCATCGAACCATCTGTAGCGAAGTTGTCGCGCAGCCATCTGAATGCTGATGCCGTTATCGGTTGCATACGCTTCGGTATCGAACCGCTTCGAATGAAATTCAAATCCGTAATGCAAAGCCAGCTTTTTCACAAACTCCTCATCGCCGTCCGACTCCTCACCCCTGAGCGAAAAATTGCAGTGGGCAACCGCGCAACGCCATCCCGCAAAGTGAAACAAATGCGCCATCACCACCGAGTCAACGCCTCCGCTGATGGCGAGGAGAATAGGGGAGGAGGGGGTATCACATCCAATTTCCTGCAATCTGTTTTTAACGATCCCGGTGAAATGATCGAGGCTCATGTCAGTTTGTCAATGATTTTTTTAATGACAACAAGATAAGAAATATTTCATAGCTCAATCCCCAGCCCCTCCAGCTGCGGCCTGAGCTTCAGCATCATTTCCTCAAATTCCTTTTCAGGGTCGCTGGAGCAGGTAATAGCCCCGCCTGCTGCGATTGAAGCGCGTTTAAGTGTACGATTGAAAGCGATGCTTCGGATCACGACATTAAAATCGAAATCACCGTTTGGGGCGATGTAGCCGATGCTGCCGGAGAAAATGCCGCGGCGGAAACTTTCATATTTTTCAATCAACTGCATCGCTGATATTTTCGGAGCGCCGGTCATCGATCCCATCGGAAAAAGGGCTTTGATGATATCATTGAATTTGATTCCTTCCTCCACTTCGCAACTGACGGTGGTGATCATCTGCCACGAGCGCTTGAATGCGTAAACACCAAAAAGTTCGTCAACCTTCACACTGCCCCGCGTACTGATCCTGGAAAGATCGTTCCGCACCAGGTCGGTGATCATGACATTTTCGGAGCGTTCTTTTTTGCTGTCACGGAGCTGTGTTTTATTTTGCTCATCAAGCACCGGATCATCACTCCTTGGCATCGTACCTTTCATGGGCTGTGAAGTGATTTTGTTGCCCCTCCTTGTCATAAAGCGTTCCGGACTGGCACAGGCAATGGCGTGAGATCCGTGAGTGTAATAGGCACTGAATGGATTGGGCGAAAGTTGGGTGAGATTTTGATACACTGACGCAGGATGAAGATCGCAGTTTTCAATTCTGATTTCTTCACAGTAATTCATCTCGTATATATCACCGCGCTGAATGTGATGCAGGATTTTCCGGATATTTTCGGTGTATGAATTTTTGTCGGGATAGTTTGTCAGTCTGCCGGTTCGCCCGGTGCTTTCAAACGCTTTCGATGACTCTATTTTTTTCATCACCTCACCTGCATCAACATTTTCGGTAATAATTTGAAAGCTTCCGCTTTGCGCGATGAAAAGTGTTTCCGGAACAAAGAATCGCCATGCCGGAAAAAGCAGATGATCGGGATGGGAGGAAGAGAGATTTTCGAATTCGTTTTTGAGATCGTAAGAAAAATATCCGAAAATGTAGTGCTGTCCGGCGCGATGTCGATCGATGAATTCCTCTAAATCGGTAAGATTATGAGTGTCGCTGCAAACTCCATCGAGTACACCCGAACCTCCGAGCAAATCATACCGGAATCCTGTAACGGGAATTTGACCGGCTTTAGCAGTGTTGCTGTCGAGCAGGATAGAGGTGCAGTGAGGGGCTAAGTAGTTCAGCAGTTGCTCCCGAAGTTTATTCAACTCCTCCGAAGAATAATTGATGGTTGACACCCGATTCATGACGTTGTCAAAGATCGGAATTTTTGGAGTGTGAGCGTTAAAAATTACAACTAGAGGGAACAAGAATGAACAAGAAAAGGAACGAGAGCAACTCCCGTTCCTTTTCTTGTATATTCTTGTTGTGTGTTTATTTTTTCAGGCAAACACCTGTCGTGCATTCACCTCTTCCCACACCATTTTAAGTCCCTCTTCGAGAGAAATCCGGTGCTTCCAGCCAAGATTATGCATGGCCGAAACATCCAGCAGTTTTCGAGGCGTTCCGTCGGGTTTAGAGGCATCAAACTTCAGTTCCCCGGCAAATCTGCTGATTTTTTTGATCATCCCCGCAAGGTCAGCAATGGAAAGATCGGTTCCGGTGCCAATATTAAAAAATCCAGCTCCGCTATAGTTCTGCATCAGGAAATAACAGGCATCCGCCAGATCATCCACATGAAGAAATTCACGCATCGGCTTACCGCTGCCCCAAATCTCAACATGCGGCTTTCCGTCGCGCACCGCTTCGTAAAACTTACGCACTAACGCCGGAAGCACATGTGAATTGTTCAAATCATAATTGTCGTTCGGACCGTACAGGTTGGTGGGCATCACACTGATAAAATCACTTCCGTACTGCATCCGGTACGATTCACACATTTTCAAACCGGCGATTTTCGCAATGGCGTAAGGTTCATTGGTGTGTTCCAGTGATCCCGTCAGAAGATACTCTTCCTTAATTGGCTGCGGACACATTTTAGGATAAATGCAGGAGGAGCCCAAGAACAATAATTTCTTCACACCGTTCACATGCGACTGATGAATCACATTTGATTGTATCATCAGGTTCTCATAAAGGAAATCGGCGCGGTAGGTATTGTTGGCTACGATACCACCTACTTTTGCTGCCGCGAGAAATACATAATCCGGTTTTTCCGATTTGAAAAATTCCGTTACCGCCGACTGATTCCGGAGATCTAGATCTTTGGAGGAACGCGTGATGATGTTGGTATAACCTTCACGCTCCAATTTTCTGACTATCGCCGAACCAACCATTCCCCGATGGCCGGCTACATAAATAACTGATGATTTATCCATAGTTTCTTTTTGTCCCTGCGTGAATGCCTGTATATTGTCTCTATAAGACTTTAATTTTCAATTGATGATTACGATAGCTACCGCAATTCCTGCCATCAGGATCGGCATTTTTCCAGTCAGGACTTAATTAAAATAACCAATGACCAAAGGCTAGCGACTAAAGACTGTCGACTAAAGACTGTCGACTACCCCTCATCATACGTATTCACCTCATGTCCTCCCTGACGCAGATATTTTTCCTTGCTGAACAGTTTGAGGTCGGCTTCTACCATTTCTTTGATGATATCATCGAGCTGATGTTTGGGTTCCCAGCCGAGCTTTTCCTTCGCTTTTGCGGGATCACCGATCAGCAAATCCACTTCTGCAGGGCGATAGTAATTGGGATCAATGCGCAGCACCACTTTTCCTTTTTCAACAGGATAAAGAGGGTTGGTGGTGTTTTTCACGACGGCAATTTCGTTCTCTTCTGTTCCGGAAAACTCGAGTTCTACTCCTATTTCGGCGAAAGCTTTGATGACGAAATCGCGGACCGTTGTGGTTACACCTGTAGCCACCACAAAATCCTCAGGTGTGTCTACCTGCAGCATTTTCCACATGGCTTCCACATAATCTTTGGCATGTCCCCAGTCGCGCTTGGCATCAATATTTCCCATATAAATGCAATCCTGCAGTCCATGAGCAATTCTGGCTACGGCACGTGTTACTTTTCTGGTAACAAATGTTTCTCCGCGCAGTGGTGATTCGTGATTGAAGAGGATTCCGTTCACTGCGAACATGTTGTACGACTCACGGTAATTGACCACGATCCAGTATGCATACAGTTTGGCTACGGCATAGGGTGATCTTGGATAGAACGGTGTGGTTTCCCTTTGCGGGATTTCCTGAACCAGACCGTAAAGTTCTGAAGTGGAAGCCTGATAAATTTTAGTCTTTTGAGTCATACCCAGCAATCTAACGGCTTCCAGTATACGAAGCGCACCCAGAGCGTCGGCATTGGCGGTATATTCAGGTGAATCGAAACTGACCTTAACATGCGACATCGCGCCAAGATTATAAATTTCATCGGGCTGCACCTCTTGAATAATCCTGATGATGTTGGTGGAGTCGGTCAGGTCACCGTAGTGCATTTTGAATCTGATATTTTTCTCATGCTGATCCAGATACAGGTGATCTACCCTTTGAGTATTGAAAAGTGATGAACGGCGTTTGATACCGTGAACCATGTAACCCTTGTTTAGCAGAAGCTCTGCCAGATAGGCGCCGTCTTGTCCGGTAATACCTGTTATTAATGCTGTTTTCATAAAAATATGAGATTGTTTGGATGATTTTGCGCTATTGTGAGCAGTTTTAACGTGATCTTTGCAAAGAAAGATACCCTGATTGAGTTGAATTTTCCAGGTTAGATGCCCCGTCTGCACAGGAACTGCTCCTGTTGAACGCTGATATTCCCTGATTCAAACGGATTTGTGCAAAACTAGGAATAAAAATCCCTGTTTTCCGTTAATTTCACTGATTATACCTATAACTTTGAGGCCATTACGGCCATAGTAACAGCCCCCGATATTTTTAAAAAAATGACAAGACCAGCATCCGGCAATGCCATCATCGATCAAAAAGATATCAAGAAAACCATCATGCTGGTGGTTAAGAATTGGTATTGGTTTGTTCTGTTCCTTGCTATAACACTTTCTGGATCAGTATTTTATCTCTACAAATCGACTAAGTATTTCGGTGTTCAGGCCAAAATCATGGTCAAGCCCCAGAAGAATGCTCTTCAGGACGCCATGGCCGTGAACATGATGCAGGGAAATGGCCCCGGAAGAGAAGAAATTGCCAATGAAATTGAAGTACTCAGTTCTTCCAGCCTCATAGGCGATGTCATCGGAAAACTCAATCTTGAAATTACCTATTTTATAGAAGGCCGTCTCAGAACGGGTGAGCTTTATTCAGGCCGTCCTTTTACGGTTGACGGTAAAATTATCGACGGTTCATTGTACGGAGCCCCTTTCAATGTGAATATTTTGAATCACAAAAACTACAAGCTTACCGTTGATCATCAGGGCTTTAATTACCAGAAAGTGCATAAGTTCGGAGAGCCTGTAGTCAACGACAGATTTTCATTTATCATCACCGGCGACACCAGTATCATCGGTAAAAACAATACCAATGTCAGCCAGGCCAAATATCTTTTCAGAATTTACGACAGGACTTCCCTGATTGGCAAATACCGGAAAGCCCTGGATTGTCAGCAGGATGAAGAAGCCTCGGTCATCAAAGTTACTTTTGAAGATGAAGTACCTGAAAAAGCCAATGCATTCTTGAAGGCGCTTACGGAATTATACATTGAAAAATCGGTATCTGTTCAGAAGGAAGTGAATGAAAACACTTTGGCCTTTGTAGAAGATCAGCTTCAGGACGTTGAAAATATTCTCAACGGAGTGGAATCAAACCTCGAACAGTTTCAGCGTTCACGGACTTCCATGAATCCTGAAAGTGAACAGGGAGTTTATCTGACCCAGAAAATGGGGCTGGAGACAGAATTGGTAAAGCTCAATACCCAGATGAGAGCAGTCGATTACCTCTACGAGCAACTCACCAATGGTACCGAGATCTCAATGATTTCGCCTTCCATGCTCGGCGATAGTCCTGATCCTTCTTTGGGATCGGCATTTGCCGAACTCAATACCCTTATTCAAAGGAGAACGAATTTATTATTCAGCAATACGCCTAACAGCCCTGTAGTTAAGGAAGTGGATGCTTCCATTTCTGTAGCCAGACAATCATTGATCACAAGCGTACTCAACATGCGTCGCGCTCTTGCGGTAAAAATCAATTCAATTTCATCACAGCTCGGGCAATCGCAGGGCGCTATCAGCCAGATGCCGTCTACTATGAGAGGTCTGGTGAATATCAACCGCAAGGTGGAAATCAACGAAAAGATTTATCTCTTTCTTCTTGAAACCCGTGCCAAAACGGTTATTGAAAAGGCCGGTATTGTTGCCGACAAGTACATTCTCGAGTACCCTACATCCACAGGACTGGTTCGTCCGTTGAGGGAAAAAGTACTGATGACCGGAGCGGGTCTTGGTTTTGCTCTCGCGTTCCTGGTAATTTTCCTGAAAAGTGTATTTTATAACTTCATCAACACTAAAGAAGACATCACTGAATCATCCAATCTTCCGGTAATCGGTGTGGTGGGTAAATGCAAGGAAGCTAAAAGTGATTATCTCATCGTTGATAAATTTCCCCAGTCGCTTACCAGTGAAGCTTTCCGAGTGATACGAACCAATCTATCCTACTTCAGTCCCAAGGTAAACAGCAAAGTGGCACTCTTTACTTCATTTATGCCCGGTGAAGGAAAGACTTTCAATGCCATCAACACAGGTACCATTCTTGCAAAAGCCAAAAAGAAAGTAGTACTGATCGATCTTGATTTGCATAAGCCGAAACAGGCCAATGCCTTTAATCTAAAGAATGACATTGGAGTGACTTCTTTCCTGGTAGGCAAAGCCTCTCTTACGGAAATCATTCGGGAAACACCTGTGGAAAATCTGCATGTAATCCTCACAGGACCACGCACACCCAATGCTTCTGAACTGATTGTTGATCCTATGCTGGAAGACCTCATCAATCAGCTCAAGACTACCTATGATTTCATCATTCTGGATACGCCTCCGGCTGGTTTGTTGTCGGATGCGCTCAATCTGATGAAGCTGTCAGATATCAATATTTTTGTGCTGAAAGCAGGATTTACCAGAAAGGAAGCCATAGAAGCCGCCAATCAGATCGTAGAGAAAAACGACATCAAGCATATGGTTTTTCTGCTCAATAATGTCAATCAGAAGAATATCCCCGCCGGTTATGGCAGCGGATATTATAAGTAAGCGCTTTCAGGTATTTGCAGTTTTTATTTTTAACAAATGGTTGACGAGGGCGAATTCATCAGTAAAGGAAACAGTTTTCTGAATGCTGTTAAAAGCATCAGAAAACATACAAATGGCACCCAAAAACGGAAGATTATTTTTATTACTTCCCTGGCATTTGTTTCTGCCATACTGGATGTTGTAGGTCTGGCTGCGGTGCTGCCAATCATTCAGGCAGGTACAAGCCCCGACTCACTCCATGCCAACAAGTACCTGAATATGGTATTTGAATATTTAGGGTTCACGGATCCGAAAATGTTCGTGCTTTTTTTACTGGCAGTGATTGTAGTTTTCTTCCTGGTCAAAACTGCGTTTGGAATATTTGTTAACTGGCTTCAGGCCCGTTTGAATTCAGATATTGCCGTTTACCTCTCTAAAAAGCAGTTCACCAAATACTACCACCTCGACTACCTTGATTACAGCAGTCTCCGGACATCCGAACTGGTCAGAAACATTCTATACAATCCAACGTCCTATGTCCAGTGGATTATTTTGCCAATGACAACAATAGTCTCCGAAATGTTCATCGTGATACTCATCGTCGGAGCCATTGCCTGGTACGATTTATTGCTTCTTGGATTTATCTCAATAACAATCGGCCCCGCCACTTATCTGGTTTACACTCAGCTGAAGAGAAAAGGATTCAGAATTGGCGTAGGAATCCATGATGTTACTCCTTATGTTCTGGCCACCTTGAATGAAGCGATTCTGGGCCACATTGATATCAAGCTCGCCGACCGTATCAAACACTACCGCTCCCGTTTCCTAGACAGTGTAAAGAGCTATGCCGAACTGCAACAGAGCGCGAGTCTGTTAACGCAGATTCCTTTGCGCACCAATGAAGTAATCGCTTTGTTCAGCATTGTGTTAATCTTTTTATATGCATTGTTCATCTCCGGTTCCGATACAGATGTACTCATGCTGGTAGGAGCTTTCGCAGCGGCCGCCTATCGTTTGATGCCTTCCATGAACCGGCTTTTAAACGCGTTTACATTTTTAAGTAATAATCAGATTGCCATTTACAATCTGGATTTGTTTGAAGATAAAGACAATAGCAAGGTTCGCAAAGGTCCTCAGGAGCCTGTTACTTTCCATGAATCAATTGAATTGAAGAATGTATCATTCGGTTTTCCGGGTTCATCGAAATCTGTTTTGAATGATCTCAGTTTTGTTGTGAAAAAAGGTGAAAAGATCGGTTTCGTTGGTTCCTCCGGCTCCGGTAAAACCACTTTGATGAATCTTATTCTCAGATTTTATCCAGAGAACAGCGGGTCGGTTCTTGTTGACGGTGTGAAACTGA
>Ga0315904_10011193_pt1 | contig 11492 bp, 5 predicted proteins | sample LakEriMetagenome_6_FD_203529 | JGI IMG/M metagenome (GOLD analysis project Ga0315904, IMG submission 203529) | Freshwater fungal communities from buoy surface, Lake Erie, Ohio, United States - Buoy 12 MA120 | ecosystem: Environmental > Aquatic > Freshwater > Lake | place: USA: Lake Erie, Ohio... | reverse complement strand
TCATCCTCGATCTGCTGCGGAACGAGCGGCCCAGTCACATGGCGGTGGTTTTCGACACCTCGGCACCCACGGCGCGCCATGAGGAATTCCCGGCGTACAAGGCACAGCGGGAGGAAATGCCGGAGGACTTGAGCCGGGCGCTCCCGCACATGAAGCGGATCATCGAGGCCTTCCGGATTCCCGTGATCAGCAAGGATGGCTATGAAGCGGACGATCTCATCGGCACGCTCGCAAGACGGGCGGAAGACGCCGGATTCACCACCTTCATGGTCACAGCCGACAAGGATTTTGCCCAGCTGGTGGACAACCGGACCTTCATCTGGAAACCAGGCCGTCAGGGCAGCGGACACGAAATCATCGGGGTCCCGGAAGTGCAGGCACAATGGCAGATCGAACGCCCCGCGCAGGTCATCGATATCCTCGGCCTCTGGGGCGATTCCGTGGACAATTTCCCCGGAGTCCCGGGGATCGGCGAAAAAACCGCCAAGGCCCTCATCCAGCAATGGGGCAGCATCGAAAACCTCCTCGCCAATACCGACAAGCTGAAGGGACGGCAGAAGGAAAATCTGATCGCCTACGCCGAGCAGGCCCGGCTCTGCCGCCGCCTCGCCACCATCTGGACGGATTGCCCGCTCGACGTGGGGCTCGAAGACCTCGCGGTGCGCGGAATGGACGAGGAAGCGGTGCGCGCCCTCCTCGTGGAGTTTGAATTCACGGCCATCGGAAAACGCCTGTTCGGCGACGATTTCCGGGCGGGCCGGGGATTCCACCGGCGGGCCGCCGAGGCCGCCACCGACAACGGAGGGACGGACGGAGGCGACGACCTCTTTGCCACCGCCGCCGCATCCCCTGCCCCGTCGGCAGCACACCTGCGGACACTCGCAGACACCCCTCATCAGTATACGCTGGCCGTCACGGCCGAGGCCCGCCGCAAGGCATACGATCAACTGGAACGGCAACGCGAAGCCGGTTTCTGGCTCGACTGGGATGGCAAGGACCCGCGCGATGCGGAAGTCCGGGGCGTCGCCCTTTCCTTCGCACCCGCGGAAGCCGTGTACCTCACAGGTGCCCCGCACACGGAACTGCTGCGCGAACTCGCCGCCGCTCTTCCCGGCGTCCTGCTGACCGGCTACGACCTCAAGCCCGCTCTCCAGATGCTCGCCCTCGAGGGCCTGCCCGGCCCGGCAAGCTGCTTCGATGCCATGCTCGCCCAGGCCGTCAGCGACCCCGAACAGCGTCAGTCGCTCACCTACCTGAGCGAAGCCCTGCTCGGCTACACACCGGGCGCAGCGCGCCAGAGCGAAGCCAGCGGACAGCTGCTCATGACAGGCCTCGGCGAAGGCGATGCCGGCGCGCGCGCCGACGCCGCCATGGAACGTGCCGATCTGTCCCTGCAGCTGGCCGCCCACCTGCGCCCGAAACTCACGTCACTCGGCCTCGAACGCGTTTTCTTCGGCATCGAAATGCCCCTGCTGCCCGTGCTGGCCCGCATGGAAGCTGCCGGCATCCGCGTCGACATCCATGTCCTGCGCGCCTCCAGCGGCATCCTCGAAGCCCGCATCCGGGAACTCGAAGAAGCTGTCTTCGCCGCCGCCGGCACCCGCTTCAATCTCAATTCCCCACGCCAGCTCGGCCAGGTCCTCTTCGAGCAACTCAAGCTCATCGAAAAACCAAAGAAGACCAAAACCGGCCAGTACGTCACGGGCGAAGAAGTCCTCCAGGAACTCGCCGCAGAACACCGCATCGCCGCCGACCTGCTCGACTGGCGCGAAGCCAGCAAACTCAAAAGCACCTACGTCGATGCCCTCCCCAGCGAGATTTCCCCACGCACCGGACGCATCCACACCACCTTCCTCCAGGCCAGCACCAGCACCGGACGCCTCGCCTCCAATCACCCGAACCTCCAGAACATCCCCATCCGCAGCGAACAGGGCCGCGCCATCCGCCGCGCCTTCGTCCCGGCATCACCCGACCACCTTTTCCTCAGCGCCGACTACAGCCAGATCGAACTGCGCGTGATGGCCTCGCTCAGCCGCGACCCCGCCATGATGGATGCCTTCCGCCGCGGCGAGGACATCCACCGCGACACCGCCGCCCGCGTCTACGGCGTCCCCGGCAGCGAGGTCACCGCCGACATGCGGCGCACCGCCAAAATGGTCAATTTCGGCATCATCTACGGCATCAGCGCCTTCGGTCTCGCCCAGCGCCTCGGCATCCCCCGCAGCGAAGGTGCCCGCCTCATCGACGAATACTTCCTCCAGTACCCCGGCGTAAAGGAGTTCATCGACCGCACCATCGCCGACGCCAGGGACAAAGGCTGGGTCACCACCATGACCGGCCGCCGCCGCCCCCTGCGCGACATCCGCAGCGCCAATGCCACCGTCCGCAAGGCGGCCGAACGCACCGCCACCAATACCCCCATCCAGGGATCTGCCGCCGACATGATCAAACTCGCCATGGCCCACATGGACGACGCCCTCCGCACCGCCGGCCTCCGCAGCCGCATGATCCTTCAGGTCCACGACGAACTCCTCTTCGAATGCCCCGCCGAAGAACTCGACACCCTCCGCAGCCTCGCCAGCGAAATCATGCGCTCCGCCCTCCCACTCGAAGTACCCATCGTCGTCGAAATGGGCTCCGGCCACAGCTGGTTCGAAGCCCACGCCTGAACCCCCTCGCCCAGCCCACCAGAACTCAAAACACCAGTCCCCGGAAATCAGGACCACACCCCCGCACGCAAACACTCCCCCTCCAGAACCACACCTGCCCTGCATGGACAACTATCCTGACTCAGGGGGGACCGGTGGCTGCGCCGCATATTATGGAATCCGGCTTCCGACCTTAAAGTATGCCAAGAGCTTTCGCGCCACCTGACTGGGGATCCGAAAAGAAGATCGGATCCACCTTCTCGGCAATTTCCCCGGATACCTCGAGGAAGTTCCGTTTGTTCCCCAGCGGGATGAGCGCACGCCGGGCACCGTTCTCCATGGCGACCTGGAGTGGTTCGGCGAGGGATGTGACTGGCTTGATGTTCCCCTGAATACTCAAGTCACCAAGAATCACCATCCCCGCCTGAACCGGAGTCTTCTTGAGAGCGGAAATGATCGCGACGAGAACCGCCATTCCTGCATCGCAGCTGATCCTGTTCGCCAGAAGGTCAATGGCCTCGACGTGGAAGTCGGTGGTTTCAAAGGCACTGGCAATTCCCAGCGGGACCTTGTTGCCCTGCAGGAATCCGAAGGCTCTGTTGATGGCTTCCTTCATGGAGGAGTTGGCCCCCCCGGCATGCTTCAATTTGCCGGTGCCGGCGGCCGTGCCCACCTCGATCCGGTAGAGACCCACTTTGCCATCGTCATTGACCGAGGCTGCATAGACCGATCCCGGAGCCAGAGGATCCGTGGCGATGAGAGCACGTCCTCCTTCTTCTGGCACACCGACATAGAATTCCTGAGTTGTCTCCTGGTCCCGATACGAAAACGAAGTCTGATGGTATTCGAATGACCCCATCTTCTTGAGCTGCTCCTTGACCCTCCGTCGGCCTTCCATGGCGATGTCCAGCAGTTCAGCCAGTTCCTGCTTCGTGAATTCGCCATGCGGATAGACGAGCTTGATAAGACCCGAAACCGTCTTCCGGACCGCCTTGACGTCGCGGGCATTGAGGTGCGGTCCGAAGGAAAAGTGCCGGTCGCAGACGTCAGTGAACGTGTGCCGCCGGAGTTCCCGGAGCGCTTCAGCAAGGTAATCCACCACAAAACCATAGTGATCGGTGAAGTACTCGATTCGCATCTTGGGGATTTCCCATCCCGGAATGTAGTAATGGATGCGATCCAGAAACGCCATGTCCTCACGAATCACCTCGGGCATGGGCACGAAGAGATGCGACGACCGGACCATGGTCTCGACAGGCTGGTTGGTATTGCCAAACAGGGCGATGGAGGCCTTCCCCGAAAGCGAGTCCTTCCCGCGGGCAAAAGTCCCGGACTCGCAGAAGGTCTTCAGAGTGGTGACCACCTCCTTTGGCATCTTCTCAAGATCGGCGACTTCATCGAAGGCCACCGCATCCCACAGACCCACCAGACCGATCTTGCTCGTCGACATGTTGTAGAACAGGTTCGCCACAGTGGTCGGACCCGTCATCAAAATGGCATACGGACTGAGTTCCTGAAACCCATATGACTTGCCGGTTCCCCGGGGTCCCAGTTCAACAAGATTGTAGTTCGATTCACACAGCGGAATCAGACGAATCAGAAAGAGCAACTTGAGCCTGCGGGAGAAATGCGAAGGCTCCATGCCGATCGAGCGGATCAGGACATCAATCCATTCGTCCGTGGTGAATCTGGCCCGGCCCTGCCGGTAGGTATCCAGATTGAAGGTTGCCAGCTGTACGGGAGTGATCCGCTCCAGCCAGAATGGACTGCGCTTTCCCTTCTGCTCCTCGTCGTACTGGTGGCGGATCTCCATTTCGGCCCAGACCCCGCTGGTGAGCAACCGTTCGTAGTCCCGAACGAAGCGGTCTGGAATGTGGATGTACTTGCTGCCGAAATTCATGGCATGAGCCCAGTATTTGTCATCCTCCGCGAGGTAGCGGACGTCCACCTTGTCGATGAAAGTATGACGTTCCTTCTCCTTCACCAGAGCCTGTGCCCGGTTGGCTTCCTCGGCACGGATAAAGCTCTCCGCGAGCGTATTGTTGACGACCCTCAGGCCTGCATCGATGGCGGCCTCGTCATCCGTGGCGCAGTATTTCCCGAGAAGGTACTCCAGCACGAAGACGGGGACATTCGCTCCGACTTTGATTTTGCGCACAAGGTCCTTGCGCACCACCCGGCCGGCGAACGCTTCGGTGAGTTTGAGGTCGAGATCGTCGCTATTCATGAAATCAAAGGGCTAGGTTGATGGGGAGTTGTGTGAGGGCCGCAAGCTGCTGCTCGCTCTTGCCATCAATGACACGGAGATCGGCATGATCAGGAAGGCTGGATCCGGACAGCATCATCGTGACGGCATTGGGTCTGCCGCATTCAATCAGAATCTCCCGCGTGCTTTCCTCGAATCCATAAGAAGCCATGGCCGCGTGGCCGATGATGTCCTTGCCGGAGACGATCTGCACGCGGACGGATTTCGGTTCCGGCGTGAACATGTCTTCGCTCTCCATGGAGACATTGACGGAGAAGAAGCGGTTGGTGATTACCTTCTTCGCAAAGGAGACGCTCCATCGCGATGCGCCGGTCCTGGTGACAGGCTGGGCGCTGCGGGAGAGGCACAGAACGGGGATGATCTGTTCCTGGAGACTGGCGCCTCCGTGGAAGTAGGCACCAGCCCCACCCTTCACCTTGAACGTACCAAGGCCGCGTGGAAAAGCGCACTCGAGTGCGCCGCCCAGTTCAAGCCCACTCGCCGCAACCCGGAAGTATCCTGCGGCGGCGTTACCTCCCTTCCCGATCCAGCATCGAGGATGCAGTTCCACGGTCTGGCCTCCCGGAGGATCCATTTTCAGCCCGCTCTCGAATCCTTCTGCGAAGATGAATCCGTGGTCTGCTGAAACGACGATTTCCGTGAACCCGATGGATGCCAGATTGCGGAGGCCACGCCGGAGTTTCTCCAGCACTTCATCCATGTAAATGCGTGCCTCGTCGTCTTCGCTTTCCCCTTCGCCAAGGCGGTCGATTTCCTGGGAGGTCACCACAAGAAACCTTGCTGCGCCGAGTTCCTTGCGCTTTCGCGGGGTCAGCCTAGCGATGTCGCCCAGTTTCACGATAGAAGTGCCCGCGCCGACCCGGCTTTCGAGCCACTTCATCCGGGATGCACGATCGGTGATTTGCCTGCCTCCGGCGGTCACCTGGAGTTTTCCGGCTTTTTCCTCGAGACTCAGGCCGTCTTCTGCACCTGGCATGAGCGAAGCCATGCCCACCGGGGTAATGCCCGGCAGTTGGCCGAGCGCTGGACTCAGTGCGAAAGTGAATTCCTTCCCGAGACCGTCCACGAGGTCGGACGCCATTTCGTAGCGGAGCGCATCAACGAGGACATAAGCCGTCTTTTTGCCATCCGCGAGCAGCGGTGCCACCCGATCATGGAAGATTCTGCACTGTGCGGAAATTCCTGAGCACTGAAACCCAGCAGCTTCGATCGCGCGGGTGTATGCCTCCGTCATCAGTTCAAGGCAGGCGAGGTAGACCGCCCGGCAGCGCGCCATGATCTTCTCCCAGTCGGGCGAATGCGGGACCCGGTCGAAGTCAAAGCGTGCGTACCGGCTCTCAAGGTGCCGCGCGAGCGTATCAATTCGCATCCAGGGAGAGGCGTGGTGGACATAGGCGTCGACCATTTCCTCCGTCGTCCACTTGCGCTTCTTCAGCGCGGCGGAAACCCCCTCCGCCTCGGTGAGCAGACGTGCCGCGGTTTGCATCAGTGACCAATGGAGGATGGTCTCCGGGTAGCGCCGGTTCCAGAACGTCGCGCGCCGGCCATCGGCATAGGCAGCAGCGCGAACCGGGTCCCCGTTCATCAGGGCCTCGCCGGCAGCCATCAGGACGATCGTATCGATGAACGGAAAGGTCTCCAGCGTCTCAATACCGTCGACTGGCCATGAGGTGTCCGCGAGATTCGTGCTTCGTTCGAAATCCTCCGCTGCAGCGGCATAGGAATCCTGCAGGTCGATCCGGTTGCGCCAGGTCTGGCAAAGGTGGCGGATGGTATCCCGGTGCACAGCCTTTTCCGGGAGTTCCCATGGCTTCGGAAGCCGATCCCGCAATGCTGCGGGCAAAGCGAGCGCCAGTTCTCCGAGAAGCAGATGACGGACCAGCGCCGATCTCAGGTTTGCAGCGGTGCCACCTGCCTTCGCCTTGAGACCAATCTCCTGCTCCATCAGGCTGGCCAATTCCCCGAGTGCATGCTTTTCCCCGATCCTCGTGTCCTGTTCTTCCGAGGCAGCGAACTGCAGCAGCACGTCCAAAGGCGAAGCCTGTCCGAAAATCAGCCGGAGCGCTCCGGTAGCACTGGACCCCGCCTCCTCCGACATCTGTTCGACATCCTCGAAGCTGAGTAATCCGTCGTCCACTTGCCGCGCCACATGACCGGCCTTTTCGGGTGACAACCGTGCGTAAAGACGTTCCACCAACCCGGCAAGCCGCGTGTTGCGCTCGGCAACAGAGGCCCCCGGTTCGACCACTACCCCTGCGCTCTCGGCCTCGATCAATGCGTAATGACTTGTCTCCCGCGCTGACGGCACGTACACCAGAATCTTCGGCGGCAGCTCATGATCGGCCATGGCACGCCCACTTTCATCCACCCATTCAAGCAACGGCTCCAGATGCTCACGGAGACGGAAGTAGCCATCCTCATACTTGAGACAGTTCACCCCCTCCAGGGCCAAACGATCCACCGCTTTGCTGTAGGCCCTCTCGGGGTCATACCACACGACTATTCCCCGGTCGGTGATCTGCCTCTGGAGGAGTTGCTGGAGACTATGGAGTAATTGGGACATCAAGCGATTCAAATTTGATTGATGGAATAGTTATCACCTAGGTGGCCCCAATATTTTCTTGTCGTCGTGAAACGAGGGCCGAGGATGATTTCGGAGATAGCGTCCTTGATCCCAAAAGGCTCAAAAGGCCGATATCGCTCATCGAACCAGTTGGACGGATGAGAATATTTATTCAACTGACCCTCGGATTGGCGGCGCAATACCTCCACCTCAGGCGACTCGTTTTGCTCTGCACTGGGTGATGCGGGCCTTTGTGCGGTAAAAACGTAGCGGATTTCATTCTCGCGCGAAAATTCCTCGCGTTTGAACCGGATGTTCCATTTCCAGAATTCTCCCATATGTTCCTCGATGGCTTGGTCTCCACGCTTGTTCAACTCCCGCGCCAGTTCGTCCAAGCGCTTTCGTTGCGCAGCTTGGTCGTATTCACATTCAAAAAGCTCCCACGAGCTGTTCAGTCGTTTATTATGCGCCTTTTTCGGATCGAACACGATGCATGCACCCGCTCCGTCCGCCCCATAGTTCTTCCATTGGTAAGCGTCATTCCGAACCTTCGAGAAACACACCACATATCGCGGCATCGAAAGGAGTGCCGTTTCAAGTGATGTCCACAACTCGTTGTTAATCAGGCAGGGTTCGATTTCTCGCAGGGTATCGATGGCATGGCGGCATTCGGAGCCATCGGCAAGATGCCATGCTTGGGTAGCCCGCAAAAAGCCATGGTTGAGAATGTTAACCAAGGCAGCGGCACTCGTATAATGATAGAGATAGTTCGTATCCATATTTGTATTTAGTGCGTCGATGCGGACTTTCCAGTGGCAGCGTGTTGGAAGAGGCCACGGGACTGTCGCGGCCGCGCGTAGGCGTCGCCGAAGCTGCGGTTTCGATCATTCGCGCCAAATCTCAAAACACAGTCTGAAATGTCCGGATCGTGTCCCCATTCTTCATGGCTGGAGTGGGTCGTTGGCGGGCATTTCCCTGAAAAACAGGGCATAGCTTCCGGTTGGCGGCTTTCCTGATGTCCGGAAAATGTCCTGATCATGTCCAGATTCATCGGTTCCAGGGTCTTTGGGTTCTCACATAAAAAGCGCTTGGGCCCTTGCCCTCCAACCGGAGCAGGTCGGCCATTTCCAGTTCCTTCAGGTCGCGGCGGGCCTGACGGTCGCTCACCTCGCTGGCGAACTTCTGCGCATACTCCCTCAGCCGGACCTCCTCGCCTGGTTTCATCGCCTTGAGAAGATCCTCCTGCCGGGGCGTGAGGCGGGCGACGGGAGCTTCTGGTGAGTTCCGGTTGTAAAGCGTCAGGGTGATTCCGTCCGAGTCGACCTTCCAGGTTGGCGACGGTATCCCGGCCTCGCGGCAGGCCTCGATCATTTTCGTGGTGCCACGGCCGATCCGCTCCATCAGGTTCCGAACATACAGGAACTGCGCGATGTCCGGGTTGGAGGGGAGCGAAGGATGGCTGTGCCGCAGCTTGTCGGCGCTCCAGCCATCCGGCAGCTTACCGGAGTTCCAGATCTCCAGCCGGTCCGGATACACCAGCAACGTCGCTCCGCTGGAGAACGCGCTGTAGTCACGGTGGGCCAGCGCATTGACGAGACCTTCCCGGACTGCGAACGGTGGATAGGAAGGGATGTTCTTCCGCTCGATCGATTCCGGCAGGAACTTCGCCGCGATGGACGAATTCCGTTGGATGAACGCGACCGCACTCGCCAGCACATTGGCCAAAGGTCCGCTCAAGTCCGCCTGGTCCAGATATTCGTCACCCCGCTTGTCCGACTGGAAGGCAAAGGCGCGCAGACGGACCTGCGGATTGCGAATTGCAGGCGTACGGCCGAAGCACACGTCGGCAGCGTTCGTAAACATTCCCTGATGCACCATCCCCAGACCGCTGAGCACCGCCTCCGCTGACTGGTGGTCGCGAAACTGGAATCGCCCTTCCGCCACAGCCGTGTGCACGGTGGTTTCGATCTGTTCGTGATCCAGATCCTCGATGCCGAGAGTTGGAGATGCCCTCCGTTCCCATCGTTCGGTTTCCGGGGTGCGTTGCTGGAAGATGCGCTGCAAGTCCTCGCCAGTCGCGGCGACCGTGCGGGCACCACGGCGAAGGTAAACCTTCCCTTCCGTCACGAAAGGCACGTCCCGCCCTCCGGGCACTTCGATGACCACCACGTCCTCATCCCCGACTCTTTCAGCCGCCACGGAAAACAAGGCCATTGGAGAAATGGCGGCCCGGATTTCCTGTTCGATCTGTCCTCCCAGTTTGGAAGCATCTGGAATTCCGAGCGGTTTGCCGTCGTCACCCACGCCGATGACCACGGTGCCGCCGCCGCTGTTCAGCAGCGCCACCACATGGGGAATCAGCCGCGCCACGTCTTCCGCACTGCGCGAAAAAACCAGGCCCTTCGACTCGCCCGCCTTGATCTGACGCTCCAGCGGAGTCATGGCCGGCCTCCTTTCTGATCGACAGCCTTGCGGACGGCCCTCGGATTGCCAAAGGAATCATTCACGAAAGCCTCCGCTTCCTGATAGCGCCGGAACTGGCTCACGGCAAAAAGATTGGCCTCCGAGGTCGATCCGAACTTCTGGACCCAGTTGCCCTTCCGGTCCTTGTAAACTTCCACATCCTGTCGGGTCGCCAGATCATACATGTCGATGATCCGGAGGTCTTCGAATACCTGGGACCGCTTGATCCTCAGCTTAGCCCGCGTCAATCTGGATCCCTCGTAGAGATTCCCGAGGAACGTCCGCGCAAACACCACGTGATCGTGCGCCAGGATCCAGCGCGGCTTTCTGCTGGCGATGGCCTCGCGCAGTTCCTCGTGAACGATGGAATCGTCCTCGGGCTTCTCCTTCCCCGTACCGTATTTCGGCAGGATGATGCCAAGGAAGAGGTGGCAGTCCCGGACGGCCTGGCGGCAACTCTCCAGCGCGGTCATGCCCGGATACACCGGCATGGTTCCTTTATGGGACATCCAAACCTCGTAATCGAGGGTCGAGAGCGAGGCATAGATCCGGTCCAGCAGGTCCTCGAAACCGTAAACGGCGGAGGAAACCATCAGGATCTGTTTCTGTTTGCGCGCAGGCATGGCTGATCGTCAGGCTTTTTTCCGTCCGCGCTTCTGATTCGGTGGATCGGGGGGGCAGAGGTGTTCAACTCCATGAGCGATCGCAAAGCTGCGGTTGGTGCGGCAGGCATCAGTCACACGCTCCGGCCAGTGACGCATGGCCTGCTGCGCCCAGTCGAATTTCCCGGATTCAAGGTCCTTCCACGCTGCCCGGCAATCCGGCCAGCTTGGCAGCAGATCGTGCAGCGGAGCGGCGTTGAGCAGCACTCCATCGTCGATGCAGGATTCATAGCCGGCGTCGATGTGGGCCTTGAGGCGGGCGGCGAATTCCCGCAGGTCGTCGGCCTGGTCCATCCGCTTGTCCAGTTCCTTGGCCTTGGCCCGGTTGGTGGCCTCCGCCGGGCGGAGGTCGACAATCTCACGCTCCAGCAGGTTCAGGCGCACGTCGGTGAGATCCTTGAGCGTGTGCAGAGTGTTGGGACCGATCTTCTCCTGGAAAACCCAGATCGTGAAACTCTTCTTCGGCGACTGGAAGGGCCAGTACACCGGACGCTTGCGGTAAAGCTGGTGGTGGTGCTTCCAGAATGAGGCGGCGGGCTGGCCAGTGAAGCGGTCAAGCCATCCACGCAGCGCCTCAACAGAATCGCCCTCGGCATCAGTGGCAAGGCGGACCCGTTCCCGGGCCTCGGCCGCCCCAAGCATCACCTCCAGACACGCAAAGGCACGGGCTGCTATGTCCTGCGGGTGCCCAGCATCGCAGGGCATGATGCCGTCCGGATCCATGAGCCTGCGGATCGCAGTGACGGTAGCCTCCGGGAAATCACCGCAGCCCAGTCCCCCCGGTTCGCCGATCTCAAAGCGGCCGAGCACGGTGCCGAGGGCATAGGAAACCCAGCTCCGCGCCCAGTCAGCAGGGCTCAGGTCGCCGCTGGCTTCAGCGTCGTCTTCGT
>Ga0315904_10011188_pt1 | contig 11493 bp, 9 predicted proteins | sample LakEriMetagenome_6_FD_203529 | JGI IMG/M metagenome (GOLD analysis project Ga0315904, IMG submission 203529) | Freshwater fungal communities from buoy surface, Lake Erie, Ohio, United States - Buoy 12 MA120 | ecosystem: Environmental > Aquatic > Freshwater > Lake | place: USA: Lake Erie, Ohio... | reverse complement strand
GAATATATCCATTTATTGAATATCTTTTATTTGCGGATGCTGAATACACCAACTCAGTTACAGCACTTGCAAGATTTGAAGTTGTAGTTTGATTACCAGCTATTAAATAATCACGTTTTGTTTTAATTGCGGTATAAATATTTTTCTTTTCCCAAAGTGTAGTTCCGCTTGAGTAAACAATTATATCATCATCTAATGGGTTCTGTGCGCTTACATTATGAAGTTCATCTAATTCATAACCGTTTTGCACTTTAACATAAATTTGTCCATTACCATTATTCGCTCTTTCTACAACTCCCATTGAAACCATGTGATTAGGTGCGTATGGTTTAACTGCTGTAAGTGTTCCGGCTGTTGCACCTAAGTATAGTGAGTCTCCTTCATTATACATTCCTGTATTAAGTCCTTGTAATCTACCTTGACAAATTACTATTCCGTTTTGCCCAGCACCTATATTCTCGGCGGCTAATCCAAATGTCTTTGCTGACGTTGCATCTGTTGTATTATAAGCTAATTTAACTGATGCTTTATTTCCACTTGCTTGATATAGATAAACAGCCTCACCCTTATTTATTTGAACACCTTCTGCATTATGTACGTATGCGTGTTGAGTTTCACCTATGTATGAAGTTACTGTACTATTGTTTAGATAATAAGATAATGCGCCTGTGCCACCATCATATATTATTTTACCAGCACCGATTGAAGATGTTGGATTAAGATTAAAAGAAATATAATCTGCATTCAATCCATAACTACCTAAATTAACATTACCAGTTGCTCCTGTGTATGGTACAAATCCTGTTGTTCCGCTTGTAGTCCATGAACGATTAGCACTTAAGTCATAAGTTACCCCATCAATGGTTAACTCTCTGTAAGTTGGTACGTACTGAAGAACTGGAGTGTTTGGATTATATCCACTTTGACTTCTTCCAACTGTTGGAGATTGAATAAACGGTATTTGGCAAACATCTTTTGTGAATGCTTGGCTTATCGTAACATCAAATGTCCATCCAGCAATTTCATCTTCGTGGAATGGTTCGTAAATAGCACTTAAAGAAATGTTTTTATCTATTGTCCACTTATAAGCCGAATCATTTAACTGAGCGATTATATCCATAGCAATCTGTTTCATGTCGCTATGAACTTCAATTAAATTACTACGGTCTTTTTTTACCCTATCTACAACCCAAAAACTAAAACTAAAATTTTCTCTCCTATCTTCAAAACCATTGCTTTGATAACTAACCCACCACGCTGGGTAATTAGTCGTTCCGCTTGTTGCAAAATCCTCAATCGTACCAACGGTAAAATTGTTGATTTGCCTATGTTGGTCGGCTATCTCTTTAAACTCACTTACTATTTGGTTTAGCGTTCTTATCGCCATTTTGTTTTTCTTTTATAAATTTAATTAGCTTCAAATAGTTGTAATATTCTTTTTGATATTTTTTTCTGCTTTTATTCGCAGCCATAGGTACGTGGGTTTTCTAATCGTTCTATACGTGATACATTATCGTTTCTTCTTCCAGTATAAATGCCGCAATAGAATGAATCTCTACGAGGATAGATAGTATCTATTGTACTGCCCGGATTATTCCATAACGGATAAGATGCTTCATAAGTTAAAAGATATTTCTGCAACCTATCAGAAGCCATTTCTGCATCATTTTCAAACTTCTTCATTATATCATCAAGCCTCGCAAACTCTGTGGCTGTAACACGTTCCGCATCTTTAACACCAACGTTACGGTTACTAAGTTTGTATAACATATAAGGTGATAATTCAACCAATGTGTAATTGGTCAAACATGGCACAATATAATCATTCAGTAACGTTAGGTTTAATGCTGTTAAAGTATTGTTTTGAATCTGTCCAGCAATCTCATTGTAAAGTCCTGAGCCTATAATATAAATAAGTTGATTTTTTTGTGCGTTTTGAATAGCAACACGAATGTATTTTTCATCCACGTTTTCATCAACTATTGTGTTTTCTTTAACGTATTGTGTGCTTATAAAAAATATTTGCGCCATTACTTCTTACGTTTTAAAATTACTGCCTTCCATATATGCCTACATGATGGACTATTAAATCCATTATCATTCCACCAACCGCCTCTATATTCCCAAACATTTAAACCAACTCTTGCACTTATAGCATCTATTTCCGCTCTTGAAAATACTTTTTTTAATTCCATAAGCTTTTTACAAAATGCTCTTGAAGGATGTTCGTTTGTATCTCTTTCACCACTTGGTATTTCACTACGCCAGTCATATTCGTATCTAACCTCTGCAACCGTTGAATCTTCAGCTATTGTTTTTCCTTCAGCAGTTACATTTATTTTTCTAATCTTAACGCCTTCTTGGTTTTTCTCTGTGTCCTTAATTATTTCCTCCTCAATCAAAGAATCTATTTCTGCGGTAATATCTGCAACATCTACTTTCAATGCTTCTGCCAATGCTTCATCAGTTATCAATGGGTCTTTAGATAATAACTTTAAAATATTTTCTCTAAGATTAGAAGCAAACCTTTGAATTTCGCTTGGTGTTAAATCACGTTTTTCAATAACTTCAAAATCATTTATATTTTTGCCATGAGTTCCAAATTCTGCTAATAATAAATCATCTAAGTTTTGTTTGCTAAATTGTGATTGCTTTTCGTTTGTATCTTCTGCCAATGCTGGTAATCCGATTAACTCTCTAATTTCATTTTGCGTCATAAATTGAAACGCATCTTTAAAATCAAATGGTTGAACTGGTCTTACTTCTTTAAACTTTATCCTATCTTCAAAACCGTAAAATTCATATAATTTATTTATCCAATTTTCTAAAATTCTTTGGTTTGGTTTTACCCAAGTATTTTTAAACAAGTCATGCGCTAAGTCAATTTCCGTTCTTCCTCCAAGTTGACCTTCTGTTTTGATACCAGCAAGAATAGGACTCATGTGGTGTCCAGCGGTTAATTGTTGGTCAACCCATTTAGTTAATGTATCAAATTTTTTATCTAAATCATCAGCAGTTAGTCTTGTTATTTGTGGTGCGCCATCTTTATCTCTTGTGAATTGTAAGAGCAATGAACCAGCAGCATCTGTGCCTTGAAATTTCATTTTTAATTGCCTTTCAATTTCATCCTGCTCTGTCGGTGTTGGCTTACCTACAAATGTGATAATAGTTCCAATATGAAAACCGCTTTTAATAGCGTTCAAATGATAATTAGCTATCTCATATTCAACCTCTGCAACAGGTACTAAACCTAAATACTCAGGTTTCGGATAATATTCTGAGCCTATACCATAGGCTTTTAAAGAATAAATTTGTTTGCCAGTTGGATTTTCTAAATCGTAATCGGGTATAAATTCTAAGTTGGTTTTTTCTTTTGTCTGATTTGCTTTAGATTGCGACCAATCATTTGAATACCAATATCCATCATTGTTTACTGACCTACGAAGATTGTTAAATGGCATGTGGTTAAGTTCAAACTTTTTGCCATTTCTTGACCAAATAACTTCAGCATAACATCCGCCAAATAATACGTAATCTAAAACGCATTTATTCAATATCTCTGATATACTTTCTCCTTGTTGATTAGTTTCCTTTAATTCATTTAATAACGCCGATACATCTCCGATTGTCTTTGCTGTCTTGTCAACAGTTATTCCGTTACCACATATATAATAATGCTTTGCTTTTAAAAACGCTGAGTGCATATTACTGCGCTCATATAAACTTTGTATATACTTTGGATAATTATTTTTGTAAGGTACTTCAACACCAAATTCAATCCAATCTTGGTTATTTACTATTTTAAAAACAGGCGGTTTGTGATTGCCAAGTTTTATATTTACGTATTTATAATTTATTTCGCTCATGATGGATTGTAGGTATAACTATTATCTGAAATTTGGTGAGTGTATGAAGTTGATGAACTGCCCGGTAATACTTTAATTATTCCGTTTTCAAGTTCTGAGGTTGCATTTGCCACGTTTAAATTACTTGCGCTTGTTTGCTCAAATATTCTGTAATGCCATTCTCCAACGGTTTGAAGATTAACCGTACCACTGGTTAGGATTTCACTACCAGCATTAACCTCAGTAACTAAGAATTGATTGTATCTATCGGAATAAGTTGAACTATCGGAAGCAATAAATGTTTTTGTTGTAGTCCCATCACCTCTAAATTTTAATTCAAATAAAAAGTAAGGGTTGGTTAATGTTTGTTTTTCCTTTAAAGTAAAAATTATTGTGCTATTTGTACCTCGTGTAATTAACTGCATACATTATTAAAGTGTTATAAGGTCTGATTTTGTTACAAAAAAAAAGCAGCCTTACGGGGCTGCCTTCTTCCAAACAACACAACACAACTTTATGCGCCAGTTGATAATCCAGTAACAACTGATGAATCAACGTAATACGCCTCAAATGGTTCTTTGGCTGTGAAAGTAAATGTACTTCCTGAGAAATCTGCCAACATTTTTCCGGTAGTGCTATCTATCTGAGATGCGTATGCTCCACGAGTAGCACCCATCATTTGATACCTATCATTACCGTCTTTTATCAAAATCATAAATTTGTTCTGCCTTACTGTGTTGATCCAATTACGAAGCTTTGCTGTATGGACATTCACAGTGAATGTACAGGTCTGCGTAGTTGAGTAAGGAGTGGTTTGCGTACCTACAGTTGATTGAGTAAAAGAAATATTTTCAGAGTGAGAATCTATTTTCCAAAACTTTGTATTAGCAGCTTGTGTTAAAGCTGTAATTGAACCACTTGTTACTGTGGTTGAAGTAACGGAGTTGAACTCGGTTACCCAAATAGCTTGTACGCCTGAGATTCCATCGTTACAAGCTAATGCTATACCTTCATAAAAATTACAAGCCATATTTTTTTATTTATTAAGGGTGAGATTTTACTCCCACCCTATTGATTAATTATTAGATATTAGTGTACTGAACGATGTGGTCTCCAAATTTAATTGTAACCCCTAGTCTAAATCTAGTGAAAAACTTCATAACTTGGTCGTCTTGAGAGAACCACATATCCATCTGTGTCATGTCAGTACCTAAGTCAGTACCTACAACAAGGTTACTTGCATAAGTTGCAATGATACGATTCTTAACAGCAGTTGGAACACTACCAGTTTCTACTGTTGCTTCTGACAAGCCTGGAACAGCAACAACTTTCATATTAGTACCCGGATAAACTAACTCCCAACGATTAGCAGCAGCATCAGTAGTATAGTTACCGTAGAAACCATAAGTTGCAGTAATCTTATTCAACAAAGTTCTGAATGTATCAATACCACAGAATGCAATAACTGGCTCATTGTATAATGCAGCAGCTGGTACTTTTGTGTAAATATCTTCAAATATACCAAGTACTGTTGATGCAGAAATTGATGCTTGTTGAGTAGCTGCAACAGCAGTACCAGCAGTATCAATTGTTGCTAAGAAACCATTAAATGATTTTAATACTGTTGAATTGGTGTAAGTAGTTTTTCCAGCCCAAAGTGCATTCTCAACTGACTGAGCAATATTAGCAACCTTACGATTAACGATTTCAGCAGCAATAGTAGTTGAATCATAATTTGCTCCCTGTGGAAGATATTTCTGAGTGTAATAAGCTTCTAAATCACGCAAACAAATTTGTTCAGCAACAGCGATTGGATTGGTGCTTAAAGAAATTTGAGTGATTGAAGTAGTACCACTTGAATTAAAACCACAAGAAGATGCAGCTTGAAAAGGAGTGGTTGATTCAAGAACTGGTATTTTTTCAGAAGATTTGATGCCATAACGAACATCAACCATGCCCATTGTTTTGCCACCTAAAATGGCTTTCGTGATGAGGTCAGCTTTGTTTTCCTCAACGTAATTGGTTAGTGATAATGATAGTGCCATAATTTTTGTTTTTTGTTTTTAATAGTTTAAATATTGTTTTCTAAATTCGTCAATTGATACATTTGAAACTTTTGTTTCAGGTTTTTTGTGAGTTGGTGCAGCAGCCGGTTTGTTTAAAATAGCTTCAATACCTTCAATTAACTTCTTTGTTGATTCTCTTAACTCAGAATTTTCCTTACTTAAAGATTCAATTTGAGATTGCATTTTTACGGTTATCTCTTTTACCGCTTTGTTTTCTTCCTCCATTTTATCGGAGTCAACTTTAGCACCCATTTTTTCCTCAATGGTTTTCAAACGTGCATCAAGTTCGTTGATTTTTTCTTTTGCCATTTCAATTTCGTTAGGCTCTACAACAGGAGTTTCAGCAACTGGTGCTTCCTCTACTGGTGCTTCTTCAGCTGGTTTTTCTAATGGTGCGTCAGATTCTGCAACCATACCGCCAGCGGTTTTAATCTTGTAGGATAGTTCTCCGATTTTAACTACATACTCCCCATCTGCAATAGGAGATTTTGTACCATCGGTAGCAACTGCAACTATTGATGTACCAACAGTTGGCATCTCAGCTTCGATTTCCACAACTGTCCCATCTTCAAGAGTTCCAGTTAATGAAAATTTTTGTGCTGCTTCAGGCTCTGCATTGAAGAAAAACTTTTTAGCATCTTCAAACAAAGCTTTTAATTCGTTTAATGTATTTTCTGGTAGCATTAATTATAAAGTGTTATTAACTATTTGTTTGTTACAAATTTTGATAATTCAACTCGCATCTTTGCAATCCTATCGTGCAGATTTTCAAGGCGTTGCGCTTGTTCTTCTTTTATTTTTGCGTGTTTAAAAATTCCCTCAACTGAGAAACCCATTACCTCACCAGCTTTTATTTTGTTTTCCCAAACATCAATGTTATCAACTGCAAATGATACCCACCAACTCCCATCTGAAAGTTCACCGAATTGTTTAGGTGCGGATGTACCACGTTCTGAATCTACAAAGATTGATTCTATTATATATACTCCTTCTTGGTAGGCATTGTCTTGGTGCATTAAATTGACTTTATTGATAAGATTATTCTTAAAGAATTTTTTACCAATCTTAAAAATATCTTCTTTGCTGAACTGAACATAGAATTCAAATCCTTTTTCATTTCTGTAAATAGGCATATCGGCAGCCATAGCCACACCGCTAACTATTTTCTTTTCTTTGTCAGTTACTTGAAACTTCATTTGCTTATGGTCAGCGAATGCCATCCACATCATGTCAGTTGCAGGATGATCAACAAAAGATATTGCATTTAATCCAGTTGGGATTTTTTCGCCATCTATCTCAGCAAATTCTTCATCTATGAATGCTCTAAATACTGGCAGTTTTCTTTTTGGGTTTAGTTTTTCCATAATTTATTCTATTGATGCTTTTTGTTCTATTGATTTGACTTTGTTTTGTGTATTTGAAATATCAGTTTCAGCAACAAATACTTTTACTTGCGGTTGTTCGTTGCTATTATTAAAACCTATTGAAGCTAAATTAGTCGAAGTGTTACTAACTGGTGCGCCTAAACTTGGATTAAATGCACCCATTGATGCACCCGGTCCTGAAGCAGCAGCAGAACTTGGACCAGACTTATCTTCAAATTGTGTTGATGAAATCTTAGCAATGTTAGCAATACCAGCAGCAACAGCAATGGCAGCGAATATAGCACCAACAATAGGATTACCAGCCGAAGCAAATGCAGCGGTAGCTGCTTTATAAGTGTCAATAGTTGCGGTTGCAATGTTAACACCTTTTTGGAAATCAAATGCTTTCTTTTGTTCCGCTTTACTTTTACCAGCAAAAGCATTAACCAAATCGGCAGTTGCTTGAAGTCCGCCTTTAGCGGCATCTAATCCTTGTGATATTAATTGTCTTTTTCTTGCTGCTTCTGCTTCATCTATCTTTTTTATTTCTTCATCATAAGCTATTCTTGCTGCAACTTTTTGTTCATTACTTTTATTTATATCATTTAAAATTATTTCTTCTCTTAATAATGCAAGTTCTCTTTCTTCCTCAAATGTTGTTTCATCGTTTAATCTTTTTTCAGCTAATTCATTTTGTTTCTGCTCAATTTCTGTTTCTTTCTTTTTTAGATTAATATTATTTTGTTCTTGAATTTGCTTTTCAGTTAATTCAGACATTTTAATATTATGTTCTAATTCAATCTTTTCAATTTCTAAAGTCGATAAATATTTATTAGATTTTAACGTTTCATATTTTTTATTTTCTAAATCAATTTCATCTTGTGTATTAACTTCCCTTTGTAGTTTTAATTTACTAAATTCATCATTTAAAGATTCAATTTTTGCATCAATTGTTTTTTGCTCACTTTCTTTTCTTTTTTCTTCAGCATCCTTATCAAATTTATCTTGAAGCGATATATTATCATTAAAATATTTTGTGTCTAATTGTAATAGTAAATCCTGTAATTCTTTTTTGCCTTTAAATTTTATCTCATATTCTTTTCGCTGAGTTTCATAATCTAATTGTAATTTTTCAAATGCTCGTTTCTGCTCATCTTTAATATTTTCAACTCTTAAATTCGCAAGTGTTTTAATTAATTCAGCTTGTAATTGTGCTTGTTTTTCAGCATCCTGGTTTGCTTTTTCAGCGTTTTGCCTACCTCTATCTGCCGCTGCTTTATCTTTTGCTTTTGCATCATCTTCCGCTTTTTTATTTAACTCAGCTTCTTTAATTCTCGATTGAGCATTTATTGCAGAAATATCATTTTTGTTTTTATCTAATAATTGTATCTGTTGATTATATTTATCTATTAGTTCATTCTTTTCATCACCTGAAGCTTTTTTCTGTTGCGCTAAATTATCTGCTAAATTTTTTCTTACATTATTATTTTGGTCTTGAAGTTGCTTAATTCTTAAAGCATTATTTTCGCTTTCAATTTTAAATAGTTCTTGTTCCGAAGCACCTCTTGCTTTTGCTAAATCATATCTAAATTTCGCATTTGCATTAATGACTGTGTTTTCCTTTTCCATCTGAGCCATTTGTTTTTCACGCTCAGCGATGTTTTTCTTTAACGCTTCTGTTTCATCATCTTCACTATTCATTAAATAAATGATACCAGCAGCCAATGCAGCAATAGCAACAACCAAAGCGGTTATTGGGTTCGCCAACATTGTTGCATACATTTTTTGTAATGTGCTAATTACATTTTTTCCAAAATCTAAAACAGTTGTTTTTAAATTCTTAAATGTTCTACCTAAATCCTCAAGCTGTTTTATACCTTGTGCCATTGCCATTGCACCTTGAACTTGCGCTAATGTTTTCTGCAAATCTTTGGAATCATTACCAAACAATGCCATAGCACCCGATGCAACTTGAAAGCCTGAGGCAATCTTAGAACCAACATCGGCAATAGCAGTAAACGCACCTTCAGCCGCTAATGCTGTTGTTTCACGAAGCTCATTAACTGTGTCTTTTGCTTGACCAATTTTTGAAGCTAACTTTGTGTATTGCTCAGAACCAACTTCTAATCTTGCAAGTTCGTTGTTACCTTCCTTTATAAAATCTTTTAATTCTTTTAAAGATTTTCCAGCTTGGTCTGTGTTTATTAATATATCTATTGCAACTTCTTGTGCCATGTTTAATCTAATGTTTTATATTTCATAACTGAACCCTTCCATGTTCTTGATGTTCTACCACTTGCTAATGATGCGTTACCAAACCTATATCTAAATGTAGCGTTTGCCGAAGCAGTAAAAGAATAAATAATCCTCATAGCAATTACATCATCTAAATCAGCAGTTGATACCCCACAAACAATTGCTGTTGTATTCGCTGCTCCTGCAGCTGTTACAATAATGTTTTGAATCGCTGCTGCTGAAGTTAAGTTTTGCGCTGTGCCTTTGCCCTTCATTGTACCTGCTGAAACTTGAAAATCAAAAGTGTAATCACCAGTTGTGTTGTTACCTGATATGGCAACTTCCATTTCTACCATGTACTGACCTGCTGCCAATACTGAAAAACTAAATTCATTGTCATTTGTTACACCTGCATTCGTTACATCTTGATTGATTGATTTAACGATATAGGTATATCCATCGGGTGCAGAACCTGTAACAACTAAATCACCACTTCCTAAAACTGATGAACCATTTATTGTTTTAATGTTTGTTGCGCTTACTAACGTAGCTTGTTTTCCATCAAGTGATGTTTGTAAATTAGTCACATCTGATATTGCATGAGTGTGAACACCATCAGCTTTACCATTCCATGTTGACTTTTCGCTATCAGTAACAAGTCTATGAGTGTTTAGTTGAGATACATTTCTCGCATCTATATTGTCAACAGTCCATGTGCCATTAGCGTTAACTGTTATATCTCCTTTATCTCCAGCGGTAAGACCGCCTCCTGTATTTCTTGAATATGCCATGTTTTTATCTTATATACCAAACGCCATCATAATAAGTGTACTTAAAACTTTCACCATCGCTTAGTTTATGTTCTATTGCATTTGTACCATCTCCCGGACTCCATACAGGAGTAACAGCATCTGATTGAATTGTAACTGCCAAAATATAAGCGGAGTTATTTGCGTTCTTAATTTCCAAAGTATATCCATTGGTTATTTGAACTGGGAAAGGTAAGTAACACGATGTGTTAACTGTTGTTTCAAAAATTGCAAATGTATTTCTTTCTGTTCCGTTAAATGTATAAGTTCCGCTGCTCCATATAATTTCATTACCTAAACCATATCTTTGGTTATTAATTATAAGTGCATTGTTATAAGTTTCATCAATAGTTAAATCATTACTGTTTATTAGAGTAACATTTTTTGTGTTAGCTAACACAGTTGTACCTGAGGAATTAAGTAACGTAATATTTTGTGATGCAGATGTGATTTTATTTCCGCTTCCAACAATTACAGAATCTTTAACTCCTGAGTTTATAATGTTATCACTACCACTTAATAAAACATTGCTATCTAAAATATTTCCATCTCTTGGAATCGAATCATTAAATGAAGGGCTAACATCTGAGCCTATTGAATCACCTTTGCCTCCATTGATATTTTTTTGAGTTGGTTGAAATGGTATTCCAGCTTTTAATCTTATAAATTCACAAGTAGTTGTTTTTCCAGTTTCCTTTGGATTGTAATCATATATTTTATTTAGAATCCAATATGAGCCATGAAAATAAAATAAATCTCTGAAATTTAATATTGCAATGTCAACAGGATTAAGATGAAATTGCCCTTTGAAAATCTTTGAATCCTTACTACTTATTTCCTCAATAAATTGCTTATAATATTTATTAAATAAATTGTTATTGGTGTAAGTATTTGCGGTATAATAAACCTCTATTGGAACTCCAAAGTTTACATCAAAATTTGGATTAGTTATGTTATCAATGTGTCCAGCATAACCATAAGATGTTTCATTTGTAGTTCCGCTTGTCCTTATAAAGTTATAACCTGAAGTCGTTTTAACACCTCCATAATACCAAAGCCTTAAATTACTAGCTTTGTTTGCATTGTTTGATAATGGCTGTGGTGCGCCATTACTATTCATTTGTAATATGCGAGGTAAAATTTTATCATCGCCTATTCTGTTAACTAATGGAGT
>Ga0315904_10011186_pt1 | contig 11494 bp, 15 predicted proteins | sample LakEriMetagenome_6_FD_203529 | JGI IMG/M metagenome (GOLD analysis project Ga0315904, IMG submission 203529) | Freshwater fungal communities from buoy surface, Lake Erie, Ohio, United States - Buoy 12 MA120 | ecosystem: Environmental > Aquatic > Freshwater > Lake | place: USA: Lake Erie, Ohio... | reverse complement strand
TACCGAGAAACACTTCAAAACCCTGCGGAATTGGACCTCTGAAATGCGGGACTTTTTTTGATGCTTGTTCTTCAATGATGGTTAATGATTTAACCATATTTCCGACTCTGTAACTGGGCAAGACCCTCATTAAATGTGAGACATTTTCTATTTATAACTACCCCAAAATCCAATGGGGGAAGCGAATTTTTGTGGCTGGAAGCAGCAACAAGGGCACTCGAGCAGGGAAATCGTGTAACTGTGGCTTGCCACCATGATTTGAAAGTGTGGAAGGAATTAGATCAGCTTATTCAGAAGGGGGCGACACTCGTTGCTCGCCCGTCAGTGCCCAAGCGCACAATCCTGAGGCGTATCTTTTGGAGGATGACAGGGAATTTGAAGCCACACTTGCGCTGGTGGCTTAAGAAATTTCCTCAACCTCCAGATGTTATTTGTGTAAATCAAGGTGGGAGTTATTGCGCCAGCAACATGCCAGGATTGGTGCAATGGCTTAACTGTAGTGGAACTCCCTTTGTTCTCATTTGTCATAGTCATCGCACACACGCCTTCCCGCCGCAGATCTATCGAGAGGAATTGCAGCAATGTTTTCGCAAAGCCGATAAGTTATGCTTTGTAGCACAAGAAAATATCAATGCCGCTGAGAGATATTTGGGTGTGAGCCTCGCGCAGTCCTTGGTAGTTCAAAATCCCTTAAAATTGCAAGGAGCAGAGCCTGCGCCTTGGCCGACTTCAACCGACATTATTCGTTTGGCTTGTGTTGCCAGATTGGAAGTTAAAGACAAAGGTCAGGATTTATTGCTCGATGCTTTGTCTGAACCGGTATGGAAGTCGCGCAATTTTCAACTTGATCTGTATGGCAATGGGCCTGATCGGGAGATTTTGGAGGATTTAATCAACCTTTATGATCTTGGTGATAAGGTGCGAATAGCAGGTTTTGAATCAGATATCCGAAAAATCTGGAATGAGCACCAGTTGTTAGTGCTGCCCTCGCTTTCAGAGGGCACGCCGATCAGTTTGATCGAGGCGCAAATTTGCGGACGAGCGGCGTTGGTGACGCGAGTGGATGGAAATCCGGAGTGGGTGGAGGAGGGGAAGACGGGTTTTCTGGCGGAGGCGCCGACTGTGCACCACTTGCGGTTGGCGCTGGAGCGGGCGTGGGAAAACCGGGATCGGTGGGCGGAGATGGGAGAAGCCGCGCGAGCGGCGTGTTTGGCAAAGCGCGATCCGGATCCAGCGGGGACGCTTCTGCGTCTGCTGAAAGCAGCGGCAGAAGCGTAGGGAGGCGCTTTGCGCCAGAAGATAGAAGATCGGCCCAGTTAAGTAGCAGTCGCCCCAATTGGACTATGTCAGAGTCCACGGGGCAAAACACTTCACGGGCCAAGGAGTTAGTAGATAGGAAAAAATGAAGAGGGCGCGGAAAAATATCAAAAAAAAGTTGATTTGTATTTAAAATTGTAAAACAGTTTCCATATGAAAACGACTCTGGATATTCCAAGCGGCTTGATTAATGAGGCAATGAGACTGGCTGGGGCGAAGACGAAACGCGCGGCGGTGCTGGCTGCCTTGGATGATTTTTCCAGGCGCGGTCGTATGCGCGAGATGGCCATGCGTTTGGGAAATTCCGACACATTCATGACGGCTGCGGACTTGGAAACCTTGCGCTTCCAGGAGAAACCGGAATGACGCTTGTCGATACATCCAGTTGGATTCAATACCTTCGCCGTGATGGGGAGCCGGAAATGAAGGAAAAAGTCCGCAGTTTGCTTTCGGATGGGGCGGCTGTTTTATGCCCTGTGGTTCTCGCGGAGTTATGGATGGGGGCGGGTTCGAAAAAAGATCAAGATGACTTAACGGATTTGAGTGCAGTGTTGCGTTGCTTGCCAATGACGGATGAGGTATGGGAATGTTCGTTTCGCCTTGCACGCGTGGGTCGGGCCAAGGGAACCCCGCTTCCCTCAAGCGATTTAATGATTGCTTCCTGTGCATTTATCCATGGCGCGAAAACATTGGCAAATGACAAGCACTTTGAAACTTTGGAGGGCTACCGGGATTTGGTAAGGTAGCGGGGGCGCGGCGCGCCAGGTGATAGGCCCAGTGAAGTAGCAGACGCACTTCACGGGCCAAGGAGATAGAAGATAGGAAGGCGGCGGGGCCGCCTAGAGCGGATAGCTGATAGCTGATGAGAAATAAAAGGCCGCCAAAAAATATCATGAAAGCAAAACTTTATTTGGAAACAACGATTCCGAGTTATTTGGTTGCGAATGCCAGCAAAGATCCCAGGTTGGCTGTAGATCAGGCGCAAACACTCGAGTGGTGGGAACGCCATCGAGAGCGGTTCGATATTTTTGTTTCGGCAGTCGTTCTTAGAGAGGTTGCGCGTGGTAATCCCACTATGGCAGCCAAACGGATGGGAATATTGGCCAACATCCCGTTGTTAAATCCGAGCCTTGAATCCGAAAAATTGACCGAGCGGCTTCTTGAGCGTGTCATTCCAAAGAACGCAGCAGAGGATGCAGCCCACATTTCGCTTGCGGCGGTTCATAAAATGGACTTTCTTCTGACATGGAATTGCGCTCATATCAACAACAGGTTTACGATCCGGCGAATCGAGAAAACCTGTGCCGAAATGGGCTATCAATGTCCTGTGATTTCCACACCCACTGAATTAATGTCTATAGATTTATGAATGAGAATGTGATTCTTGAAGAAATCCGGAAAACCCGCGACAAGGATGCGGAAGAGTGCGGTTACGATGTGCACCAACTCTTTCGAAAATTGCGTGAGGAAACAGAAAAGCTTGCGCAGAGCGGCTGGAAAGTTGTTGCGGCTGAAAAATTGGAGTCAAGCCGCCAGGGAACCTGACAAGTTTCGCCCCGCTACAGCGCCGGAGGCGCTTTCCCTCGACGCTCGCCCCTCGTCCCTCGACTCTTCTTACCCGCGACCAGTCACTCGCTACCCGCTACAGCGCTGTATTCGCTTCCCCTGATGTCTTCTCCGATTTTTTCCGTGGTGATGCCGGCTTACAATGCCGAGCGCTATGTTGGGGAGGCGATTAAGTCGGTTTTGGGGCAGTCGATGCCGAGTTGGGAGCTTTTGGTGGTGGATGATTGCTCGACGGATCGGACTTTGGAGGTTTGTCGGAGTTTCCAAGACCCGAGAATCCGGGTTTTCTCGAGTCCGCAGAACCTGAATGCGGCCGGGGCGCGGAATTTGGCCTTGGAGCATGCCCAAGGAGAATTTGTGGCTTTCTTGGATAGCGATGATGTGGCTATGCCGGACCGACTGGAGAGGCAACACAAGGCCCTGCTTGATGATCCGGAGTTAGGCTTTTTGGGATCGCAGATTCGGTTGATCAATGAAAGGACCGTTCAATCAAACCAGCATTGGATTTACCCAGAGGAAGACGGGGTTTTCAAGGCGACGATGCTTTTTCGCTGTCCGTTTCTCATGAGCACGATTGCGACGCGTGCGTCTTTGATTCGAACAATGGGCGAACAAGTTTTTGATCAAGATTTCGCGCCATCGGAGGATTACCATTTTGCTGCACGAATGATGGGGCTTTGCAAGTTCCGCAATGATAAGGAACCGCTCGTCCATTATCGATTGCACACCGGTCAGCTGATAGATGCAAAGGCTGAGTTGATTGGGTGCCAAATGCAAAAAGTTCAGAAACAAATCCTTGGTTTCCTCGGCATCGAGGCCACTGACCAAGACCTGGAAACTCATAGGCTTTGCTCTAGTGGACAGGTTTCTTCCTGGGAGCAACTTGGCTTTGCCCAGAGTTGGCTTGAACGCATCTACCATGCGAATCTTGCCGCAGGTTTAATCCCGGATAAAGGAATCCGACCAATCTTGGGCGTTGCTTGGTTTCACCTTTGCAAGCGATACGGATCAAGAGACCTTCGTCTGTATAATAAATTCAAAAACTCTAAGCTTTCGAGGTTTTACCTGTCGCGTAGAAATCAGCTGCGTTTTTTAATTGAGTGTCTTTTAAACTGGAAACAATTCTAATAAAATATGTAAGTAGGCATGTTGAGAATTATAAAAAAGGGGGCGTCAAAAATCCTTCGCATTATTAATTCAGCTGCACCTGAGATTTGCCGCGATGTTTCTCTATGGGCTGCTGAAAGAGGTCTTTTCGTGCAGGAAATTGCGAAACCGGTCTATATGGAAAATCGATCATATTTTTCCAACGAGGAGATGGCTGTGGCTATGGTGGATACCCACCGGGAAGTTTTGAGTAGGCCGCAGAATTTGGTTTTGATTGAAAAAGCCCGAGTGCGTGAAACCTTGGGGCTTGTTGAATTACCTGACGGGAGGGTGCTCATGGAGGGCAATTGGTGGGAGCCCTTACTAAGGCAACACCCCACCTATAGAAAGAGGATTGGATTTCTAAAGCACAAGCTTAGGGGGGATGTTTTTTCGCTACTTGCGATGTGGTCGACCAGTTTCTACCATTGGCTTCATGATGTTTTGCCTCGGTTGGAGGCCGCATTGCCACATTTGCCTAAAGGCACCAAATTTCTCATTAATGAGAACCCGACGCGGTGGCAGTTTGATACGCTCAGGGCCTATGGAATCAGTGAGCGTGACTTGGAAATCCAACCTGCGAATGCTCGCACAGAAGTCGAAAGGCTCTGGTTTGCCACACCCGCTGGACAGACGGGATTCGGATCGAGAGATTTGCTCAAAAAGGTCTCGGTGCGATTGAGGGCGCATTTTGAAACAAAAACACAGAAAAATCGGTGTGGCCTTTTCGTTTCCAGAGCCCAAAGCCGATGCCGACGGTTCACAAATGAGCCGGAAGTGCTCGCTATTTTAAAAGAATACGAATTTACAAAGGTTTTTTGTGAGGATTTGTCAATTTCAGAACAGATCGAGATTTTTTGGAATGCATCGAAGGTTCTGGCGCCGCACGGCGCGGGGCTCACGAATATTATGTTTTGCCAGCAAGGAGCTTCAATAGGAGAAGTCCATTATGCAGAGACAGTTTATAATGACCACTACTGGATGCTGGCTCAACAATTCGAGCTGCCCCATTCCCACTTGGGGTCCAAAAAAATCGACTTGTCAAATGGTGAGTATGATCTGGAGGCAAATTTAGGGGACATTGAAAAATGGTTGGCGGGGAAGGCGCAAGGCGCCAGAAGATAGAAGATAGAAGATAGAAGATAGGGTCAAATGAAAGTTGGCGTTATTAGCAATTTGTTTCCGCCGGAGGTTTGTGGGGGGTATGACCCTTGGCCTTCGGCCGATAACAGATGGCGGAGGACTGATAGCTGAAGAAAAGCGAAAAGTTCAAATGGGAAAAGCGGAAGTAGGAAACTGTGGAAAAGTGGAAGGCTCGACGGGGCGAGGAGACGAAAGGTTGAATGTATTGCATTCCATTCAAATCTCTATATAAACGGAATGCGTTCCATAAAATGATTTCTTAATTGTTAGATTTGAGTCGGCAGATCGTTGCGCAGAGTCATCGACCGCTAGGGTCTGCGCCCTACAGCGGGTAGCGGAGGTCAATTCCTAAATTCTTCGATCTTTAAATAAATGTTGAAAATTGAAATTTGTAATGACATATTTCAAGCATGATATCTCGTCAAAGCTACATTGAGCTGCTGCAAACTGCGGTGCGGAGGAACCTAGTCGTAGCATTAATCGGTCCACGACAGTCCGGTAAGACGACTCTAGCGCGTCAATTTCTTGCAAGTGATTCGCCGCTTTATTTTGATTTGGAGGATCCTGTGGTTGCTTCTGCGTTCGAAAATCCGATGTCGAGCCTGGCACCGCTGCGAGGGTTGGTGGTGATCGACGAGGCGCAACGCTGCCCTGAAATTTTTCCCGTTCTGCGAGTGCTTGCAGATCGGGAGGACATTCCGGCTCGATTTTTGATTTTGGGAAGCGCATCGCCGGAGTTGTCGCGCCAAGCTTCGGAGTCCCTGGCCGGTCGGGTGGAGATCATCGAAATGGGAGGTTTTCATTTAGAGGAGGTTGGGTCGGAAAAATCGCATTGTCTTTGGCTTCGCGGCGGTTTTCCTCGATCCTTTCTTGCGGAATCCGAGTTGGACAGCATGGAGTGGAGAAAGCAATTTGTCCGCACTTTTTTGGAACGGGATTTGGCGCAACTGGGATTCCGGATGTCACCGCAGGTCATGGGGCGGTTTTGGACGATGCTCTCGCACTACCACGGGCAAATTTGGAACAGCAGCGAGATTGCCGCCTCGATGGGGATTTCGCACCAATCGGCACGGAATTATCTGGATGCGTTGGAGCAAACTTTCATGGTGCGAAGGCTTTTGCCGTGGTTTGTGAATGTGGGAAAGCGGTTGGTGAAAAGTCCGAAAGTTTTTTTCCGGGACAGCGGGATTTTCCATGTGCTGCAAGCCATCGGTTCGGAGCAAGCGTTGATCGCACATCCCAAGCTTGGGGCCTCGTGGGAGGGTTTTGCCTTGGAGCAAATTCTTGCGAATCTTCGGGGTGATGAGGCTTATTTTTATGCAATACATGGTGGCTCGGATTTGGATCTTTATTTGCCCCACCGCCGATTAGGGATGGAAATCAAAAGGCGCGATGCGCCGCGTAAGACACGCTCGATGGAAATTGCGATGCAGGATCTTGGCTTGGAGGAGCTGCTTGTCGTTTATCCTGGGTCGAGGTGTTATGAGTTGGCTCCTCGCATTCGAGTGATACCACTTGCTGAAATCGTTTCAAAACTTGGATTAAAGGAAGAATGAAGCGGGAAGTGGGAAGAAAAGTGGAAGGCGCAAGGCGCCAGAAGATAGAAGATAGATGTTGGGTCGAATGAAAGTTGGCGTTATTAGCAATTTGTTTCCGCCGGAGGTTTGTGGTGGATATGAGATAGGGTGTGGGCAGGTGGTGGAGGGTTTGCGCCAGCGGGGAGTGGATGTGCAGGTGCTTACCTCGCGCAAGTGTCCCAAGGAGGGGCGTGGGTATGTTCACAACACGCTTTCCTGTAGCATGGGAGTAGGATTCTCGAAAATGTCCCGCTTGGCGAAGCTGCGGTTTTTGATTCGCCATGAGCGGGACAATCTTCGGGGCTTTGAGAAATTTCTTGCCGCAGTGCAGCCGGATGTTTTGTATTTCTGGAATTTAAGCTGCACATCGCGCTCGATGCTATCCCTCGCCAGACAATCCGGCATTCCATTTGGCACTTTTGTGTTTGATCATGGGCTGTGCGATGTTTTGACCGATCCTTGGCTCTCGCAGTTTGCTAAAGTGCCAGGCAATCCGGCGAGAAGCATTCAGCGAGTTTTGATGGCTTTGGCTGGTGTGTTCATCCGCAGACCGGCGGATTCGCCCGTGGAGTTTGATTTTCTCCACTACCCGACACAATATCTCAAGGGTCTGCTTGAAAGATCAGGGATACGCGCTAAAAAATGGTGTCATGTTCCTTGGGGTGTGGATACAGACCTTTTCCACCCGGCCGAGTCGTTGCCGCAGGGGAAGTTGCTGTATGTCGGGCAGGTTTCGCATCACAAGGGCGTGCACCTCGCGGTGGAAGCGGTTGGTTTGATCAAGCAACGAAATCCTGCATTATCTATCTGCCTCACGATTGCTGGGCGATGTGCCACAGAAAGCTATGAGCAAGAACTGCGCGATATAGTGGCAAAATATCATCTGGAGGAAGCCGTGAGCTTTTTGGGTTTTGCGGATCGAAAGGACTTGCCGGAACTGTATCGGCAGCATTCCGTTTTGCTTTTCCCGAGTGTGTGGGAGGAACCGATGGGAATCTCGATTTTGGAAGCCATGGCCAGTGGATTGGTGGTCATTTCCTCGGGGACAGGAGGAAGCGCGGAGTTGTTTGTTGATGGGGAGTCAGGTATGGTATTCAAATCCGAGCATTCTCAAGATTTGTCGGGGAAGTTGGAAATGCTTCTTGCTAATCCAAAGCGTGCAATCCACATGGGACTAAAGGGTCTGGACAGATGCCGTCAACAATATCGGTTTTCAGATACGCTTGCTGCTTTGCAGATGCATTAGGGATTGCAACTTGCTGCTTCACCAGCACGGGTTCCCGCCTTAAAAGTATAAAAATGTTTGCCAAGTTATAAAAAGACACGATAAAGTTTTTATATTCCAAAAATGAACCATTTGTGATGTCGATTTTCTTGTAGAACATAAATTCTTACATAGTTTTATTAAGCATTAAATAAAAAATGAGTAAAGAGCGATTTGTGGAGCGGCAAACCAGTGCCAAAGATAGCGTGGCGCGCTTGATGGAAGCAGTGGTTTTGAAAAAAAGCGAGATCGTGCGTGATGCCGTCATTCAGCGATTTGAGTTTTCTTATGAAGCAGTCTGGAAAGCGTTGCAAATTTATTTGGAGCACCAAGGCCATGAATGCCCGGGGTCGAGATCAGTTGTGAGGAAGGCCTTTGCGGAGCGTTTTATTTCAACTGCCGAGGAGGCAGACCTATGGTTTCAGATGATCGTGGATCGCAACCTGACCAGCCATGCCTACGATGAGGAACTCTCCGAGCGCATCTACGCTAACATCCTATCGAAATACGCTGCATTGCTGGAATCGGCTTCACAAAGACTTCAAAGTTTGGAATGGAATTAAACATGGCTTTTGGCTTAAGAAATAAAGATTGGAAAACGATCCAAGGAATCTTGAAGGATCGTCCGTTTGTTCGTGGGGCGAAAGTGTTCGGCTCTCGTGCTTTGGGGCGGGCGCGCCGAGATTCCGACATGGATTTGGCGGTTTCGGCTCCTGAAGCCACGGCGGAAGAGTGGCAGGAGTTGTGCGAGGCTCTGGAGCAGGCACCAGTTGTATTTGATGTGGACTTACTTCGCTTCGGGGAATCGACTCCTCGAGGATTGGTCGATAAAATTTCCCGAGAGGGCAGGGATTTCTTTGCTCCCTAAAACCTTGGCCCTTAAGATTTCCTCTTACCAACTTCGCGCTTAGATACGGACTGCAATCGCCGGCTTGATGCCATGGTTAAGGAAAATGGCTTCGCGGATCATGTTGAATTAACTGGGCTAGTCGATCGTGCCGATCCCCTTGATCTCTACAGGCGGCACTCTCGATCCATGTGTTTCCGAGTGTGCGGGAGGAACCCATGGGGATTTCCATTTTGAAGGCCATGGCCAGTGATTTGGTGGTGATTTCTTCGGGAACTGGCGGTAGCGTGGAGTTGTTTGTTGATGGGGAGTCAGATATGGTATTCAAATCTGAGGACACACAAGATTTGGCGGAAAAATTGACACTGCTTCTCGGAAATCTATTGTTTGCAAGCGATATGGGACTAAATAGCCTGAACAGATGCCGGCAACAATATCGGTTTTCGGATACGCTTACTACATCGCAGGCACAATTGTGTGAAGAAGTTGGCCAGAACTCATGATTTTTAGCTCTTGGCAGTTTATCTTCTTGTTTATGCCTGTGGCAGTCGCGGGCTATTTGCTTATTCCTGCGAAATGGGATCTTGGCCGTAAGATTTGGCTGATCTTGGCCTCTTTTGTTTTTTATGGTTATTGGAAAATTGATTATGTTCCGCTGATCATATTTTCCATCCTATTCAACTACGCGATAGCGGAAGGGATGTTTCGATTGCATGGCGGTCCCAAGGCCAAGCTTTTACTTTTTTTAGGATTGTTGCTCAATCTCTGCCTGCTTGGTTACTACAAGTATGCCGATTTCTTAATCGGCACGCTCAGGGCTGTTTCAGGCGCGGAAATTGAACTCTTAAATCTTCTACTGCCCCTTGCCATTTCTTTTTTTACATTTACACAGATCGCTTATCTGGTGGATGTTTATCGAGATCAGGCAAAGCATTACAATTTTATAGACTACACACTCTTCGTCGTTTTTTTTCCTCACTTGATTGCGGGCCCGATTGTGAGGCACTGGGAAATTATCCCCCAATTTTCTCCAAAAATGCCTCGGTTTTCGAGTGCGGATTTCTCGTTAGGAGCCACCATATTCTTGATCGGTTTATACAAAAAGCTTTTGCTAGCCGATCCAATTTCTGGTGTTGCTGAATCGGTCTTTGGTGCTTCCCAAGGAGGCACAACATTGACTTTTTTCGATGCGTGGTTCGGGACACTTGCATACACCATGCAGATTTATTTTGATTTTTCAGGGTATTCCGACATGGCGATTGGCTTAGCCCGGATGTTTTCAATCAAATTTCCTGTCAATTTTGATTCCCCCTATAAGGCCGCCTCCATTGCTGAATTTTGGAGGAGTTGGCATATCACGCTGATGCGATTTTTTCGGGAATATCTCTACATTCCCCTTGGCGGCAATCGTTGTGGAATCCCAAGACACTTTGCAAATATCCTCACAGTTTTCCTGTTTAGTGGGCTATGGCATGGGGCAGGGTGGACTTTTATTGCTTGGGGAGCGCTTCATGGAATCTACAGTGTTATTCATGCGGCGTGGGCTGGCTTATTGGCAAAGATGGCTTGGAGCCCTGAGGGAAATCCCGCGTATCGCGTGCTTGCAATCGCATTAACCTTCTTGGCCGTTATCTTTGCTTGGGTTCTGTTTCGGGCGCACTCATTCCAAGACGCACAATCCATCTATGCCAGCATGTTGGGATTTCACGGATTCACGGTTCCTTACAATATTGGCGAAGCTCGGTTGGGGCTCGGAAGGCTCTTTGAAGCACTCGGCGCAGAGATGGTGCCACGCGATCAAAATATCCCCGGCCTCTCCTACGCTTGGACTATCCATGGCTTAGTTATTTTATTTGGAATTGTCTGGCTTCTTCCAAACACCCAGCAAATCTTAGCCCGAATGAATCCTATTTTGGAAACGGTGCAAAAGCCCGCCAAGTGGCAATTTCGTTTTAACTTCGCAGGCGGCATGTTACTGGGTCTTCCTGCTGTTCTTGCCCTGCGGACCTTCCTTGGAAACCAATCCAGCCCATTCTTATACTTCAACTTCTGAAATGCCAGTCGCCAAAAAATATCCTTTGAAGTTCCTAATCGGCTTGGTCACTGGTTTGGCTATGGGTTGCATCTGCTATTACCAACTCTTTTTCCTCCAAGCTGGCAACCCTCCGCCAAAAGGCGGGGCCAGGCATGCCGCAACCATCCAGCACAAGATAGATCAAGCTCTCGAAATAGATGGCCCAAAGTTTTTGCTAGTGGGTGGATCTTCCGTAGGATGCGGAATCAGCGCCAGAATGATTTCCCAGGAACTCAATACACCTGCTTACAATTTCAGCTTCTGGGCAAGTCTCGGTAGCCCCTACATTCTGCACTTGGCGAAAAAAGTGTTGAAGCCCGGGGATTCGGTTCTGCTCTGCTTGGAGTATGAGATTTTGGATTGGCCCGGAATCTCGCCATACTGGCTGGATCAAAGCTTTTTGCGTTTCGTAATGGGATTCGAACCAGATTTTATTAAGGGTCTTGCCCAGTTACAGAGTCGGAAATATGGTTAAATCATTAACCATCATTGAAGAACAAGTATCAAAAAAAGTCCCGCATTTCAGAGGTCCAATTCCGCAGGGTTTTGAAGTGTTTCTC
>Ga0315904_10011181_pt1 | contig 11499 bp, 9 predicted proteins | sample LakEriMetagenome_6_FD_203529 | JGI IMG/M metagenome (GOLD analysis project Ga0315904, IMG submission 203529) | Freshwater fungal communities from buoy surface, Lake Erie, Ohio, United States - Buoy 12 MA120 | ecosystem: Environmental > Aquatic > Freshwater > Lake | place: USA: Lake Erie, Ohio... | reverse complement strand
GACAGTTCGAGATCAAGGCGGCCGCCCTCGCCGGGCCGGTGGCCGCCCTCTCCGGCGGTTGGCAGACCCGCGTCAAGCTCGCCGCCCTGCTGCTCCACGAGCCGAACCTCCTGCTCCTCGACGAGCCAACGAACTTTCTCGACCTGCGCACGCAGATCCTCCTCGAGCACTTCCTCAAGCACTTTCGCGAGGCCTGCCTGATCGTGTCGCACGACCGCGCCTTCCTCGGGGCCACCTGCGACCGGACCCTCGACCTGTCGCACGGGAAGCTGACCGTCTATCCCGGCAAGGTCGACGCCTTCCTCGCCCACCAGCGGGAGCAGCGGACGCATGCCGAGCGGACCAACGCCGCGGTGCTCGTCCGGAAGCGCGAGCTGGAGGACTTCATCGCCCGCAACAAGGCGCGGGCCTCGACCGCGTCACGGGCCCGCTCCAAGAGCCGCGAACTCGAGCGGCTGGAGTTCGAGGAGGTGACCGCCGACGCTCCGGCCGCCGCCATTCGCTGCCCCGGGGTTGCCCCGCGCCGCGGCCCGGCCGTCCGCTGCCGGGGCCTGTCGATCGGCCATGGCGACCGCGTCGTGGCCCAGGACATCGACCTGGAAATCGTCCATGGCAGCCGGACCGCGATCGTCGGCGACAACGGCCAGGGGAAGACGACCTTCCTGCGAACGGTCGTCGGCTCGCTGCCGCCGCTGGCCGGAGACGTGAAGTGGGGCCACGGCTGCGAGCTCGGCATCTACGCCCAGCACGTCTACACGAGCCTGCCGCAAGAGGACACCGTGCTCGGCTTTCTGGAGCGGGCGGCCGCGATCGGCACGCCGGCGCAGCGGATTCTCGATCTCGCCGGGGCGATGCTGTTTCGCGGTCGCGCCGTCGAGAAGCGGATTGCGGTGCTCTCCGGCGGCGAGCGGGCCCGGCTCTGCCTGGCCGGGCTGCTGCTCGGCTCGTGCAACGTGCTCGTGCTCGACGAGCCGGGCAACCATCTCGACGTCGAGACGGTGGACGCCCTGGCGACCGCCCTCGTGGACTACCAGGGCACGGTGCTGTTCACGAGCCACGACCGCGGCTTCGTGCAGACGGTGGCGACGAACGTGATCGAGGCCCGGGACGGCCGCGTGGTCGACCTCAACGGCGGCTATGACCGGTATCTGGCGGCCATGCACGCGGAGATCGACACCGCGGAGCAGGTTCGCGGGAATGCCGCAGGGCAGCGGCCGGAAAAGCCCGCCCGCCGCGACGACCGCGGGCTGCGGAAGGAACGGGCTGCGCTCGAGAAGCAGGTGGCGCGGCTCGAGGCGGAGCGGAAGCGGCACCAGGAGGCGCTGCTCGCGGCGACCGACCCGGCCGAGGCCCTGCGGCTCCACGAGGCGGCCGCCCGCGTCGCCGCCGACCTCTCGGCTGCCGAAGACCGCTGGCTCCAGGTCACGGAGGAGCTGGCCTCCCTGTAGCGGCGGTCGGAGACCGCCGCTACAGGGAGGCTCACAGCAGCCGGTCGATGCGGCAGGGCTTCCCGAACGCGGCGGAGGGCCGAAAGCGGTTCCGCCAGGCGCCCGCCACGGGCTCGAAGTCCTCGGGCCGCGTGATGAGCGCGATCGGCCGCGTCCGCAGCCCCCGGGATTCGAGATACGCGATCCGATCGACCAGCTCCAGCGGCAGCTCGAAGCACGCCGGCAGATCGGGATTCGCATCGTCACGGTCCACGAATGCCCGGCCGTGAACACCGGGCGGCTGCACCATGATCGACCAGCCGTAGAACTCCGACCGGAGGCCGGGCTTGCCCATGGGAGCGGCGGCCGCCGCCTCGTCGGCGCGGGGCACGTCAGCCGGACAGATGAGCGCTGTCGCGACGCGGCAGTGCCGGCCGAGGTTCCGCAGCCGGTCCACCTCCAACTGCAGCGCGAGCCGCGATCGGGGTACGAGCGGCATCAGGCGGCCGTCGTCGGACACGTCCACCGTCCAGGGCTCCAGGCCCGCGGCCGGACGGTGCAGGATCGCCGGGCCGACGATGAGCGGTCGATAGCACCGCGGCGGGCGGGCGGGCGCATTGCCTGCGGTGGCGGGCACGAGCCGCACGAGAGCCTGGACGAAGGTCGGATTGTCGGGCCGCATGGTGACACCCCTCAAACGCGTGACACAGCGGAGCGTAGCCTGGGACGCGGACAACGTTGGTCCATGCTTTCCCCTCTGGTGGTGGGTGTCTGGATGCCCGCGCGGCCCAGGCTGGCCTTTGTCCGCCCCCTGGCTACGCTGGTCGTTCCCCCATCCGCGGAGATGCACCATGGATTCGATCAGCCGGCACGAACAACTGCTGCGGGTGTTTCACTTGATCGACATCCTCTTCGGCGCCCGCCAGCCCCTCACGGCTGCCGACCTCAAGGACCGGCTGCGGACCCGCGGCGTGATCGACGACATGTCCGATCGCAACCTGCGGCGGGACATCGAGTTCCTCGGCAAGTTCGGCTACGCGCTCAAGGCGTCGCGAAAGCGCACCCCCCGGGGAACGACCTGCCAGGCCTGGGAGATCGTGCCCGGCAAGGGGGCCGACGAGCTCGCGGCGCCGGCCGTGTCGCTGCCCGAGCTCCTCTCCCTGGCGGCGGCCCGCGAGTTCCTCACACCCCTGGCGGGCACGTTCTATTGGCGCGGCATCGCGCAGTTGATCGCCAAGGTGGAGAAGATCGCCACGCCGCAACTGCTCGCCTATGCCGAGGCGCACAAGGAAGGGCTCGTCGTCCACCCCAAGCCGTCGGCCACGAAGTACGGCTCGCGGATGCTCAATGCCGTGAATCGCGCGATCCGCAACGCCCTCGAGCTGGAGATCCGCTACACGAGCCTGGCCGACCAGCGGCCCAAGCGGTCGGTCATCCGGCCGGAGGCCCTGGTGCTCTACGACGGCAGCATCTACATCGCGGCCCACCGGCCCCCGGCCAAAGGGAGCGGCCCGCGGCAGTCCGCCGCCGATGCGGCGATCCGCTTCTTCAAGCTCGACCGCGTGGCCGAGGCGCGGCCCACGTCGCGGACGTTCATCCGCCAGGAGCAGGCCATCGAGTCGCTCCTGGCCGACAGCATCACAATCTATCGCTCGCCGCAGCCGCCGCGCCGCTATCGGATCCGGATCGACGCCGACCGGGCCCGCTGGGCCTGCGAGAAGCCGTTCCATCCCCGGCAGAAGGTCCGTCGCCAGGCCGACGGCGGCGTGGTCCTGGAGATTGATCGGGCCTGGGACGAGGAACTGATTCCGCAACTGCTCGGACTCGGCGACGCCGCCGAGGTGCTCGAGCCGGCCGACGTCCGTGACCGGATCTCCGCGATCGCCCATCGCATCGCGGCCCGCTATGCCGGCCGGCCGTATCGCTCGCTCGACGCCCGCGGCATCGGCGGGTGACGCCGGAAAAAGCCGATGGGAGTTGCCTCCGGGCCGGCGGTTGCGGTCTGTGGCTCCGTGCCCCGCATTCGCATGCCTGGAGGCATGCGCCATGGACGCGGCCGTGGCTGACTGGCGTGCTCGATTGCTGGGAAGCCCGAAGCGTGAGCTGAGGGAATACGCGACGATCCACGGGAACCCGCTCCGCATTCCCTCGGCTCACGCCTCGGGCTTCAAGGGCAACGAGCCGGAACCATGAGACAACGCCGCCGCCCTCACCGGATCGGCGTTGCATGACCGATGAATCCGGCGTGTGGCTCCTTGCCCCGCATTCGCATGCCTGGAGGCATGCGCTACGGTTGGGCAGGTGATTGCGGTCCGGTCAGGCGATTGCGGCTTCGATGCCGGCCAGTGGAATCGCCACCCAGTCGGGCCGGTGTCGCAGTTCGTAGGCCAATTCGTAGACGGCCTTGTCGAGGGCCAGAATCGCCACCAGGCGATCCGCGACCGCGGCGTCGGCGGGCCACCAGGCGTGGCCGGCAGCTCCGGACGCGTAGGCTGCTCGAAAGCAACCCCCGAGCGTCGCGGCCACCGCGGCGGGGTTCGGCAGGCGGGCGTGCCGCGCCAGGTAGTCGAACGACCGACACATGCCCGCCACGTCCTTGGCGGCCGGCGCGAACGCCCGCCGCGCTTCCAGCGTCCGCCCCGGCTCGCCTTCGAAGTCGATGACGAAGACGCGGTCGTCGGCCGCGGCGACGAGCACCTGCCCGAGATGGAAGTCGCCGTGCACGCGGATCAGCCGTGCGGGCAGCACGTCCGCGACGCCCCGCAACTGCTCGCCAATCGCCTCGCGGGCATCGACCACGCGGCGCACGCCCGCTGCGATCGACGCGGGGAGCGAGCCGGTCGAGGCGGCGACCGACAAGACGCTCGTCGCATGGGCCACCAGGTCGGTGGCGGCGGCCACGCGGTCGTCTGGGGTCACCTCAAGCGGCGCGAAGCCGGGCAGGTCGGACCGGGCGGCGAGCGCCGCGTGCATGTCGGCCGTGACGCGGCCGATCGCGGCGACGATCGCCATGATGCGATCGCGGTGCGGTCCGTCGAGCCCCCGCTCCGCGAGCAGCCGGCCAAGCACGTCCCACGCCGACTCGCAGCCGGGCAGATGGTCGTGGATCGTCGCCAGGGCGGTCGTGGGCCCCCCCGCCGCGGGCCGATACTCGAGCCAGCCCCGCAGCCGGGGAGTGGCGGTGAAGGACGACTGCCGCGCGAAGAACTCGCCGACCTCGACCTCGGGCTGCACCCCCTCCCGGCAACGCCGGAGCAGCTTGACGACGTATCCTGCGGTGGCAGTCTGCACGAGGCACGACGTGTTGGAGGCGTCGGCGCCGAGCGGGCTGACGGCGAGCGGGGCCGCCGGGAATGCAGCAGCATCGCCCATGGGATGGCCGACGAAGCTCCCCTGCATGCCGGGGACGACGCGGCCCGTCGTCATCACATCCACGAGCCATCGCGCGCAGGCGGGTGTGCAGGCGGCATCGCCGCCGGTGTCGCTCGTGACCGGCACGACGTAGCGAACGGGCCGTCCGTCCGGAGATGGGCGGGCGTCGACCAGCGCGAGCGTGACGCCGTCGGCGGCACAGGCGTCGGCCACGGTCACCTCGGCAGCCGCCCGATCGCCGTACCAGCGGGCCTGCGGCAGCCACGCGGCGATTGCCCGCGACAACCCGGCATGCCGTTCCACGTCGCCGGCGCTCATGCCGTCGGTTGTCCCGGTTCGTGCAGTTCGTCGATCCGATAGACGTGAACGGGCCGCTCGGGCGTGCACTCAATCGTGACGGCGTCGAGGTGCCAGGCATGCACGGCGTCGCCGAGCAGGTCGTGGGCCAGCACGGCGTCGTGGCCCTCCAGGCCGAGGGCCGCGGCGTCGAGCCGCAGCGGCCCTGATCGCGCTTCCCCCGGCCGCATGTTCACGACGACGAGCACCCGGTTGCCCGTCGCCAGGTCATGTCGGCACCAGGCCAGGAGGTGCGGGTCGTCGAGTTCCTGCACCAGCGGCGGCCGATCGCGCTGCAGGGCGGGTTCCGTCCGCCGGATCTCGTTGAGCCGGCGGATGAACGGCGCCAGGCTCTCGGGAGCGTCGAGATTCCAGCGCTTGATCTCATACTTCTCGGAGTCGAGGTATTCCTCGCTGCCCGGCTCCCGCGGCGTCGCCGCGAGCAGTTCCATGGCCGGACCGTAGATGCCCCAGTTGCCCACCGAGAGCGCGGCGAGCGTGAGCCGCACGAGAAACATCGGCCGCCCGCCGGTCTGCAGCGTGGCATGGAGGATGTCGGGCGTGTTGGGCCAGAAGTTCGGCCGGAAAAACTCGGCCACCGGCGGGGTCGTCACCTCCCGCAGGTAGGCGGCCATCTCCTCCTTCTCCGTCCGCCACGTGAAGTAGGTGTAGGACTGCGTGAAGCCGAGCTTCGCCAGGCGATACATCACCTTCGGCCGCGTGAACGCCTCGGAGAGAAAGAGCACGTCGGGATCGGTGCGGTGGATGTCGTCGATCAGCCATTCCCAGAAGGCGAACGGCTTGGTGTGGGGATTGTCGACGCGGAAGATCCGCACGCCCTTGGCGATCCAGAAGCGGAACACTCCGGCCAGCGCCTGCCACAGCGCCCGCCAGTGCTCCGACTGAAAGTCGAAGGGGACGATGTCCTGGTACTTCTTGGGCGGGTTCTCCGCATATTGGATGCTGCCGTCGGGGCGATGGCGGAACCACTCCGGATGCTCCTTGACCCACGGATGGTCCGGCGAGCATTGCACCGCGATGTCGAGGGCCAGTTCCATGCCGAGCTCTGCGGCTCGACTCCGGAGCCGCTCGAAGTCGGCGAACGTGCCCAGCCGCGGATGAATGGCCGTGTGCCCTCCCTCGGGGCCGCCGATGCCCCACGGGCTGCCCACGTCGTGCTCGCCGGCGACCAGCGCGTTGTTGCGGCCCTTGCGGAAGGCGAGGCCGATGGGATGGATCGGCGCCAGATAGAGGACGTCGAAGCCCATGCCGCGCACGTATTCGAGCCGGTCGGCGAGGTCGGCGAGCGTGCCGTGGCTGCCCGGCTCACGGCCCCAGGAGCGGGGAAACACCTCGTACCAGGCGCTGCGGCGGGCCTGCGCCCGATCGACCCACACGGGCCGCGGGTCGAGCCGCGTCTCGTCGCGGCGGTCGGCGTAGAGATCCATCAACTCCCGGAGCCGCGTGCTGCGGGCGGTCTCCAGGCCATCGGGCCCCTTGAGCCGCACCGCCAGCGCCTCGATCTCGGCCGCGATCGCCGGCGGCGCGGCATGGGCGGCGGCGGCGACGAGGGTCGCCCCGACGGCGAGCTCGGTCCGCAGGTCTTCGCCCGTCGCCTCACGGCGGCCGAGATCCCGCAGCCACGTGGCGAAGGCATCGACGCGGGCGGTGACGAAGTAGTGCCACAGGCCGATGCGGTCGGCGATGAACGACGCCCGCCAGCGGTCATTGCCGTCGCAGTCCATGGGGAACACGGTCCACTGGCCCGTGTTGCCGTGCCGAACGTGGAGCCGGCAGTCCAGCTCCTCGTGGCCGTCGCAGACCACGTCGGCCGTGACGACCACCTCGTCGCCACGGATCCGCTTGACGGCGAACCTCCCGCCGTCGAGCTCGGGAGCGACGCGGTCGATCGCGCAGCGTCGCCGCCAGGCGGCGGGAAACTCGGTATGCTTTTCCGACACGGGTGTCTCCGGCACGACACGGCGGACACGGCACGGCGATCGTCTCGGTGACGACCGCCGGCAGTGTAGGAATCGCGGCCGGAAAACGCGACCCTGTTTGGCATCAGTGCGACTCATGGCCGACTCGCTTCCCTCCCCGCCGCCCCCCGCCGCCTTTTCGCCGCTGGCCCTCGACGTGCCGCTGGCCGCACGCGTGCGGCGGGCGATCGCCAGCGTGCCGCACGTCTCCGCCCCGCCCGCCGGCTGGCCGGTGGTGCTGGCCTTTCACGGCGGCCAAACGCATCCGGAGTTCATGCGGCGGTTCTGTGGTCTCGACGCGCTCGCGGCGGCGGGCCAGGCCATCGTCGTCTATCCGGCCGGCACGGGTTCGCGGGAGGACATCCTCACCTGGAACGGCGGCAATTGCTGCGGCCAGGCGATGATCGACGGAGCCGACGACGTGGGCTTCGTTCGGGCGCTGCTCGATGCCCTGGCGGCGCGGCTGCCCATCGACGGCCGCCGCATCCACGCCACCGGCATGTCGAACGGTGCGATGATGGCCTACCGGCTGGCCGCCGAGATGGCCGACCGGATCGCATCGATCGCCCCGGTCGCCGGGCCGATGGCCCTGGCCGCGATCGCCCCGGCCCGGCCTGTGCCCGTGCTGCACTTCCACGGCACGCTCGATCAGTTCACGCCGCTGGAAGGGGGCGTGGGCCGCCGCAGCGTGACCCGCGTCTCCCATCGGCCGGTCGTCGAGGGCCTCCTCGACTGGGTGCATGCCAACGGCTGCCCGCCGGAGCCGCGCCGCGATCCGATCCCCTGCTCCGACAACGGCATCACCGTGGAGCGGTTCACGTGGGGCCCGGGCCGGGACGGCGCGGAGGTCGTCTTCTACAGGCTCGATGGTGGCGGCCACACCTGGCCCGGCCGCGCGCCCGACTCGTTCTTCCTCGGCCCCTGCGGACTGTCGCTCGACGCCAACCGGCTGATCTGGGAGTTCTTCCAGCGTCACCCGCTGCCGGCCCGGTAGCGATTCCGACCGCCGCGCCGGAGGGAGTGCGTCGTCGTTGCTTCGGGGGCCCGCTTCGTGGCCCTTGAAGCCCCCGGGGGGAGCCGGGGGGCTCTGGGTGGCATGCCTTCCCGGATGCCATGCGGTGCCGGTTCGCACCGGGAAACAGTTGCCGTCGTGCGGCATGGACGGCGGTGTGGTTTTCGTGCCCGGAGTCCCCGGGTTTCCACCCGGGGCTTCTTGGAATGGTGACGGAACTGACTCCCTGTTGAACGGGTCGTCAGAACCCGATTCGCAACCGGAACTCTGCAGCAGCGGCGTTCTGTCGGGCCGCTCCGCGCACCATCAAAACGTGCGCTTCGGGCTTCCCGGCAATCGGGCACGACGGTCGGACACCGCCGCTACTGTGGCCCCGGCGGGCATGGCGGCATCTGCCCTTCTTGGTAGACGACCGGAGTCGCCATCACCTCGCCGGCGTCGAGCGGCGGGCAGCACTCGACCGCGGCCGATGGCATCGCGGGCATCGTGGCGGGGACCGCCGGCGCGGGCATCACGCCCGGCTGCGTCGGATGCGGAGCGACTGGGGCCGCCACCGGCTGGGGCTGCGGGTAGACCGGCGGGGCCAGCGGCGGCGCGTAGGCGTATTGATTCTTATGATGAGCACAACCGCCGGCCGCGAGGCACAGACCGATGGCGATCGAGGCACGCATGCACGTTCTCCCGAGGGTGGGAAAGCGGCGGGAGGGTAGGCGGGGAAAGCCGGGTGGGCAACCCCGTTTCCCACGGACGAACATGACTCAAGTCCGATGCTCGCGACCGAATCGCTTGCGCTGAACCAGCGAGATGGAGGGGTGGCCCATGCCCCGGGAGCCGGCGTGGCTGACCAGCGCAGCCAGGACCAATCCGCCTGCGACGGATCGGTGCCCGGCGGAGCGCAGGCAGCCTCGAGTGAGCGTAGGCCCGGAAGGCCGGAGCGAACGTCCGGCGATGGGGCATGGGCCACCCCGACCGATGACAAGCGCAAGGCTCAAACGTGAGTCGTATCAGCCCGCTCGAAGAGGGCGATGCTCGCGGTGAAGCCGTGCAGGCAGTTGAGCCGGCCGATGGGGCCGATCTCCCCCTGGGCGAAGAACCCGGCCGCAGGCAGCGGCCCGAGGATCTCCTGAACGCAGCGGGCATCGTGGTGCGGCTCGGCGAAGAGCCGGGTGCCGCGACCGTTGCAGGTAAAGACCAGGGCACCGGCCGGCGGGCTGCCGGCCGCTCGCGCGGTTTGCAGCAGCCGCTCGAGTTCGGCGTGGGCGCTGGCGGCGTCGCGGACGTGGAACTGCACCGTCTGCCCCGTGCGGACGAGGTCCCCGATCGCGATCACGCCCGACTCGGGATCGGCGCCCACGACGTTCCGCACGAGGAAGTCACCGGCGCGAAATGCATCCTGATACTCGCTGGCCACCCGTCCCACGTGGAGCGAGGAGCGGACAAGCTCGCGATCCGCGGCATCGAGCCGGGCGTAGATCTCGCGGAGCCGCTCGAGCGCGGGCCGACCGCCGAGGTCGTGGATCACGTTCGCCTCGGCGCGGGTGATCACCAGCGGTGCGCCGATTGGCCGGCAGCCCTGCGAGACGACGGGCCGCACCCGCACGGCCCCGCCCACGACGACTCCCACCGCGCCGGAATCATACGTGCCTCCGTTGCAGACCAGCGTGTTGCTGCCCGGAGCGAGGCCGCCGCTGGCCATGCCCCCGATGATCGGCACGCCGGGCCGATCCTCCGCCAGCCGCTGCAGCAGAGCGTCCACGGGAAATGAAAACGGGTCGGCCAGGAGGATAAGGGTCGCGTTGTCCGGCCACACCGCCTCCAGCTCGGGCGGCCAGCCGACGAACATGCCGCCGTCGGGAGTCTGGGCGTATTCGAGCGCCAGCGGCGCCACCATCGCACCCGGCAGACGGGCCAGCCAGAGCGCCACGGCCGGCCCACCCTCGTACTCGGTGGCATCGGCGAGCACGCCCTCCGCGGTCGTGCCGATGACCACCCGCGCGGGCACGAGCTCGGCCAGACCTTCGAGCGCGGGCCGCACGGCGGCCCCATAGGCTCCCGACACGAAGACCACCGCGAGGTCGGCCCGGTCGCCCGGCCCCAAGGCGGCGGTGGCGGCGGCGACCGCCTCGGCGATGGCGGCGTCGAGCGCCGGGCGCATGGAGCAGCCGACGCCGCACTGCGGTCCGGAGGACGCCGGCCCCGTGGTCATGTCACGATCTCGGCAAACGTGGCGACCGCGTCGTGCGCGAGCAGGCCGCCCGGGTCGCGGTTGCCAGGCCGCACGGCCAGCGCCGTGGCCATGCCCGCCTGCCGGGCGGCGTCGAGCTCGCCGCCCACGTCGCTGACGAACAGGATCTGCCGCGGCTCGAGGCCCATGTCGGCCGCGATCGCCGCGTAGCTGGCCGCCTCCCGCTTGGGTCCCGTGGTGGTGTCGTAGTGGCCGCGGAGGTGCGGCGTGAGATCGCCCGCCGCGGTGTGGCCGAAGAACAGCTTCTGGGCCTCGATCGAGCCCGACGAGTAGATGCGCACGTCGAGGCCCGCGTCGGCCCATTGGGCGAGCGCGGGCGGCACGTCGTCGAACACGTGGGCCACGAGCGTGCCCGACTCGAAGCCGCTCCGCCAGATCATTCCCTGCAGCGCCTTGAGCCCGGTGTCCTTGACGTCGCGGTTCATGAGGTCGAGTGCCGCCAGCGTCACCTGGCCGCGGCCCGCCGCCGTGCCGATGTCCACGGCGGGCAGCCCGGAGGTGGCGGCGATTCCCGCGGCCGCCGCACGGACGAGCGGGTCGTCCGCATGGGCTGCCAGAAAATCGCCGACCTGGGCCTTCGCATGGGCGAAGAGCACGTCGTACACGAACGCGATCGAGGACGTCGTCCCCTCGACGTCGAGCAGGATCCCCCGGCCGTCGAATACGATCACTGGCCGGCCTTTCCGCTGCCCGCCACCCACGCGGGACCGAGGCACAGCGGCTCGTACCCGCCATGCACGCCGGCGTCGAGGTAGTGCGGCGTCCAGCCGCTCGTGTCCTGAAACAGGCGGATGGCCCGGATCCGGCGGTCGCTGCACAGGTCGAACCAGTGTCGCGTGCCCAGCGGCACGCTGATCAGGTCGCCGGCCCAGACCTCGATGGCGAACACGGGCCGCTCGACGGGATTGATGTGAAACACCCCCCTGCCCTGGAGGATGAACCGCACCTCGTCTTCGGTGTGGGTGTGCTCCTTGGAGAACTTGGCGAGCATGACGTCGAGATTCGGCGTGTCGGGATAGACGTCGATCACGTCGGCCGTGACGAAGCCGCCGCGCCGCTTGAGATCCTCGATCTCGGGGGCGTAGGCGGCGAGGATCCGCTCCGCGGGGGCGGCCGGATCGACCCGGT
>Ga0315904_10011180_pt1 | contig 11500 bp, 9 predicted proteins | sample LakEriMetagenome_6_FD_203529 | JGI IMG/M metagenome (GOLD analysis project Ga0315904, IMG submission 203529) | Freshwater fungal communities from buoy surface, Lake Erie, Ohio, United States - Buoy 12 MA120 | ecosystem: Environmental > Aquatic > Freshwater > Lake | place: USA: Lake Erie, Ohio... | reverse complement strand
ACTCTACCACCACCACGCAGATCACTGTGCAAACAGCTGGTGACGGGTATGCAGTGGGCGATACTATCAAGATTCTTGGTAACACCATAGGTGGCGCAACCACTGCTAACGATTTGACAATGACTGTCACAGCTATCACCAGTGAAATGACTGGCGGTGAACGTTTGTTTGCTATTCCAATTTCTACAACCAATTCGGGTGTGTTGGACTTGAGCTCTGTTAAACAGATTGGCACAAGCTCTGTTCCCGGAACAGGAACTTATCCAAACGGTCCAGAGGTGTTGGCAGTTCAGATCACTGCGCTGTCAACAACCACAACTCCAACAGGAGAGATTCAGTTACAGTTCCAAGAAAGTCAGGCTTAAAGACCAGCAAGGTCCTGCTCAACCAGCAGGACTTTGCTTTGTACAGCTTCAAGGTTCACAGTGTTCCACAAACCAGGGTGCATGGGTCTAGGCCATGTACCAGGGTCTATCCAGGCATAGCCCAGATGTTCGTGGTTCAGTCGGGGAATGAATTCAGTTGCAATCACACACACCCATGTGTGATATTCAAATGTCAAGTCAGCACTGGTGAATTTTTCCAAGGGTATGAGTTTGAGATAAGTGGGAAAAAACCCCAGCTCCTCAATACATTCGCGTTCCATACCGCCTAATAGTGTTTCACCTGTTTCAATCTTGCCTCCGGGCAATCCCCAAGTTCCAGGATGCTTAACATCATTGCGTAACAAATACAGATAGCGGCCTGTATCTTTGCTTCGAAACCACACGCCAACTGCTTTTAAAGCACTAGACGCCATGTGCCTCCCACATATATTCCTTGATAACTCTTTACCCAAGCTTCGCCATTCCACTCGTATTGTATACCAGTGGTAATGTTTGTGACATACTGCCCGGCGGCTTGCCCTTCAGCTCTAAAAACAACCCTCCAATAATTACCAGTATATTCAATGATGTCGTTAGCGTTGGCAACAAGAGGTCGACCGTTGGCACCTTGCCAGGCCACTGCTGGTGCAAGATTGTTTCCACTGCCAGTTGATTCAGTCAAAAGGTATCGTTGCCCCTCCATAGATGAGTCTAATCCATCTTGTGGACCACTGGCTAAAGGATTAATCACAGCATCAATGGGATCAAGTGTGTTCTGGGGCGTGGTATCTGTGTCTACATCAAACAACACAAATCTATCATCGTTTGGATCGACTACAATGGTACCTACCACTTCAGACTCGTCGGCTTGAATCAGGCGCAGTTGACTGATGCCTGGTCTTAAAACGCCGTATGTGCCAATCACTGTGGGCCATAGTAGATTGCTGTCGCTTACAATTTCTGGCGGAGTCAGCACAGTGTTACTAGGCTCTTGGACCACACTACGTTGTTGAAGGCATTGCACCCGGTTACCAATCAATACCACAGCCCAGTTATAGGGAGTGATGATTTGTCGTGTTCCTAGTAACAAATCGTTGTTGGTCACAGCATTGTTCAAGTCGCCTTGTGCATCGTACATGGACGCAATCACACGTTCTACTACACCCAGCTTCTTGACCTTGATTGGAGAGCTGAGCCAAATTGGTATGCTAAATTTAATTGTGGCCATATCTATGGGATTGTCAGTACCAATAGGCACAGTTCTTGAAGTCCATGTAACCGACTCAAGTTCAACCACAGTTAAACTGGTCCAATCAATAAAGTTATCAGTACTTTGTACTTCCAGACTGGGGTTGAACAAGGTCAACATTTGTTCCAACAATTGCATCTTTTGATTGGTGTTTGATGTCCAAATGTCCAGTGTGATGCCCATTTTGTAAGGCACAGGCATCAGGCGTTCAATAGTAAACGCATTGCCCTGTGTGGGTTCAAAGGTTTCAGTTTCACTATCGTATGTGCGCTGACGAATGTTTACTTTGCTCACATGATATGGTTCTTGCATGCGTGGGCGATCATAATCTAAACTTGAAATATAGAAAGTCATCAGTGGCGACGCTGGCATTGAATTGCGGCTGTTCTCTTGCATGATCACCTGTGCGTTGCGACTAGCATCACCGTAGCGCACTGGTACGCGAATCAAGGCCGCACTGTTGACGCCGTCAGTTTCGTTACCGTATTCAATTTGAAAGTTGCTGATAATTCTAGTGAATTGCAACAGGAATCGGCGTAATTGTTCATCGTAAAAAAATTGTTGCATTGTTAACTCGATGGTTGTCCAGGTTGAGTGTCAGGTGACGGGCTTGGAGGTAAGTTACCGCCTTGATCGCCGTTGTCAGCTCTTGGTTTGAGAGCTTCACTGAGACTCTGGCGACTTGGAATATTGCCCATGTCTGTTGTACGTGTGGTGTATGTATTGTTCACAAAGCCGGAGCGTAAAGTATTATTGGTTGGCCCGTTGTTGAGATTTGTACGGACCCCATCTTCAATCTTGGCCCAACGCCGCACAGTTGAGTTGTATCTAAACAGTCTATTTGGGAAATAATCTAATCGCAAGCAGTAATCTCCATCCACAGGATTCAATGGAAAAGCCACTCCAGTAGTGACTGGAGCACCATTGGGCACAGTGTCTCCAGTCAAGTAACCCTTGGTATAACCGGGGCCACTTGGTGTAACACTCATTCCGCCTTCAGTACCGTCTACAGTATTACTATCGTCTGTGGTTAATGTGACAGGGTTGGCTGGACTTCCGTCGGCCAGTGTAGGCATGACATAAAATTGTTGGGTATCGTAGCCGCTCAATGGAACTTCAACATCGGCTTGTGTAAGAATAGCATCGTTGATTTGATTATCTTTGGTACGAGCACTAAACACCTCACTTTGTGTGGCAGGGGTATAGATTGCCCAGTATTCGGTGTTGGTAATTTCAATTCCAGCTGGAACATTTTTCAAGGCTTGATAATACACGTCACCATAGTTTGTGACCCAGCCAGTGGGATAGAAATTGCCGTTGTCCCAAATGTTTTCTGACACTACAGGCTTTTTGAGTATGTCTTTGAACTCCTGATTGTTGGTCATTGGCGTGGCTTTCACACGCCAGGTATGCGGCATCCATGTTTGGCTCATGCCTTCTGTGGCATAGTCAGCATCCTGTACCACATAGTATCTTGGTAAAGGCTGAGGAATGGCTTGATTCAGTGGATGGTAATCTTTCAAGTTGGGCACTTCTAGCACATCACCGTTCATGAGTTTGCGTCCAAATGAGTCAATCATGTCATTGTAGTGGAACGTAATAAACAAAGTATCATTGTTCAAGAACAGGCCAAATTGTGTTAGATCAAAGTCCACATCTTGGTGAGTGTACACACCGCGCATGATGTAAACGTCTTGATCATAAATTCTATCGCGGTTTTCCAGCAACAGCAAATCTTGGATGTTTAGTGGATCCAGAGTGTCGTAAGTGGGTTGTGTAGCATCGCCGTTGCCCGAAAGCGCCGAGTCTTCACCACCAGTTTGTGGGCCAGCATATTTGTGGACAAAAATATCCATTCCTCCGACGGTGTACATTTCGGAGATTGTGCGGTCCAAAAATTGGTAATCGCGAGTTCGATTTGGGCGGTACAGGCTTAGGCGTGGCATAATGTAGTATTTATGGGCAGGTTGACCAATAAATTCAGAAGTGCTATAATTACTGCATTAATCCAAAAAGGAGCCGGCATGAAACCCGTTAAACCGCTAAATCCACGTAGTGCAGATACCAATGCCATGGGCATGGAACCTGTGTGGAAAATGCAACCCACAGACAATCGTATCAGTGCTATGAGCAAAGCATTCTCATGGTACAACTATTTCTACGGCAAAAAAGATGCCCGTGACATGATTGTGAACTATTTGGAATTGCATGGTCGCAAAGCAGATGTGCGTACACTAAAAAGCATTCCAGATTCAGCCATACGACTGACCACAGGCTGGTTGTGCCGCATGAACATGGTGGGACTGGAACTGAGCGAAACAGAACAGATCAAACTGGACAATTTGCTAAAAGAAATCTTGACTAGTAAACATACAGAAGAAGTAGATGCTAGACCACCTACAGACATGCCATCTAAACCCAACATACAAGATCGTCTGAGAGAAAAACTCAGTGAGTGTGCGGCCGAACTAGACGGCATGTTTGACGAATTTATGTTGGCTGGCGCCAAAATGTCAGCAGATTACAAGCCTATTGCATTGATCCGTGGCATGAACGTGGCACCGCAAATGACCAGTGAGATTGCCAACCGTTGGAAGCGCAAATTGGCAGAATTTGAAGAAGCAGTGGAAGGCAAGGATGCATTGCTGGTTGAGGCATACTCGTATTTGTCCAAGATCCAATTGCGTAATTGTGTAAAGTTTTGCGAAGCAGTGATCAACGACTGTGGTGCTTATGTGCAGATCAAGAAAGTGGAACGCAAACCACGCAAGGTCAAGGCAGTGCCTCCAGAAAAACGTGCGGCCAAGTTCAAACACATGGCAGAGTTTGCAGAACTCAAACTCAAGAGTTTGCCTGCTGCAAGTTTAGTGGACCGAGCTGAAGCCTGGTTGTACGATACCAAAAAACGCAAGTTGATTCATATTGTGGCAGACAACTATACACAGGCGTTTACTATCAAGAACAACAGTGTAATTGGATTTAGTACTGTGGAAACACTACAAAAAACTGTGCGCAAACCTGCAGACGTTATCAAAGCCATACAAGCTGCAGGCAAGCCAGCGGCACGTAAGATCTACAAGGATTTGACTACTACAGAAACACCCTGGAATGCCCGGGGCACTGAGAACTTGATCATACTCAAAGCCTGGTAAATAAGGGGGAACGGAGTTCCCCCAATGGCTGAGCAAAATACATTACCTGAGTTAAAGCAAAATCTTATTGAGTATTGCAAATTAACCATGGGTGATCAAATAGTTGATCTTGAATTAGACCCTGCACACTACGAAGCGGCATACCAACGCACAATTGGCACCTATCGCCAACGTGCCAACAACGCCTATGAAGAAGCATACATTTTCATGGAGTTGATACGTGATCTAAACATATACACCTTGCCCCAGGAAGTATACAGTGTACGTCAAATATTCCGCAGAACGTTTGGCGACTCCACTGGACCGTTTGCGTCAAACTTTGATCCGTTTGCCCAGGCATCAATCAACGTGTACCTCATGAACTTCAACGTGGCAGGTGGCCTGGCCACCTACGACTTCTACAGCCAATACGTTGAACTGGCCGGGCGTATGTTTGGTGCCTACATGAACTACACCTGGAATCCGGTCACAAAGAAACTGCAACTGATTCGTGATCCCAAAGGCACTGGCGAAAATGTCCTGCTTTGGGTGTATCAAACCAAACCTGAAATCCAATTGTTGAGTGACTATCAAATCAGCCAATGGATTCGGGACTACATGGTTGGCGCTTGCAAAATGATCATTGGTGAAGCACGTGAAAAGTTTGCTCAAATTGCTGGCCCACAAGGTGGCGGGCAGTTAAACGGCACTCAAATGAAAACTGAAGGCAAAGAAATCATGGATGCCAAGATCCAGGAACTGGTCATGTATGTGGATGCAAGTCAACCGCTCACCTGGGTCATTGGCTAAAACACTGATCGCTGGCTGTAGTTATGTTCACAAATTGAAGTTTGATGAACAGATCAACCATTCTCAGTACATCATACGTGGATCTCCTGGCGCTGGCAATCAAGCCATTGCTGCACGAGTTGTTCACGAAGTAGCCCAGCAAGATTTTGATCAGGTAATTGTATTGTGGTCTGGGGTGAACAGACTAGATATGCCAGTTCCTTTATCATTGCACAAAACATTTGACTATAACTTTGTTGACACAATAGATAACATTGCTTGGTATCATTCAGGTGGTATGGGGTGCTCGGGGCAATCAACTGCTGCCCCAAAAACAGTAAAACAGTATTTTGATATGTTGTATGTTGGAGCAGATCAAGAGTACCTATCGCAGTTGACATTGTCTAACATACTACTGACTCAAACAGTTCTAGCAAATAAAAATATACCTTACAAGATGTGCTTCATTTATGATGTGCATAATTCTCAACCCAGTCAACACGAGGTCAGTCATGGTATGCTATGCAAAAAATCTATTTTGTATTCTCAAATTGATTGGCAAAAATTCAACGCAAAATCACCGTGGGAATGGGCCGTTGCTCGGAAAAAATTAGATCATACTGAATATTATCCAACCAATGAGGCTTTTTTTGAATGGTTTCAAGAGCAAATGAATGTTGACCTTAGTCAATAATTGTTGTATAATAACGCATGCACCTAATGATTGATCTTGAGGGTTTGGCAACAGGCCCAGATACTTGTATTCTAACCATTGCCGCCCAGGCATTTGATCCCTTTGGCACAGGTCACTACGATCAGCATTACTACGCTAGAGTCACACTGGAAAGTCAGGAAAATCGTGCCATTGACAATGGAACCATTGAGTGGTGGTCCACACAACCTGAACATGCTAGAGAAGAAGCATTTGGCGAACAAGATCGGATTCCATTGGACCAAGCCTTGGATGAACTGGGCAAATTAATCTGGCACTCCAAGCTGATTTGGAGCCAAGGTCCCACATATGACATGAACATTCTCGAGCATGCCTACAAAAGTTATGGAAAACCTTTGCCTTGGAAATATTACATGGTACGAGATTCAAGAACTGTGTTTAGTTTGTGGCCCGAACAACCTATTCCTCCCACCAGCCATCATGCGTTAGAAGATTGCCGTAGACAAATAGGCATGTTACAACATACTCTTAAATACCTCAACGTAAAGGAAATCAAATGATCATTGGCATCTGTGGTTTTATTGGCTCCGGCAAAGATACCATTGCTGATTACCTAGTAAACCTGCATCATTTTCGTAGAGAGAGTTTTGCATCAACACTAAAAGATGCTGTGGCACAGGTATTTGGTTGGGACAGGACTCTACTAGAAGGACGCACAAAACAAGCTCGTGAATGGCGTGAGCGTGTAGATCCTTGGTGGGCTGAACGTTTGAACATACCCACACTAACACCACGCTGGATCCTACAATACTGGGGTACAGAAGTGTGCAGGGCTGGATTCCACGATGATATCTGGATTGCCAGTTTAGAAAACAAATTACGTCACAGCCAAGATGATGTTGTTATAAGTGACTGTAGATTTCCCAATGAAATTAAGGCAATCAAAAATGCTGGGGGTCGAGTGATCCGAGTAACACGTGGTCCTGAACCTGAGTGGTACGATGCAGCAGTGAGTGTGAACCGCGGCGCTAACGGCAACACCACTTGGTCACTGAGCCGCAAGAAACTGGAAAAACTAGGTATTCATGCCAGCGAAACTGCCTGGGTGGGTACTGACTTTGATTCAGTATTAGACAATAACGGAACCCTAGACGATTTGTATCAACAAGTCAAAGCACTGGCTACAAGTCCGGCTCAAGATCACCAGGCCTCCAAGTAACATCGGTTTTTTTAAGTAATTGCACACAATTAAGACAAACTGTTTTTAAATTTCGTTGCTCCAAGTTGTTTAAATTTCCATCAACATGGAATACTAACAACTGTGTCAGCAGTTTGGCCTTGAACCCGCATTTGTCACATGCGGGTTTTTTCTTATAACCAGCACTCTTCCAACGTGGATCTCGTGGTCGAAGACCTCGCCCTTTTCTTGCACAGTTCTCACACCGTGATCGATAGTGAGTGACATCTTCTTTGATGTAGTTTACAGCACATGGTCGCTGATGACATGACTGACAAATGGGTCTTTGCATGGTGTATTTATGGTGGACCTTTGCCAAAGGGTGCTCAACTCAGCTGTTTTTGGCACTTGTCAATAAATATTAGAACTTGAAAAGGAATCCATTATGGCTCTAGTATCACCAGGCGTAGAAGTAACAGTAATTGACGAGAGTCAATATATCCCTTCAGCCGTTAACACAGTACCTTACTTTGTGGTTGCCACAGCACAAAACAAAGTATCCAGCGACGGAATTACCGTGGCAGCAGGTACACTTGCCGCTAATGCAAACAAAACATATTTAATTACCAGTCAACGTGATTTGGCGGCCACATTTGGTGTACCGTTCTTTTACAACACCACAACTGGCACACCAATCAACGGTTATGAACTCAATGAGTACGGCTTGTTGGCTGCATACTCTGCATTGGGTGTGACCAATCGTGCTTATGTACAACGTGCCGACATTGACTTGACAGAACTCACTGCAAGTTTAACCCGCCCAACTGGCAGTCCCAACAACGGTGACTATTGGTTAGACACCACAGTAAGCACCTGGGGTATTTTTGAATGGGATCAAACCACTGCTACATTCAACAACGTAGCGCCACTGGTTATCACAGACTCCACAGACACAGTGAGTGGCAATGGTACTATTGCAGGCAACACTCCCAAGGCTTCTATTGGATCAATTGGTGATTATGCAGTAGTAGCGGTAGGTGTGAATATTTTTGGTTATTACAAAAAATTTGACAATACCTGGAATCAGATTGGTAGCAACGCTTGGAAAACTTCATGGCCCACTGTAACAGGATCAGCGGCTCCTACTACTTTGACAGCAGGTAATAATATCTTTATCAATGATACATTGATCACAGTGACCACTACCACAGTGGCAGGATTGGCCGCAAACATCAATGCTGCCAGCATCACAGGAGTCACTGCCACTGCCACAAGCAATGTGTTGCGTATCTATGCAGATTCTACAGCAGCCAACGATGGATCAACACTGAGCAACAATGGTATTGTTACAATTGATGCAGGTACAGTGGGCGGCGCGGCCTTGCTCACTGCTTTGGGCATCACAGCAGGTGAATATGCAGCTCCTGACTACGAACCAGCCTATAGTTACGAACAACCACGCTGGAGAACAACCGACATCGACGGAGGACGTCCAACAGGTTCTGTATGGCAAAACCTTTCCACAGCCAACAATGGATTGAATTTAAGTTTCAAATCATACAGTGCTGCATTGGGTGTGTTTGTTTCACAAACAGTGCCTGCTTACAACAATGATACTTCTGCAATTTATGCTCTTGATCCCACTGGTGGCGGCAAGAATATTCCTGTAGGCAATAGTTATACACTGTTTAACAATTTCTTCTATTCAACCACACCATTAACAACATTTGCATTTGAAATTCTTAATCGATATGCAACTGGTGCCACAGAAGTGATAGGCACCACAACACCTACATCATTTACAGTAGGCAATAGTTTTACATTGACAGCCACTGCTGCAGGACAAAGTTTTAACAACACAGGCACTGCTACCATTGGTGGTACAGGTAGTCTGGCAGATTTTGTGACGGCTGTATCTGCAGCTAATGTGCCTTATGTGTCAGCCAGTGTTAACACCGCAGGCAACATTGTGTTCACACACAGCCAAGGCGGTACTATGTTCTTGGCGAACATAACAGGTACCCCAGTTACTGGTGCAGGATTTACTACATCCACCGACAAAGTACGTCAGAGCCCAGTTAGTGCATCTGGTTTGGTGTTGAGTAACTTTGTTTCAACACCATTGTTTACATATACCTCTAGCCCAACAGCACCAGATCAAGATCCTGCAGACGGAAGATTATGGTATTACAGTGCAGTTGACGATGTGGACATCATGATCCAGGACGATGGTATTTGGCAAGGTTATCAAAACGTTACCAACGACGTTCGTGGTTATGATCTGACCTTGTGTAATGCTACTGGCCCTATCATTTCAGCCACAGCACCTACTACACAGACTGACGCCGCTGAAAGTGACTTGGCCTACGGTGACTTGTGGGTAGACACATCAGACCTTGAAAACTATCCCAAATTGTATCGTTGGGAGAGCGTAAGCGGTCAAGATCAATGGGTAGAAATTGACACAACAGATCAAGTTACACAAAATGGTATCTTGTTTGCTGATGCAAGATGGTCAAGCAATGGAACCACAGATCCTGTTGCAGATCCTTTGCCCAGCATTCAAGATCTTTTAGAAAGCAATTATCTTGACCCAGATGCTCCAGATCCTTCGTTGTATCCACAAGGCATGTTGTTGTTCAACACACGTCGTTCAGGCTACAATGTCAAGAGCTTCCAGAGCAATTACTTCACAACCACGGCCACAGACTATTCAATTGATGTATGGTCAGCCACTACAACTTATAGCGAAAACACATTTGTTAGCTATAACAATGGCATCTATGTGTGTATTCTGGCTCCCACAGCCAATCAGAATCCAACTAATGGCACATATTGGTCCTTGATCAGTCTAAATACCTGGCTCACCGCCAGTGGCAACAGAGACAACGGCGCCATGTGGTCAGGACGTTTGGCACAGCGTCAATTGATCGTTCAAGCACTCAAGAGCGGTATTGATACCAGTGCCACAGCACGTGAAGAACAAACGCAGTACAACATTATTGCTACACCTGGTTATCCAGAATTGACACCAAACATGATTGCACTCAGCAACGAGCGCAACAACACATTGTTTGTTGTGGGCGATACCCCAATGCGTTTGGGTCCTGATGGCAACAGTCTAGTGGCATTTGCTACCAACAACAACGGCCTGGGACAACCCAACGGTGATGGCAACATCGCTACAAGTAATTATTGTGGCGTGTTCTACCCAAGTTGCCAAACTACAGACCTTGGTGGCAACACAGTCGTTGCACCTCCAAGTCACATGATGGTACGTACAATCTTGCGCAGTGATGCAGCCAGTTACCCATGGTTGGCACCAGCAGGTACACGTCGTGGTGTAATTGACAATGCCAACGCAATTGGTTATATTGATGCCACAACAGGCGAGTTTAACCAAATTGGTGTAAGTCAATCAGTGCGTGACATTCTGTATGAGCGTAACATCAATCCAATCACGTTCATTCCAGGAATTGGCATTACCAACTTTGGTAACAAGACTAGTACCACAACTACCACAGCACTGGATCGCATCAACGTTGCACGATTGGTCGCATTCTTGCGCGGACGTCTGGAAGAAATTGGTAAATTGTACTTGTTTGAACCCAATGACACAATCACACGCAACGAAATCACAAACACATGCAATAGCTTGATGATTGACTTGGTTGCAAAACGTGCGATCTATGACTACTTGGTGGTTTGCGACTTGAGCAACAACACACCTGCACGTATTGATCGTAACGAACTGTGGGTTGATATTGCTATAGAACCAGTGAAAGCGGTGGAATTTATCTACATTCCGTTGCGTATCAAGAACACTGGTGAGATCGCCGGAGGCGCTGGAGTTTAAAAAGGTGGCGGTTTCGACCGCCTACCTTTCCAGGTAAATAAACACATAGGAGATAACAAATGGCAGTAGCATCACTAAGTAAAATGACAGTCCCACTAGCAAGCGATCAATCCGCGAGCGCCCAGGGCCTGTTGATGCCCAAACTCAAATATAGATTTAGAGTAAGTTTTCAAAACTTTGGGGTATCATCAACAACAACAGAATTGACCAAGCAGGTTGTAAGCGTTGCTCGCCCTAACTTGACATTCGAAGAAATCACA
>Ga0315904_10011178_pt1 | contig 11501 bp, 11 predicted proteins | sample LakEriMetagenome_6_FD_203529 | JGI IMG/M metagenome (GOLD analysis project Ga0315904, IMG submission 203529) | Freshwater fungal communities from buoy surface, Lake Erie, Ohio, United States - Buoy 12 MA120 | ecosystem: Environmental > Aquatic > Freshwater > Lake | place: USA: Lake Erie, Ohio... | reverse complement strand
CTCGCCGGCGACCACGGGGTCCGCCAGGTCCGCTCCCGCAGGCACCACGACCCCGACGTCGTGCAGGTGCACGTGTCGTTCGGCATCGAGCCGGAACACGAACGCCCGCTCGTCCTGGGCGCGCATGCCGAGGTGGTCGAGGAGCGGCAGCAGGTCGGCGAGCGGGATCGCGGCACCGTGCCGGTACACCCGGAACCGCCACTCGTCGGCGCCGGACTCGGCGAACTTGAACACCGCCGACGCGACGTCGCCGCCGTGGTCGGCCAGGTCGATCACGATCGGCAGGTCGAGCGCCGCGGTGGGCGGGTGGTTCAGCTCGTCGTAGCCGGCGGGCAGCACCGGAGCGATCCGGTCGAGCAGGTCGGCCGCAGCGCCTCGCGCCGCGAGCTCGGAGCGGGTGGCGGCGAGCCAGTCGTCACTGGCCTCGCCGACCGCGGAGGGGAGCACCATCGCGTTGCCTTTCCAGTCGGTACGACGCCGTTGTCGCACGTCAGGGAGCCCAGTCTGCCACCTCGCCGGAGTCCGCCGACCGCTGTGTACCGTCGGGATGTGATCACGGATCTGCTGTCCCCCGGCGTCGCCCGCGATCCGTTCCCCGTGTACCGCGCCCTGCGCGAACACGCTCCGGTCACCTGGCTCCCCGAGCACCGCGCCTGGTTCGTGGGCACGCACGCGGCCGTGCGCGAGGCGTTCCACGCGCCCGAGCTGTCGAGCGACCGCCTCACCCCCGTCGAGCGCCGGCTCGACACCCACCGTCGGGCGCTGCTCGGCGACACGTTCGAGCTGCTGCGCGGCTGGATGGTGTTCCACGACCCGCCGCAGCACGATCGGCTGCGCGACCCGGTGCGGCGGGCGTTCACCCCGCGACGGGTGGACGAGCTCCGACCGTTCGTGGCGAGGGTGGTCGACGACTGCGTCGACGACCTCCGCGCCCGACTCGACGACGGTGAGACGGTCGACGTGCTCCGCGAGCTCGCGTTCCCCGTCCCGGCGATCGTGATCGCCGAGCTGCTCGGTGTCCCGGCGTCGGACCGCGACGACTTCGCGACGTGGAGCCGCGACCTCGCCGTCGTGGTGTTCGGCACCACCGCCGACCCGAGCCGTGCCGAGCAGGCGGCCCGAGGCACCCGGCGGTTCGCCGAGTACTTCACCGCGCTGATCGCCGACCGTGAACGCCACCCCGGCGACGACCTGATCTCGGCGCTCGTGGCGGCGCGCGACCGGTCGGACCCCGCCCTCGGAGCGATGGAGCTCGTCGGCGCCTGCACACTCCTGCTGTTCGGGGGCCACGAGACCACCACGGGTCTCATCACGCTCGGGACGCACACCCTCGGCCGGCACCCCGACGCCCGCGACCGGCTCGCAAGGCAACCCGAGTCGATCGCCACCGCCGTGGAGGAGCTCCACCGCTACGACGGGCCGTCGCGGGTGATGGTCCGCGTGGCACGCACCGACCTGCAGCTCGCCGGCACCGGGATCGCCGAGGGGCAGACCGTGTACCTCGGGCTCGCGTCGGCGAACCGCGATCCCGCTGCGTTCACAGAACCGGACGAGCTCCGGCTCGACCGCCCCGACGCCCACCGGCACCTCGGGTTCGGGCACGGACTGCACCACTGCCTCGGCGCTCCGCTCGCCCGCCTCGAGACCCAGCTCGCCGTCGGCGCCCTCGTCCGACGGCTCGGACCGTGGGAGCTCGCGCTCGACGACGACGACCTCACCTGGGGCGGTTCGGTGCTCGGTGGCGGTCCCGGCTCGCTGCCGATCGTCCGGGGGTAGCGTGGCCGCATGAGCCGTCACGCCGTCACGCGCCGCGAGGCGCACCCGGGTCACCGCGAGGTGTCGGGAGGTCTCGCCCGAGCCTCGGTGTTCGGGATGAGCGACGGGCTCACGAGCAACGTGCTTCTCGTGATCGGCTTCGCCGGCAGCGGTGCCGACGCGAGCGTGGTGCGGCTCGCCGGCATCGCTGGCGCGGTGGCCGGCGCGGTCAGCATGGCCGCCGGCGAGTGGATCAGCATCTCCGCGCAGAACGAACTCGTGGAGCGCGAACTCGAGGTCGAGCGACGCGAGCTGGGCGTGAACACCGAGTCCGAGCAGCGCGAGCTCGAGGCGATCTACCGCGACCACGGCATGGAGCCCGACACGGCTCGCCGCGCCGCGGCCGACGTGATGCGCGACCACGACCGCGCACTCGGCGTGCACGCCCGGGAGGAGCTCGGCGTCGACCCCCACGAGCTGCCGTCGCCGTGGTCGGCCGCCGTGCTGTCGTTCCTGTGCTTCGTGGTGGGTGCCGCGCTGCCGGTCCTGCCGTGGCTCGGCGGCTCGGGCACCGCGGCGACCGTCGCCTCGATCGTGATCGGCGTGATCGCCGCAGCCGGGCTCGGCTGGACGATCGGCCGGTTCGCCGAACGCAGCCGTCTGCGGGCGGCGGTGCGCCAGGTGCTGATCCTCCTGGTGGCATGTGTCATCACGTGGAGCATCGGCAAGGCGCTCGGCGTCAGCGTGTCCTAGGTTCGTGCCATGACCACCCAGTTGAACGTCCTCGGCGAGGAGCTCCAGCCCTGCTCGTTCGACCCGCTCACCGGCTACTACCGCACCGGCTGCTGCGAGAACCGGGGGGACGATCCCGGGATGCACGTCGTGTGCGCCGTGATGACCGACGAGTTCCTCGCGTTCTCCAAGCGGGCCGGCAACGACCTGAGCACCCCGATGCCGCAGTACGGGTTCGCCGGGCTGAAGGACGGCGACCAGTGGTGCCTGTGCGCCAGCCGCTGGCAGGAGGCGCTCGAGGCCGGCGCCGCACCGAGGGTGCGCCTGGCCGCCACCCACCTCTCGGCGCTGGAGTACGCGTCGCTCGCCGACCTCACCGCGCACGCCGTCGACGCCTGACCGGTGCCCGACCGCCGCCCGACCGGTGCCCGACCGCCGCCCGACCGGCGCCCGACCGCCGCCCGACCGCCGCCCGACCCACGCCCGACCCACGCCGAGCGCGGACCTGATGGCCGTTCCCGCCCGGAAGGGGGTACGGTCGACCCATGCAGGTGACCGTCGCCAAGCCGCTCCTCCGGGGCTGGTCGCACGTCGTCGCCGCGTTCGCCGTCGCCGTCGCCGGCGTGCTGCTCGTGGCGCTCCCCGACACCACGCCCGGACAGCGTGCGTTGCTGGTGATCTACACCGCCGGCACGCTCGCCATGTTCGGCGTCTCGGCGCTGTACCACCGGGTGGCCTGGCAACCCCGAGCGCACTCGGTGATGAAGCGCCTCGACCACTCCACGATCTTCCTGGCGATCGCCGGCGCCTACACGCCGGTGGCTGCGATCGGCCTCGACGGGTGGCGGCAGACCGCGGTGCTGGTCACGGTGTGGGCCGGTGCGGCCGTCGGCGTGCTCGTCGAGTGGTTGCCGTTCAGCACGCCTCGGGCGCTGTTCACCGCGATCTACGTCGTGGTGGGGTGGTCGGCCGCGATCGCCCTGCCGCAGCTCCACGCCGGGCTCGGCGGACTCGGGTTCGGGCTCGTCCTCGGCGGCGGCCTCGCGTACACCGTCGGTGCCGTCGTGTACGGCACGAAGCGCCCCGACCCGTGGCCCCGAGTCTTCGGCTACCACGAGGTGTTCCACGCCTTCACGGTGATCGGTGCCGGATGTCACCTCGCCGCGATCGCCTTCGTCGTCGTACCGAAGATGTGACCGAGCACCCGGGTATCGCGCCGTGACGACCCCCGCCCTCGAACCCGCCCGCGCCTGGCTCGCCGGACAGATCCGTCAGCGCGTGATCGGCGACGAGCCCGACCAGAAGGCGGCCGCGATCATGACGGCGCCCGGGCCGCGCTGGTTCGACGACGACCGACCGATCCGGCGCGTCCACGCCGACGCCTCGATGTTCGTCGGCGGTCTCCGCGCCCTGCTGCTGCAGTCGCTGCACCCGCTCGCCATGGCCGGGGTGGCGCAGCACTCCGACTACCGCCGCGACCCCTGGGGCCGCCTCCAGCGGACGGCCGACTTCCTGGCCGCCACCACGTTCGCACCGATCCCCGTCGCGGAACGGTCGATCGCCGCGGTGAAGAAGGTCCATGAGCGCGTGGTGGGCACGGCGAGCGACGGACGCCCCTACTCGGCCAACGACCCGCACCTGCTGCGCTGGGTGCACGTGTGCGAGGTCGACAGCTTCCTCGTGGCGTACCAGCGCTACGGCAGCGCTCCGCTGTCCGACGCGGACGCCGACGGCTACGTGAAGGACACCTCGCTCGTGGCCCGCAAGCTCGGCGTCAACGAGCCGCCCACGTCGGTGCGCGAGTTGAAGGCCGAGCTGCGCGAGTACCGGCCCGAACTGCACGGCACCAAGGAGGCCCGCGATGCCGCCCGGTTCCTGCTGCTCGAGCCACCGCTGCCGCTGGCGGCACGCGCCCCGTACGCGGTGCTCGGCGCGGCGGCGATCAGCCTGCTGCCGGCGTGGACGCGCTGGCCGCTGCGCCTGCCGTTCCTGCCGGTGAGCGAGACCGTGCTCGTGCGCCCCGCCGGCGCCGCGATCACCCAGCTCATCCGCTGGTCGCTCACCCCCACCGCCGCCTGACGACGACGGGCAGTCGAGGGTCGCCGCGTTCGATCCGACGGCCGCACCACGCGGCCCGTACGCTCGGCGTCACGACGACCGACGACCGCGAGGGGGCCGCATGTCGCACGTCACCGATGAGACCAGCGCCGTCGACGACGACGGTCGCGACACACCCATGCCGCTCGACGGGGTGAACTTCTTCGACCCTGCGATCAACGACTGCCCGTTCCACGCGCTGCGCACGCTGCGCGACGAGGCGCCCGTGTGGTTCGACCCGCGCCTGCGCGGCTACGTGATCACGCGGCACGAGGACGTGCGGACGCTGCTCGTCGACACCGAACGGTTCGTGAGCGGCAGCCGGCGCAGCATGCGCCCGGAGATCCAGGCGCTCTACGAGGCCAAGGGCTGGGTGCCCGGCCGCACCCTCGCCGGCCGCGACGAACCCGAGCACCGGCAGATGCGCAACCTTTTCGACCACGCGTTCCGACCGAAGCGCATCGCCGAGCTCGAGCCCGCGATCCAGCGGCTCGCGCACGACCTGATCGACGACGTCGCCGCGGCCGGGAGCTGCGACGCCGTGCGCCAGTTCGCGGTGCCGCTGCCGCTGATCGTGATCGGTCTGCAGATGGGCGCGAACCAGGACGACATCTGGCGGATCAAGGCGTGGACCGACGCGTGGGTGCAGCGCCTCGGGCTGATGCAGACCCCGGAGGAGGTGGTGTGGTCGACCGAGATGGAGATCGAGGCGCAGCACTACTTCCAGCCGATCTTCGAGCGGCTCCGCCGCCAACCCGACGACACCCTGCTCTCCGACCTCGTGAACACGGTGATCCCCGAGTGGGGCCGCACGCTCACCGACGAGGAGCTGCACGCCGAGATGATGGCGGACACCTTCGTCGGCGGTTCGGAGACCACCACCAACGCGCTCTCCGGCGGCATCCGCCTGTTGATCGAGCACCCCGAGCAGTGGGACCGGCTGAAGAGCGACCCCGAGCGCTTCCTGCCCGTGATGGTGGAGGAAGCCGTGCGCCTCGAGGCACCGGTGCAGCGGCTGATGCGCACCACCGCCGTCGACGTCGAGCTGCACGGGGTGACGATCCCCGCCGGCTCGCTCGTGATCGTCGGCTACTCGGCCGCGAACCGCGACGAGCGGGCGATCGAGCGTCCGGCCGTGTTCGACCTGGAGCGCACCGACAGCCGCAAGCACCTCGGGTTCGGCTTCGGCATCCACCACTGCCTCGGCGCGCCGCTCGCCCGCCGCGAGCTGTACGCCGGCTTCCAGGCGGTCGTCGAACGCTTCGACGAGATGTGGTTCCTCCCGGAGACCGACCTCACGATCGCGCCGAACTACTTCCTGCGTGCGCTGAAGGAACTGCGGATCGGCTTCCGGCTGGCCGCCTGACGGCCGGCCGGGTCACCCGACGTCGTGGGAGCGCCCGCTCACACGGAGCGGTGGCGGGCGACGTCGTCGGCGGTCATCGTCGAACCGGCGGCCAGGCTCGCCGCGACCACGTCGGGGTCGAACAGCGAAGCGGTGTCGAAGTAGTCGGTCGCCTCCACCACCAGGCCGTCGCGCCGGCGGCGCACGCTGGTGCCACGGGTCATGAACACCCGCGAGCCGTCGGGCTGCACCGCCATCTGCTGCCACTCCTGCACCGACGTGGTGCCGTCGTCGAGCAGCGGGCCGAGCGGCTCGAACACGACGTCGCCCGCCTTGGGCATCACGTCGGCCAACCACGACCGGATGGCGTCGCGACCGCGCACCTCGCCGAAGATCGGATCGCGGTACACGGACTCGGAGGGGTGGAACTCGGCGGCGACGGCGTCCCAGTCCACGTCGCGCACCCGGGTCTCGGGCACGGACGGGTCGGGTTGCCAGGCGGTGCGCGGCCAGTCGGGGATCGGTGCGGCCTCCACGCCGGCCTCGGGGGGCGGCGGCACGCGGAACACGCCGGTGTCGTAGACGTCGCACGCCCAGGTGATCCACCCGTCGCGGTAGCGGCGCACGCTCACCCCGCGCGACAGCGGCATCCGCTCGTCGCCGATCACGGCGACCATCTGCCACTCGTCGAGCGACGTGCCGCCGAGCCCGTCGTCGAACAGCACGTGCGGCGCCTGCGGGACGAACTGGATGAAGTCGATCGACGCCATCGTCGGGACCAGCCACCGTCGGGTGGCGAGCTGGCCGGGCATCGCGCCGTAGATCGCGTCGAAGTAGATCGACCCCTCGGGCGCCATGAAGTCCGCGATCAGCTGCAGCGCGATCGGCTGACGACCGGGCACCGAGAGCGACGGGTGACCGATCGCCGCGAGCATGCCTGCAGCGTCGAGGCCCGACGGTTCGGTGATCAACCGGTCGAGGTCGGGCTCGACACCCTCCATCGTCGCCACGTACCGCTCGACGAACTGATCGACGAACTGATCGAACACGGCGTCGTCCGACGTCCCCATGCGCCACCCCCCGGCTGTCGACGGCGAGCGTAGACCTCGGCCCGGCGCCGCAGGACCGTCCATCGCCGCCGTGCAGCGCAGTAGGGTGCGCGCATGACGACCTGGACCGTGATCGACGAGCAGCAGGCCCACACCGTGAGCTCGACCGGGGGCGACACCCTCGTGATCGACCCGGCGCTGCTCGGGTGGGAGCGCAAGCCCGAGGGCCTGTGCCGCGACGAAGTGTGCATCCCCGTGCCGGCCGATGCGCCGGCCGGCGCGCTGGACGCCGCGCTGCTCTCGCGACTCCTCGGCCGACCGCTCGCGATCGACACCGACGAGCACGTGGCCGCGTTCGCGGCGCCCGCCGCCGACCGCGCCGCTGCGCTGCGCAGCGGCACCGCACCCGACTTCGAGCTGCCCGACGTGCACGGCGTGCTGCACCGGCTGAGCGACTTCCGCGGCAAGAAGGTGGTGCTCTACGCCTACGCCAGTTGGTGAGGCTGCCGCTACGACCTGCCCGTGTGGCAGGCACTGCACGAAGAACTCGCACCGCACGGCCTGGTGGTGCTCACCGTCGCGATCGACCGGTCGCTCGACGACCCGCGTCCGTACGTCGACGCCGCAGGGGCCACGCATCCGAGCCTGGTCGACACCGAGCACCGCGTGGCCGACCTCTACAACATGGTGAACGTCCCGACGGTCGTGTGGATCGACGAGGACGGCCGGATCGTCCGCCCGCAGGACGTCCACTACGTGTCCAACGAGATGTCGAGCATCACCCGCTTCCACAACCGCAAGCCGCTCGCGGCGCTGCGGGCGTGGGTGCACGGCGAGGCGCCCGCCTACCCCGGTGACGTCGCCACCGACACCAAGGTCGCGGACGACACCCACCAGGAGGCACGCGCCGCGTTCGCCGTTGGTTGGTGGCTCGCCCAGCACGACCGTCCCGAGGCCGCCGAGCGGTGGTTCGTCCGCGCCGGCGAGCTCGCCCCGCACGACTTCACCATCCGTCGCGGTTCGATGCCGATCCGCGGGATCGACCCGGCCGGACCGGCGTTCTTCCAGATGGTCGGCGACTGGGCGGCCAAGGGCAACGCGTACTACCTACCGCTGCCCGACACGGCCACGAGCGGCGACGACTACGAGGTCGAGCCGGTGGCGGAGATGACGATCGAGCAGCTCCGGGCCAAGATCGAGGCCGAACGCCGAGGTGACTGAAACGGGTCGATCGGGCACGCTGTTGATGTCGATCAGGCATCTCGATGGCCGATCCGGCCCCGCCTGCGGCAGGATCGACCGGTGACCACACGGGGCTGGGTGCTGTTCTGGGCGATGGCGCTCATCTGGGGCGTGCCGTACTTCTTCATCTCGGTCGCCGTCGACGAACTCGAGCCGGCCGTCGTGGTGTTCGGCCGCACATCGCTCGCCGCCGCGGTGCTCGTGCTGCTGGCGGTGCGCGCCGGTGAGCTGCGTCCCGCGCTCGCGCACTGGCGACCGATCGTGGCGTTCGCGGTACTCGAGATGGCGGTCCCCTGGATCCTGCTCACCACCGCCGAGCAGCACATCGCGTCCGGTCTGGCCGCGCTCATCATCTCGTCCGTTCCGATCTTCGGCGCGCTCGCCGCGTTCTCGCTCGGCGAACGGGCGGCGCTGCGGCCGGTGCGACTCGCGGGCATCGCGCTCGGGATCGGCGGCGTGTCGCTGCTCGTGGGCAACGACCTGTCGGGTGAGGGGGCACCACCGTGGTGGAGCGTCGCGTTCGTGCTCGTGGTGTGCGTCTGCTACGCCACGGCGCCGTTCATCATCAGCCGTCGCCTCGCCGACGTGCCGTCGATGGGCGTGATCGCGCTGTCGCTCGCGATCGTGACGGTGATCTACCTGCCGATCGCCGCCGTGTCGCTGCCGGACCGGATGCCGTCCGCAGGGGCGACGCTGTCGGTCGTGGCGCTCGCACTCGTGTGCACGGGGCTCGCGTTCGTGGTGTTCTTCCGGCTGATCGAGGAGATCGGCGCGGCACGCGCCACCGTGATCACGTTCGTGAACCCCGTGTTCGCCGTGGCCCTCGGCACGGTGTTCCTCGACGAGCCGTTCACCGCCGCGATCGCGATCGGCTTCGTGCTCGTGATCAGCGGGTGCTGGCTCGCCACGCGCCCCACCGGCGGCGATGCAGCACCGGTCGACGAGGCCGAGGACACCGCCGTCGCCCGCACGTGACGCCGCTCCGTAGAGTCGCGCCGTGAAGTACCGCAAGCTCGGCCGCACCGGCCTCGACGTCTCCCCCATCTGCCTCGGCTGCATGAGCTACGGCGCCTCCGACCGGGGTGCCCATCCGTGGTCGCTCGACGAGGAGACGAGCCGCACGTTCATCCGTCAGGCCCTCGAGGCGGGCATCAACTTCTTCGACACGGCCAACGCCTACTCCGACGGCACCAGCGAGGAGTACGTCGGCCGTGCGCTCGCGGACATGGCGCGGCGCGAGGAGATCGTGCTCGCCACCAAGGTGTACATGCCGATGCGCACGGGCGCGAACGGAGGCGGGTTGTCGCGCAAGGCGATCATGTTCGAGATCGACCAGAGCCTGCGCCGGCTCGGCACCGACCACGTCGACCTCTACCAGATCCACCGGTGGGACCACCGCACGCCGATCGAGGAGACGATGGAGGCGCTGCACGACGTGGTGAAGGCCGGCAAGGCCCGCTACATCGGCGCGTCGTCGATGTGGGCGTGGCAGTTCGCGAAGGCACAGCACGTGGCCGAGCGCAACGGGTGGACGCGGTTCGTGACGATGCAGAACCACTACAACCTCGTCTACCGCGAGGAGGAGCGCGAGATGCTGCCGCTGTGCCTCGACCAGGGCGTCGGCGTGATCCCGTGGAGCCCGCTCGCGCGCGGCTTGCTCACCCGCGACCCCGCCGAATCGAGCGCCCGCAAGGAGACCGACGAGTTCGGCAAGACCCTGTATGGCACGGCCGACGCCGGCGTGATCGAGGCCGTGGCCCGCATCGCCGCCGAGCGCGGCGTCCCCCGGGCGCAGATCGCGCTCGCCTGGGTGTCGAAGCACGCGGCGGTCACCGCACCCATCGTCGGTGCCACCAAGCCCGAGCACCTCACCGACGCGATCGCCTCGCTGGACATCACCCTCACGGCCGACGAACTGCGCGACCTCGAGTCGCCCTATACCCCGCAACCGGTGCAGGGTCACCTCTGACCCGGACCGAACGACGGGCACGACGCTCCACTCCCCTCCGGCTCCTGTCTGGCAGGGTGTCCCCATGGCCCACGAACGCGCCGGCACCGTCGCCACCCCCGCCGATCTCGTCGACCTCCCCCACCTGGTCGCCGCGTACTACACCGTCCGCCCCGACCTCGCCGATCCCGGCCAGCGGGTGAGCTTCGGCACGTCCGGCCACCGCGGCACCAGCACCGACGGCTCGTTCAACGAGGCGCACATCGCCGCGACCACGCAGGCGATCTGCGAGTACCGGGCCGCCCAGGGCATCGCCGGGCCGCTGTTCCTCGGGCGCGACACCCACGGTCTGTCCGAGCCGGCGTGGATCACCGCGCTCGAGGTGCTGGCCGCGAACGGCGTCACCACGATGATCGACGCCGACGACCGCTTCACCCCCACGCCGGCCGTCAGCCACGCGATCCTCCAGCACAACGCCGGCCGCAGCGCCGGCGACCGCGGCCGTGCCGACGGCGTCGTCGTCACCCCGTCGCACAACCCGCCCACCGACGGCGGGTTCAAGTACAACCCGCCCGACGGCGGCCCGGCCGACACCGACGCCACCGGCTGGATCGCCGACCGCGCCAACGAGCTGCTCGCCGCGGACGGTGCCGGTGTGCGCCGCATCCCGTTCGCCCGTGCACGCACGGCCGACACCACGCACGTGTTCGACTTCTGCGGCCGCTACGTCGACGACCTGCCGTCGGTGGTCGACCTCGACGCGATCCGGGGCGCCGGGGTGCGCATCGGGGCCGACCCGCTCGGCGGTGCGAGCGTCGACTACTGGGCGATGATCGCCGACCGTCACCGGCTCGACCTCACCGTGGTGAACCCGCTCGTCGACGCGACGTGGCGGTTCATGACGCTCGACTGGGACGGCCGGATCCGGATGGACTGCTCGTCGCCGCACGCGATGGCGTCGCTCATCGCGGGCCGCGACCGCTTCGACGTCTCCACGGGCAACGACGCCGACGCCGACCGCCACGGCATCGTCACCCCCGACGGCGGGTTGATGAACCCGAACCACTTCCTCGCCGTCGCGATCGAGTACCTGTACGGGCACCGGCCCGGGTGGGCGCCGGACTGCGGCATCGGCAAGACGCTCGTGTCGTCGTCGATGATCGACCGAGTGGCCGCCGAGCTCGGACGCCGCCTCGACGAGGTGCCCGTCGGCTTCAAGTGGTTCGTGCCGGGGCTCGTGTCGGGCACGATCGGCTTCGGTGGCGAGGAGTCGGCCGGTGCGTCGTTCCTGCGCCGCGACGGGTCGGTGTGGACCACCGACAAGGACGGCCTG
>Ga0315904_10011177_pt1 | contig 11501 bp, 14 predicted proteins | sample LakEriMetagenome_6_FD_203529 | JGI IMG/M metagenome (GOLD analysis project Ga0315904, IMG submission 203529) | Freshwater fungal communities from buoy surface, Lake Erie, Ohio, United States - Buoy 12 MA120 | ecosystem: Environmental > Aquatic > Freshwater > Lake | place: USA: Lake Erie, Ohio... | reverse complement strand
CTTTTTAAGATCAAATTTAGTATTTTTTTGTTCTGCTTGAATATAACGTTCATAAGGAACATCGGTATAGATTGAGTCACACCACGGTTCCAATAACATCAATTTATATTCATCACAGTTGCGAACTATGAATCCTACATCATATCGTTTTGGTACAATAGGCTTCATGGTATCATTATGTTTAACAAAATGACCCCATTTACGAATAAAGTTTCTAGCACTACGGTTGTTTTGAGCTAACCATTCGTCACTTTCTTTACCAACAGTAGTTAGAGTAGGATTATATCTACTACCTCTACAAGTCATGTGATAAACACAACCTTCCCACGTTTGTACAAACTTGTAACCGTTTAATAGAAAACGATTGAATATGTCACTATCTTCTTTACTTTGAGGTGCATATAGGTCATCGTGGCCACCTATTGATTGGAAATCACTCTTATAAAGGGCCCAGGGCGCAAAAATTCCCTCTGTGGTTTTATCTTTTCTTGTCAGACGGGTATCATTGAACCATTTCAAGAATCCAGCTTCATTAAACTCTTCTGGCTCGGTACCAAACGCTTGTACGATTTTTTCTGGCCCAGGTGGATGTAATGGCGGTTCAATACGAGTCAAACTAACAATTGTGCCTGGCTTAATGTATTTTTCTACATAATCAAATGTTTTTGGACACAGATACATATCACAATGCCATATCATAAACACATCTGTGTCTACGAGTTCATTGACGATTCTATCGTATAAAATAGTATGACCCAATCGTTCAGGACCTTCATTAACTATATATTTGAATTTATTATCTTTCTGTGATAATTCTTTATAATATTCAACTGTACCGTCCTTACAAGCGTCGGCAGCTGAACAAATATATACTTCATGATTACCTTGATTTTTTCTTATTGAATCATATGACCATTTAAAATATTTTAAATTATCTCTGTTAGGTACAACCAAGCTTATTTTCATATTAATTAATTTTTTTACTCTTTTTGTGATTTTCTAGTGCTGAAATAAATCGTAAGTTACTAATGTTTCCTATTTGTTCTGGAGGTATATTGTGTTCATAACCGTATATTATAGGTATTATGTGATCAATGTGAAATGCATTTTTATCTATATCAATTCGGGTTCTTTTTTTACGATCATATCCATCTAACAAATGCAACGGCTGGACTGAAGTAATAAAAACAATGTGTATCTAAACAGGCAGTGGTAGATTTTAGTAAATTTTGAGTATACAACCAATATGCATATGGTAGACACATCATCATTTCAGGACCAAATTCACCAAAATAATATAAATCTTTACGTTCGTTCATAATATTATTTTACTTTTTGAAAAAGATATTACTTCTGACATTCCACCAGGTCCGTTTTGATTTGTTGATATTTCTAATATTGAAAATCCGTTTTTTTCTAAAAAAGACTTTAAATCATTTTCCGACTCAAAAAAAGTATAATGTGGAGTATGATTCATTCCTTTATATAAAAAATCTAATGGTACGGAAATATAAAGTACACCGTTTTCTTTTAGTTTGGATTTAAATATTTCCAATATTTTTATCGGATCGTATACGTGTTCAAACATGTGGGAACATGATATAAAATCAAATTTATTATCCATGGGAATTCCATCGTGAATATCATGTTTTATAAAATTTGATCGTATGGATTCCGACATTTTATCCCACGTAGTATCTCCCAGATCCATTCCATAAGCATTTTTATATCCTAGACTAATTAAATTTTGAATCGTCTGGCCAGATCTACACCCTACATCAAGAATATAAGACGATGTATTTGACGGTAAATATTTTTTAATTTTTTCAATATTTAAATGTTCAATATAACCATTATTACGACTTAATTGTTGATTTTTATATTCATTCAAATTTTCTAATTTTCGTATTTTCATGTTAATAACTATTGATGTATTGTTTATAGAAACATATAATATTTTCAAATATTTTAAAAAATAATTTAATTATCTCTATCTAAAAAAACCTCACGTTGTTTTATTTGTTGAACTCCTTCGTTATGAAAAATTATATCTTTTTTTGGAATTGCTGCTTTAATTTTGATATTGAATTGATTTAAATAAAAAGGCAACCCAATTTTCATATAATTATTATTCCAATTACTATAAAAATCTTCAAAATTGTTTGGTGTATGAATTCCATGTACATTTAATGTTCGGTTTTGGATAACATAATGAATCAGTATTTTTTTTAATAAATCGGTATCAAATATACCGACTACTGACAAACAAGATGCTGGATATTTATCCCATTCACATGTATAGATTTCATTTTTCTCTTCGTAATTTTTTATTAAATGTGACGATGTGTACTTTTTTAATTTATGCATGAGTACATAATTGCAACAACTATCATTAACTTCCTCTAATACTTTTGTTAAATAATTTAAATCTGAATTTATAACTTCAAAATCTTCTATTAATATCAAAGTATATTTTGTATCTATATTATTAACTAATTTTAATGTGGTTTTTCCCCAATCTTTCTCAAGATTATTTACGAGTTCATAATCTTGAATATTTTCTTTATAAAGATTTTGAATTTTTTCGTAATTTATTGTAGAATTATAATTTACGATAAATTTATATTTTGAAAACTGTTTTTTCCATGTCGGAAAATATGATTTTACCAGATTAAATCTATAATCACTGGTGCATATGTAATTTTGTAATATTGTCATCATATAATTTATTATACGTTTTATGCATAAAATATTCTACTTTAGTACCATATACCGTGTCCGGTATGCCATTGAAATGATATACCCAACCAAAATCTGTGAATATTAAATCTTCACTCAATCCTTCCATCAAATTTAAACCTGTCATATTGAACTCATATGGCAATATTTTAACATCAACATTATTCATTTGTAAGAAAAAGTTCATAGGAGTTTGATCTGTGCCTAGTTTAACTCTCGTTTCCACCCCGAATATTTTTTCTCTATTGTCAATATAAAATTGGTTAAACTTTTTTAAATGTTCTTTGTGGGATTTATTTATTATTTGAAATCCACCGTTGATATAATTCCACACGTTCAAATTATAATCGTTGAATAAAAGCTTACTGTAACATTCAACGCTTCTCATTACCCATTCATACACAACACCGTCTTGTACACCTGCATATTTATTATCTGTCATTTCAAAAAAATTCGGACATTCGGGATGTACAATTGTATCTGCGTCTACAATCAATACTTGATTATAATCAATATTACTTTGTTCCAGTAAATCAAGAACATAATATCTTTGCCACGCCATACTTGTTATATTAGAATCCATGATCGGTTGATCTAGAATTACAACTTCACAGTTATTTTTTTGCGCGAAGTGTTTCCAACTTTTTATACTGTATTCAAATATATTTTTCATCAAAGGCGTATTTCTTAATTTTTTTTCACCTTTGTTAGATATAACTGCCGGAATAAAAATTATATTTTTCATTTATAAAAATCTTTGATCTGATGCCATATATCATTAATTAACGTGTTTCTCTGTTCAATCGGAAATCCTGTAAAATGCCACAGATAACAATATTTAAAGAAAAATGGGGTTTGATCTCCCAACTTATCATTGTGCCACATTAATCCTTTTTTTATCATACCAACCGTATTCCAAGCATACGGTAGATGTTTTGTTTTTATATCTAGTTGTTTCAAATGTAAGTTTAATAAAGTCTGTTCTTTACCTGTATTTGGAATATTCCAGTTATCTAATATGGTTTTGTTATTTAGATAAAAATTTTTTAATATTTCAAAAAAAAACTTATGTTTTTTTGTAAAAAATAACACTCCTCCATTAATATGTTCGCTTAAACCAATTTTAATATTATTGAACTGTGGGAACGCGGATTTATAGGCGGATTGACTTTGATTCATCCATGATATACTTGTTTGGTCTAATATCCCTACAAATTCATCGTCGTATAAATCAAAAATGTTTGGCGCGTCCCATTTAATCATAGTATCAAAGTCTACTACGCCGATTTTTTCATAGTCGTCGCCCACATAATCAAAAACAAATTCTTTGTGCCAAACACTATACTTGACATCCGGACGTTTGTTTCGTACCACATGAAAGTCAATATTATGTTTATTACAATAATATTGCCAACTATTGATAGTATGTTCAAAATATGTTTTATGAGAATGTTTAGAAAGTTCATCCTCAATTGCAACCATTAATATACAATTTTTATTCATTTTTATTTAACATTTTCTCGTTACTATCAATTACAGTTTTTAATATTGATAAATCAACTCCAATTTTGTCTCCTAATTTAACCATTGCTTTAGTATCTTTTGGAAAACACTTTCCTCCAAAACCACGCTCTTCCGTAAACACAGCGGTGTGTGATTTAGTTGTACGAGGATCTAATAACCACAAATCACGAACTTCATAGTAATTTGTGCCTAACTTTTCACACAAATCATATATTTCATTACAATATGCAACTTTCATAGCTAAATGTGTATTTGTTACATATTTTGTTATTTCTGCACTGGTTGAATCTGTAATTCTGTATGTTTTACTTGGTCCGGTTATAGGAATGTAAAATTCAATCAATTTATGACAAAGTTCTTTTTTACCACCGAAAATGAAGAACGGCGTTTGTTTAACGTCTGTGGTAAATCCGTCAGGCGTCCAATATTTACTTTCTCCGGCAAATTCCGGACTGAACACTATATCCTTGTTATAAGTTTTGACCAATCTATCAGTAGTACCAATTTCAACGGTAGATTTTAGTAGTATTATTGGAGTATTCAGCCATTTAATGGTTTCCTCAACTATACTTGTATTACAACTACCATCGTCATTTTCAGGTGTAGGTACGCATATAACACCTAAATCACACCCGTTGATGTCTTCTTTTGTACAAGACATTATATACGCGGGATCGTAAATTAATACTTCGTAGTGGTTTTTGAAGAAGTTATAGAACGCGTTGCCTACATAACCATAACCAACGATACCAATTTTAGTTTTTGATTTGCTCATATATTGTTTTCCAATTATCTAACCATTTTTTCTCTGTATAATATATTTGATATAATTCTCTCGATTGTTCTGAACATGAATTATAAAAAGAAAAGTCACTCTTAAGTTTATTTGCTAGACTTTTTGCTTTTTCAATATCACCAATATCCACCGATAGTTCTGGGTGAAGCATTTGTTGTGTATCTAATCCTTTATATCCTATACATGGTATACCTAAATAAGCACAATTGAGAGCGAATGTACCCGCCGCATGTGTTCTCATCAAATGTATACCTACATTAAAATTGGCAAGAGTTTTAATCCATTCATTCCATATCATGTATGGTAAATGGTGTAAGTTTGGGAATTGATCTTCATTTTCAATCTTTCTACCCATGCTTGGAATAAAGATTTGTTTATTAAATGTTTGTGCCACGAAGTAACTATCAATCCCACCATACCAACTACAGAAGTTACCACCTATAATAGGCATATTATTATTTTCACGGGGTACATCTTTAACCGTATCTTCAATCATAAGTGACTGTAGATTGAATGTTGGTTTTTTAAATATACCTTTGAAATATGAAATGTCACTTTTATTGTGAGTTAATAGAAAATCCATCTCACTTAAGAAGTTGATATAATTAACTTGATTGACATAATCATAGTCTTGATAATACCAAGCCGGACCTTCCTGCATCACTGTTACTTTTTTGCCAATTGCTTTAACTAAATCTAACAATCTTGAACTGTTATAATTTTCTAATTTTTTAGGTAGTATAACAATTACTAAATCATACTGAGATACACCTTTAAATGGTTTGCTTAAAATATAGTCTATAGGTAGATGATCAGCATCAAGTGCAATTTGCCACGAAAACTCTGTACGGCAGTTTTCAAATGTTCTTGGTATCTTACCAATGTGGCCGTTTTTACTGACAAAACAAATATTCATAGTTTATTTTTAAAGTCTTCGTATGTGTAAAATTTACCATTATTATTAAATAACGTATTTAAATTATGTTGAGACATTTGTTTAAAAACTTGCCACCAATCTCCTTTTTCTTTTCCACAGAACCCCCTCGGATTGTTTTCATTCACAATATACATTCGCTTTTTTGGATGTCGTCTAGCGTGTACCTTTAAAACATTTTTGAATATAATTTGAATATATTTATCACCGAGTATTTTTTGTGCCATGACGGACAAACTTTCGTCATCGTTGTGTATGAAACACGGTGGTATATTAACGCCACATTTAATTAAATCACTAGTCAAAACCAAACAAGATCCGTCAATCTTTGGATAGTTAATTAAACGTATATCTAATTCTTTTGTTTTGGAGTTAATACTATCCATTTGCTCTATAGACATACACGACTTAGCTTGATTTATATTATCAACGTTTTTATCATCATATACGTGATTAATAAAATCATTATGTACAGTAACATCCCAACTACTATCCCACATCTTTCTATCGGCAAAACAAGCTATAAATCTATAAATTTGTTGTTCTCTCATATGAGAAGTCAACTGTTCTAATGAGAGAATAGCTTCTTTTGGAAATATACTATCAGTTTCCCCCCACATTAAATAGTCCACATTATTACAATATTTTGTATTAAATTCTCTTCTATAATTTGTCTGTGTATAAAATTCATTGTCATTATCAATTATTGTATAAAATTTATTACAAGTACTCGGTAACCGATTGTATTGTTTGTCAAATTTTTCTAGTAATTGATTTTTTGTTATTTTAGATGTATCTATTTTTTCAAAAAATTGTGACACGTTAAATGAAAAATCAATATAAATATTTTCCTTATTATTTACGGTAGATAAAAGATTTAACAGACCATCTATATATGTAGATAACATCTCTATTTCGTAGAACATTATATGTACACCAATTGCGTATTTATATTTTAAATTCATAGTTTTATCACAAAAATTTATATAGAGCATTTTTCATTTCTGTTACAGAACGATCCCGTCCACCATAATGACAAAAATGTATCAAATTTATATTTAATTCTTTTATAAGATCCATATAATGATCATATTTATGTTGCAACTCCGATACCTTAAAAATATCATGCGATTTATATCCACATATTATGTTAAAATCATTACGCAAGTTATTTTGTTTAAAATCTTCCCATAGATATAATTCTGCTCCCTCTATATTAACTTTAAGTATATTTATAGAATTTTTTAAATTGATATTATTTTCTATTATAAAAGATGAAAAATTATTTGACGGTACTTCTAAATATACGTTCTGGTCTACATTATTTTTTGTTTTAAAAATTGAATTTCCCAAATCTCCATTTTTTGTATTTGACTGTAGATACAATCGTTCAACACTTTTTTTATCAGAAATAGCAAAGTTAAATATTTCAACGTTGTTATTGTCAACAAACATTTTCTTTGCAATGGATACATAATCAGGATGAGCTTCTATACCATAAGCCTTATATTTTATATTAGATAAATTATTAAATACATCGTCAATCATGTATTTTAATTCATGTGGATATGGACCTAGGCCCAAATCAAAATAATTAATATTTTTCATAATTATAAACAGATTAAATCGCTTTTAATATACATGTAATATATTTATTTTTTTATATAAAAAGCATCACCCCATCCTTTACCGGTATCAAAATATTCTACTAATTCAAATCCTATTTTTTTGAGATATAACGTATATTCGTTAAACAAAGTACATTCACTATACATCTCATCAAAATTAATTTCCGAATATATATAATCTATTTTTGATATATTCTGCAAAAATCCGTCTATTACTAATTTTTCTACACCTTGTACATCTATCATTAACATATTATACTCATTCATATTTATATTATGATCACAAATGAGAGTGTCTAATTTTTTACTTTTGAGTTTTACAATGTTACATACTGTAGACAGTTCTGGATATTGATTTTTATGTTTATAAAAATCTAATACTGAAGATGCTTGTAAATGGTTAGCAATTTTAAATGAAATTTCAACGTCGTCTTTATCAAGAACCAAGTTATTAAACACTAAACATTCCTCACCGACGTTATTTTTTAATGTTGAAATAATATGTGGGTTAGCTTCTATAAAAATGGATTTTTTAATTTTTAATTCTTTAAATAGACTATATTCGGTTGCTGTATAACTTCCGACATTAATAATCCCTAGTATATTTAAATTATATTTTTCTTTTAAATTTTTTAAATTTAATTCTTTTAACATAAAATTTTTACAAATTATTATTCATAATTCAATACAGATTAACCCTTCTTCGCTGTATAATTCTCTGTGAAAAAAATCACCTGGTTTATGTCCGATCTTAGTTATTATTTTTAAAATATTGTTGTCACAAAAATCATTAACTGCCTTTAAAACAGGAGGTTCAATGCCTGTATCGTCAAATATCAGATGTTTTTTGTAGTTTGATTTGAGTTTTAATGAATTGTGTATATCCATTTTTACAGCTTCGTATGTATGTACCGCATCGATCATAATCACATCGGCTTCTATATTTGGTAATCCATTTACATAAACATCTTGATTGAAAAATTCTACATTTTCACAATTGTTATTATTACAAAACTGTTTTGCTTCTTCTGTGGAGATATTATTTATGCCATAAACTTTTTTAAACAATTTACTTAATATTAAAGTAGTGTGTCCGTGTGCACATCCTATTTCAAGACAATTAAGTTCTTTAAATGTCGGTTTGTTAAAAAAGTCAAATACATCTTTTTTAAATTTTTTTGATGTAGTTCTTCTCCATTGATATTTCTCCGGCACTAAATTTAAAAGTTTATCTATTTCTTGCATAAGTTATGTTTTTTAAATATATCAGATAATTCACCATCAATCAAGTTATTATTAAGCATTACATTATATCCAATATCATCATCCGGTTTAAATGCTACTATACATATGGGTTTTATTGCCGTGTCATATCTATATTTAAATCCTGTTATACCAACGTTATATTTAGTATTTAAATGAGAGAAAAATGGATTTAGATTGTTAAAATATTGACGATAAACATAATTGACCACGTTTTCATCCCCTTGATTTTTAAGATGTTCTTTATTAGCATCCATAAAATCTACAATTAATCGCCAAATGTTAACACTTGACTTTTTAATAAAAATTGATCCTGTATTCCACTGTGTATCATTAATGTATTTTGACATACCGATTAATCCGTTGAATTCTGGAAATTCAAATTTATTAATTTGCCAATCATCAAAATCATGAAACCAAAAATCATCATCAATTAAATTTTCTTCTAGTAATTCACAAATTCCATATTGTTTATTAAAATACCGATTATATTTACACAGTCTATTTGTTTTAATAATACTAACATCTTTATAAGAAAAATCTAAATTTGTTACTACCACTATGTCATTTGGAAGCCAACCAAATCTAATACTATTATCAATCTGTGCTCGAAAGTATCTATATAATTCATCAATTTTATAATTTCTACCATATGTAATGGTGTCGACGAAATCTTGAAATATTATTACGTTTTTCATATTTTTTTGAAAGCAAATGATGAATAATAATCTGATGGTTTATAAGAATGTTTATATAAACTCAGTTCCGTGTATCCAAGACTAGGCAAAACATCATTCACAGCTTCAATAATTCCGAATCCTTGGAATTTATTTGAAAAATCGTCGCCCGATATTATTCCTCCCGATTTAACTTTCGGATAATAATACATTAAATCTTTATAAACACATTCGTATGTATGACATCCGTCAATGAATAAAAAATCAAGTTCTTCATTGTTAATTTTGTTAACAGCTTCGTCCGAAGTTTCTTTTAAAAATACGATTCTGTCTAGATAATTTGATAATTTAGATTTTGTTTCTTCAAACAGAGAATCATTTATATTTCTATTTGTACCGTCGTTTGGATTAAAAGAATCCGCAATTTCTTTGTTAAAAGGATCTATTAAATATATCTTTTTAATATCACAATAATTAAATAATGATAATGTACTTTCTCCTCTAAAAACACCTATCTCAGCAACCACTAATTCTTTTTGTTTATCAATTAAATGTAGAACTTGAGACACCGAACCATAATAAGAATGTGTTTTTGGACTATAAATATTTGTTGGTTCATAATTATATTTTAATCGTTGATTATACGATGTATTATGTTTTAAAGTCATAAATTACTTAGTTATAGTGTACCCTTTATTTTCTTCTTGAGTAAATAATTTATTATAATTTATATTTGTCTGTCTTTGTTTTTCTATGGTTTTTTTGTGGAGTATAGCATAGTCTTTTTGTGGTGGTATAAATGTATAACTTTTATAACCCTCAACTTTTTCATGTAGACGACGTTGATATCTAATATGTGAAGAATTTCGATATAAACGTGATTGATAATCCGGAAAATTAATCATGTTGTCATTATAATTCCACCCCCACATCTTAATATCGTCTTCTGTTACTCCATCAAAATAATTTAATCTCGGTAACCATATAACTTCGTTTGCATTATTTGATTCTAGTATTAAATCTATATTTTCAATTAAATTATCCGTAGGCAATTCGTCGGCGTCTAGTTGAAATATCCACGTACCGATACATTGTTCTATACCGTAATTTTTATGAGCACCATAGTTTTTATCTAACTTATGTTGATAAAAATTTATTTGGTTTTTATATGTTTGTATAATTTCAAGAGTAGTTTGATTATCCGAATAATCATCAAGAAGAACAATTTCATGGCGATTTTTTTTGTATTTTACTAGTGTAGATAATAATTTTTCTAAACTATCGGTTTCGTTATGACATGTTACTAAATAAGATAAAAACATATTACGCTATTTTTAGTTTTGGTAAAACAATTTGATTTTGTTCACTTAGATTATTGTTTATTGATTTTAACTTTGGTAATACAAACTGATTTTGTACAGCAAATTGTGGTACGTACTTGTCAAGTATGTCCCATAAACGTTTGTCCATAGACGGAATACTAAATTTCTCAACGTTTTCTTTACGTAGAAGTTCGGCGTTTTTGGTAAACTTATCACTTTTACGAGCGAAATAAATTTGTTTCATTTTATCTTCTGCTAATGAATAAGCTACTTTGAACCATTTGCTTTCTTTGATAATCCACTGATTGACTGATTTTTTATCTACATCAACGAGAGTACCTGGTAATAAATTAGCATAAGTCGGATTTAGATAATCCAATTGACCACTCCAATTTGGTGCTAATAATGGTTTTCCACTTAGAGTAGCCAATAACAATGGATGTCCATAACCTTCACCGTGAGTAAAAGACACGTGAGCTATAACTTTTTCGTGGTTTAACAACGCATTCATTTCTTTTTCACTAAGTTCGCCGTGTAACAAATATACACTTGGTACATTACCGCCAATACTATCACGAATCTTTTTAATCTTACTCAACATGTCGAATCTGTCTACGG
>Ga0315904_10011175_pt1 | contig 11501 bp, 5 predicted proteins | sample LakEriMetagenome_6_FD_203529 | JGI IMG/M metagenome (GOLD analysis project Ga0315904, IMG submission 203529) | Freshwater fungal communities from buoy surface, Lake Erie, Ohio, United States - Buoy 12 MA120 | ecosystem: Environmental > Aquatic > Freshwater > Lake | place: USA: Lake Erie, Ohio... | reverse complement strand
TTTGAATCGTGGAGCACGGAAAAGCTGCGCGGCGTGTTGCATCATGAGCTGGCGCATCTGCGTCGGCGTGATCCGCTCATGCTGTGGCTCGCGCAGGCGGTGAAGGCGCTGCATTGGTTCAATCCGCTCGCGTGGCTGACGCTGCGGGCGCTGCGCGCCGATCAAGAGCGCGCCTGTGATGACAGCGTGCTGCGGGCAGGCGTGCGACCAAGCGATTACGCGCAGCATTTGCTCGATCTCAGCCGCCACAGCCGTGCCGCGCCCGGCCTGGCGCTCTGTGCACTCACGATGACACGCTGCGCGCCCGTGGAGTCGCGGGTGAGAGACATTCTCGATCCCAAACGCCCGCGCGAACCTCTCACCAAGCGCTGGTTGCTCGCGCTGCTGGTTTTTGCCGCGCTCGGACTGCTCCCCGCGGCCATGCTGCGCGCCATCGAGGCTCCGAAGCTCCGTGGACGCATCCTCGACCGCCACGGCCGCGTGCTCGCTGAGACGACGGAGGAAAAAATGCGCACCTATCCGCTTCGCTCCCTCGCCGCACACCTCGTCGGTTACGTGGGAAAGACCAAGTTCGACAATCCGACGCCCAAAGGCCGCGCCGGGGTGGAGAAACAGCAGGAAGCCACGCTTCAAGGCGGCAAAGATGTGAAGCTGACTCTCGACGCGCGGCTTCAGGCCATCGCGATGCGCGCAATGCGCGAGGCTGGCATCGCGCAAGGTGCCGCTGTGGTGCTCGATCCGCGCACGGGCGAGGTTCTGGCCTCGGTTTCGATGCCTGGCTACGATTTGAATGCTTTCGTGCCCAACATTTCGATCGAGCGTTGGGATGAGCTCGCCAAGGATGCGGCCCTTCCTCTGTTGGATCGTGCGTTTCGCGGTCAGTATCCACCGGGTGGCTCGTTTGGCGGATTGACCGCGCTTGCTGGCCTGGCTGCGGGGAAGGGGACGGAAAAATTTCAGTGCACAGGCTCGGTCACTTTTGGTAGCCGAGTTTATCGCTGCTGGAAGGGCGATGGGCATGGCCTGCTCGATCTCACCGGCGCGATGGAGCAGTCCTGCAATTGCTTCTGGTATCGGTTTGCGAATGTGGCCGGCTCTAAGGCGATGGAGTCGATGGCGGGTCATCTAGGACTGGGGCAGACCATCCCGCATCTCGACACAGCAGACGGCTATTTTCCATCGGGAGAGGGATTGAAAAACTCGGAGCGAGGGGGCTGGACGGCCGCAGATCTCGCCAATGTGGCCATCGGCCAGGGACGTATGCTCGTCACACCACTGCAAACAGCGATTTTGGCCGCGACGCTGGCGAATGGAGGCAAGGTCCCCGTGCCCAATCTGATTCATGGTGAGGGTGAACCGAAATGGCGTGCGGATTTGATGAAGCAGGGGGTGTCATCCGAGCAAATCGCGCTCGTTCGCGAGGGGATGCGCCGCGTCGTGAACAGCGACACGGGAACGGCGCGCATCACCCGTAGCGATCGCGTGCAAATCGCCGCGAAGACTGGCACGGTCCAGTGGCGCGTTTCGAAGAATCAGCACCTCGCCGTCATGATGGGCTTTGCGCCTTTCGATGATCCCAAGCTGGCGTTTGCGGTGTTTTCCGAAGGCGCGCCCAATCAAAACATCAGCGGTGGCAGCACCTGCGGTCCTGTGGTGAAGCGTATCGTGGAAGATTGGCTCGATCTGCCTGCCGATGGCAGTGGCGATGTGAAAATGCCGGACGAAGCGAGTGCCGCGAGCCTTCCTGGAAATTTGCCGGATCTGCGCCAGCAAATCGAGCAGGTTGCGAATTCGATGAAGGGCGCTGTTACACTGGAAGACTCGAGGTTGACCACGGATCGCGCGGTGAGGCTGCGCCGAGGGGCGGGAGGTGGACTTGAGGTGCTGGGCGAGTCTGGAGAGTGGCTGCCCTTTCCGTCACCTGGAGCGCCGGGATCGCTGCGTCTGAGCGGCGAGGCCTCCGGAATGATCGCAGCGCTCGCGTTTCGGCAGAAGGTGATCGAGCTCAGTGCACCACATGACCTGGAGTGGACGTTTCCGGTGCCTAAAACACTGGAGGATGGAATGCGTGTGCGTTTTGAAATGGTGGCAGAGTCACGGTTGCATGCCGAACTGCGAAAAACACGGGGACAATCGGTAGTGACTTCACCGCTCCCAACGCTCGCGTCGGATATGGCGGCTCCATCGATTGGGTGGCCCATCTTCCGTATGATGGGACAGTTGGCGGAACTGCCGGCGGAGGCTGAGGTGCTTGTCGTTCCTCCGCGGGCGTCACTGCGGGTCGGTGAACGCGAAATGGTCTTCAACGCGCCGCGGGAGGTGGTGCTGAAGTGGTTGCGCGAATCACTGCGCGATTCTGCGGATGAGGCGAAGGGCTGGCCTGGATCGGAGGGGCCATTTTCGATGTCGTGCGAGTGTGGACGCTGCAAAATCCTCTGCGTGTCGATGGATGGAAAGACCGCATCCGTCTGGATCACCCTGCAGGGCTGGAGCAGACTTGATCCAAGTCCGTTTCTCTTGCCTCCCTTCCGAAGTTTGCCGGAAGGCCCGACGATTCCGAAGAATCTGCCGGAGGATAAAAAGCCGAACACCGACCGGATGGCAAACTGGCTGCCCAGCATCGGGCGGGGGCTTCCTGGGCTCCCCCCAATCGAGGATCCGGATGATCCGTTGGTCGTGGAGCGTCGCATTCAGCGCCAAGACCGCACCCTGGTGAGGTGATGGCGGTGCATTCGTCATTCGACATTCGGCATTCGTCAGTCATCTTTCCGGGCCATGACGCCCTCCGAGCACGAACCGCGCATCCCGCTGCTGCCCACTTTGATGACAGCGGGCAATCTTTTGTGCGGCTTTGCCGCTATTTTGCAGATCTGGAAGGGGCATGAGATGGGCATCCAGATGTACTTCCACTACACGATCCTGCTGATCCTGGCGGCGTGCGTGTTTGATGCGCTGGACGGCCGCGTGGCGCGCATGAGCGGTGCGGAGAGCCCGTTTGGCCGGGAGTTGGACTCGCTGGCGGACATCGTGAGCTTTGGCGTGGCGCCGGCACTGCTGGTGCATGAGATCGTGCTCAAGGACCTGGATACTCCGAAAGGTATCGGCATGCTCATCTCCTGCGCTTATTTGGTGTGCGGGGCGATGCGGCTGGCGCGCTTCAATTGCCTGGCGGCAGCGGATGTGAAATGCAGCAGCAAAAGTTTTCGTGGCTGCCCGATTCCCGCCGCGGCGGGCGTGATCTCATCGCTGACGCTGCTCATCCTCTGGCTGGACAGCAGCGAGCGCGAAATCGGCAACTGGAAGTATGCGCTGGCAGTGCTGATGGCGCTGCTTTCGTATTTGATGGTGAGCAATCTGGAGTATCCGAGCTTCAAGGCGGTGAACTGGCGCACGAAGCGCTCGTTTCACTGGGTGCTGGTGAGCATTTTCGCCGTCGTCTTCACCGTGATGAACTGGCAGTGGATGCCGAGCGTGATTTTCGTGAGCTACCTGCTCTACGGGCTCGTTCGCCCGTGGGTGAGCCGGAAATGGCGTCGCGAGATCGAGATCGAGCCGGAGCTGCCGGACACGGAAAACGTGAACGAAGAAGCGGCGCTGAGCGGCAGCGAGTATGATGCGCCGGTGGTGCCGGAGCGCACGGTGCGAGATGCGTGAAGAATTTCCTTCCCTGCGCGCGCACTGCTGCTAAAGCGGACGCCGACGATGGCCGATTTTTACCAGCACGCACGTGTCCCGACGCTGCACCACCTCGCACACGCGGACAGCGCGGAGCGTGAGGCGGAGTTGAAGGCGTGGGCGCAGGAGAAACCGATCGCGCTGCTGCTGCCGGCGCTCTACGCGGAGTGCGAGCGCCCGGCGCTGCCGCAGATTCTGGAGCGCGCGGCGGAGATGCCGCACATCTCGGAGATCGTGCTCAGCATGAATGCAATGGATGCCGCGCAGCACGAGTCCGCGCTAAAGCTGTGCCGCCGCACGCTGCGCGGAAAGCCCGCGCGCATTCTTTGGAACGACGGCCCGGAGATGTCGGCCGCGTTTGCACGCATGGAGCAGGCGGAGCTGCCCGGTTACTTCGCTGGAAAAGGCACGAATATCTGGATGGGCATCGCCAGCCTGCATGCGCGCGGCTTTGAAGGCGTGGTGGTCAGCCATGACACAGACATTTTGAATTACAGCCGCGATTTGATCTGGCGGCTGTGCTATCCGCTCATGCATCCGCGCATGGGCTATCGCTATGCCAAGGGCTACTACAGCCGCGTGGCGGAGCGGCTCTACGGACGCGTCACGCGGCTGCTAATTTTCCCGATCATCCAGGCGTATCGCGATGTGCTGGGGCCGAAGCCGCTGCTGGAGCATCTCGATGGCTTTCGCTACCCGCTGAGCGGTGAGTTCGCGGCGGAGATGGGCGCTTTGAGCAGCTTTGCATTGCCCGGAGGCTGGGGGCTGGAGGTGTCGATGATGTGCGAGTCCTTTCACAAGCTCTCCGCACCAGAAATCTGTCAGGTGGACCTCGGTTTCCACTATGAGCACCGCCATCGTTCGCTCAGTCCCGCGCGTTCGGGTATCCAGGAGCCGGGGCTCGTTTCCGCAGCGGCGGATGTCGCGCTTTGCCTCGCGTGGCAGGTGCTGCGCGACTCCGAGCCCACCAGCGCCGAGGAAATGCTGCGCCTCGTGATCGCGCGCTATCGCGTGCGGGCGACGGAGTGGCTGGCGCGCTTCGAGCATGTCGCGCTGATGAATGGCCTGGAGCATGATCCGGAGGAGGAAGCTGCCGCGGTGAATGCCTTCGGCCGCGCGCTCGACCAGCTTTTGGAAAACGTCATGCAAAACGGCCTGCGCGTCTCCGCGATGCGGCCTGCGGTGCGCAATCTGATGCCGCGCATGCCGGACCTCGCCTCTCTAATCAACGCGGGCACCACCGTGGTGTGATCTGCCACAGGGCAGATCATGCATTCGCTTCGAGGTGGGTCAGGATGTGCGGAAACACATCGTGTACGGCGTTTTTGCCGAAGATGCAGTCGATGTGGCCGTAGCCGGGGATCTCGTGGCGTTTGTAGAGGCCTTTGGAGCCGTCCGGATCGTTCGCAGCCGTCAAAGCTTCGAGAGTGTGCTGCGTGCTCACGGGCAGGAAGGTGTCATTTTTCTCCCCGTGAATGAAGGTGATCGGTAGCGCCAGCCGGTCGAGGTGCGGGAGGTAAATCTCCGCGCCATCCGCGGCGACGAGATGACCCGCACGCGCGATGCGGGCGATGTGTTTGAAGGAATCCATGCAGGCGATGCCAAACATCTCGTGCATGGCATCCAGCGTGGCCGTGTTGAGCTGATCCAGCTCATAAAGCACGCCGTACATGAACTTGATGCGGCGGTCCACCGGGCTGGCGGCGTATTCATCCAGCGGGGCAGGGTAGAGACGCAGCGCCTGATTGTAGAGCCGGTCCAGCCAGCCTGCTTTGCGGTCGGTGTAGGCGTCCAGCGAGTGAATGCCCATCTTGTCGAGCAACTCCGGGAAACGCAGGCCGGTCTTCAGCTTCGTCATGATGCCGCCGGTGCAATGCACGGCGATCTGCGATGAAACAATGCTGCGGATGCCTTTCAAACCGGAGAGCATCGACATGAAGAACGTGCTGCTGCCATAGCAATGCACCACGGCCTGCACCTCGGCCGCGCCGGTGATGGCGCGGATCTTTTCCACTGCGGCGGGGAAGTCGTGTTTCGCGATGTCATCGCCCGTGAACTGGCTTTGCGAGGCCGGCAGGGCGATGCTGGCGCGGAAATCGAGCAGCCACACGTCGTAGCCGGCCGCGCAGAGGTGTTCGAGCAGGTTGGTCTCGATCGTATCGATGCTGAAAATGAGACTGCTGACGCCGAGGCCGTGCACGAGCATCACCGGGCCTTTGGAGCCGCCTTGATAACGCGTGAGACGCAGCGTGACCGCGTCCGCAGTGTGCACGGCATGGATTTCGGGCACGGGAGCCCGCAGAGGCCGTTTTTGGCGTGGAGGCGCGTCGGGATCGAAAACGCTGTCGCGCGCGAAAATGCCTCCAAACGTGTCAAAGAGCGATCCGGCGAAAAATTGGCCAAAACGGGCCGTGGCGGCCAGTTTGGCGGTCAGACTCGGCGCGTTGAGCGCCTGCATCGTGGTGAGCTGTTTCGCGAAATCCTTCACCAGGATGCGCAGCACGCCTTTTCCGAGCTGCGGGCCGTTTTCGGCCGCACCTTCGCGCACGGTGATGAAAAGCGTGGTCGTGTCCGCCCACAAATCGAAGCCAGGATCATCGTGAACGCGTTTGAAGCCGCTGAAATTGAAGCTGCGGCCATCATCGGCCTCCAGCTTCATGTCATACGTCATGAGGCGTGTGTTCACGTTCTCCGGATCGCGTTTGAAGAGCCCGAAACGGCCGTCCGTGGCCGTGAGCGGTCGCGGTGACAGAGCGGGCGCGTTTACGGTGCCAACAATGCGGCCCGGATGGTCATTACGCGCAATGAGTGCATCGAGATCGTCCGCGGTGATCGTCAGCGTGAACTCAAAAGGCGTGCTTTTGCCATCGCGATCGAGCGTGAGCTCGCCGCGCATCGTTTCGGTGAATTGGATGCCCGTTTTGGCGGCTGCGGCTGCCGGTGGCTTCGATGGCGCGTCGTAATCAATCGTCCAGCCGTGATCTTTGGCGATGAGCGCGGCGCAGCGTTCGGCGAGCGCAGAGATGGTGATCAGCGGATTCACGCCGAGGGAGCGCGGCATCACGGAGCCGTCCGCGACGTAAAGTCCGTCGTGCACGGCGCTGCCGGTTTCACCGCTGAAAACGAGACCGCGCTCATTCAGCACGCCCTGCGCGGCATCGTCGGCGAGAGCGCAGCCACCGAGTGGGTGCACGGTGATGAGCTCATGGTCGAAGGCCTTCGTCCACAGCGGATTCTTGACGAAGGTGCCGCCATTCGCGCGTGTGGCTGCGCGCAGTTTTTTGTGAATCCCTTTCAACAGCGGTTCCTCGCCCGCATCCGGCCAGCGGATGCGCAGGCGGTCCTGATCGAGCACGCATTCGCCCGCGTCCGCATCATGCGACATGACGAGGTAGGTCTGCGTGTTTCGCATGGCACCATGGTAGGCACCGCGCAGGCAACTGATCCACTGGCGTGCTTTTTCGCGCAAACGGTCCATCAGGCCACGATCCGTGTCTTTGCCGATGAGTTTGGCCGCTGCAGCCATCGCTGGCGGCGCCAGAGCGGCGAGCGGGCCGGGCATGGAGCCTTCCTCGATGACCATGCCGGTTTTCAGATCAGGCTGCTCGCGCAGATCGATGATGCTGGTGATGCATGGGCCGACGGGTTCTCGTCCTTTGGGGGCGTGATTGCCAAATCCGACGCCATTGACCGCGTGGTCGAGATTGTAGCCGAAGGCGAGCACGTCTCCGTTGCCGGTGAAGCCTTTGCCGAGCTTCGCGGACGTGGGCAGGCCCGCAGCGCGGGAACGGAGGAGGATTTCGTTCGAACCGAGCGTGCCTGCGGCAAGAATGACGATGCGTGCGCGCACGGAGAGCTCTGGCGCGCCGAATTTTTCGCGTCCTTTGTCCAGTGCGGCAAAGCGCACGATCCACCAGCCGTCCGGTGCGCGCTCCACCTGCCGCACCGAGCATTCGCAGAAGATCTCCGCGCCGAAATTCCGCGCGTCCGGCAGGTAATTCATGAGCACGGTGTTCTTCGCGTGGTGATTGCAGCCGCTGACGCAGTCGCCGCAGTGGTTGCAGGGCTTTTGCATCACTCCGGCATGGTTCGGGCCGTCCACATCGAAGTTCACCGCGATCGGCGGGCGATAAAAACTGCCGGTGGTCTTCGGCGTGAGCAATTCACGCGAGGAAGCCTCATGCACGGCGAGTTTTTTCAGCGGCGGCGCATCGGCGGGCAGCGGTGTGGCACGCAGCATGTGCTTGGCGCGGGCGAATCCGGTTTTGAGCAGACCATCAGAGTCCTCGCGGATGGCGGCGGGCCACGCGGGGTCCTGCATCACGCGCAGCTCCGGCTCCAGGCACACATTCGCATTCACGAGCGAGGTGCCGCCGAGTCCGCAGCCGACGAAGACATGCACGTCCGGATTGACGCGGAAATCATAGAGCGCGGTCGCGGAGCCGATGTGCTCCTCCGGCAGGTCGATCTGCATGTTTTTGGCCGCGGCGATGGCATCGGAGGGATATTCACCGGGCTGGAATTCCTTCCCGCGCTCCAGCAGGCAGACGGATTGTCCGGCGCGAGCGAGGCGTGACGCGGTGATGGACCCTCCGTATCCTGAACCGACCACGACGACGGTGTATTCCGGTTTGATCTGATGTAACGGAAGGGAGAGGCGCGTCATCATGCGCGGAGTCTAGCGGACTCGTGCGCGTGAGTGGTAGCTCTATTTTGAGAAAACTACGGAGCCCCTTCCGCGCCAAACTGCAGGCTGTGCAGCTTTTGGTAGAGCGGGGAAGTGCGCAGCAGCTCCTCGTTCGTGCCGATGGCCTCGATGCGGCCGTTTTGCATCACGATGATGCGGTCCGCGGCGAGCACGGTGGACAAACGATGTGCGATGGCGATGACGGTGCGCCCCTCAGACATGTCGTGGATGGCCTCCTGGATGATGCGCTCGCTTTCGGTGTCGAGCGCGGAGGTGGCCTCATCCAGCAGCAGCACGGGCGCGTTTTTCAAAATGGTGCGCGCGATGGAGATGCGCTGTTTCTGGCCACCGGAGACCTTGGAACCGCCATCACCGACGATGGTGGCGTAGCCGTCGGGCAGCTCGCGCACAAAGGCATCCACATGCGCCTTGTCCGCGGCGCGGCGGATTTCCTCCGGTGTGGCATCGAGGCGGCCGTAGCGGATGTTTTCCTCGATGGTGTCGTGAAACAGGAACACATCCTGGCTGACGATGCCGAGATTCCGCCGCAGCGAGGCCTGGGTGACCTCGCGCAGGTCTTTGCCGTCGATCTGGATGCTGCCGGCGTCCACATCGTAGAAGCGCGTGAGCAGGGAGAAGAGCGTGCTCTTTCCTGAGCCACTGGGACCGACGAGCGCGTAAAATTTGCCGGGCTCGAAATCGCAGGAGACGTTTTCCAGCGCGGGTTTTTCGAGTTTCTGGCCGTCCTGGCCGTTGTAACTGAAGGTGACATCGCGCAGGCTGATCGCGCCGCGGGCGCGGCCGATGTCGCGTGCGTCCGGGCGGTCCTGCACCTCGGGTTTGCGCTCCAGGATGTCGAAAACGGCTTCACAGGCGGCCAGCGTGCGCTGCACGGTGATGCCGATCTTGCTGAGCTCCTTCACGGGCGGATACGTGCTGATCAGCGAGGCCACGAGGATGACAAACTGCGCCGCCGTGCGGTCCTGATACCACCAATAGGCCAGACCGCCTGCGAGGCTGAACGACGCGACGGTTTCCACGATGGTGCTGCTCAGATCCGCGAGGCGGTTGTGACGCTGCGTGTCGATGGAGGCGACGCGATTGCCTTTTTCAAAGCGCGCGAGCTCGTAGTCCTCGCGCGAGTTGCCTTTCACGAGGCGGATGCCGGCTACGGCCTCCTGCATGCTCACCAGCATCTGCGTGCCAGCCTCCGTCTCCACGCGGCCGCTGCGGCGCATCTGTTTGGCAATCATGCGCACGGGGATGATGCACAGCGGGAAGACAAACAGCGAGAGGAAGGTGAAAAGCGGGTCGATCGTGAAGAGCACGAACAACGTGGACAAAATGACCGAGGGATGACGCGTGATCGCCTGCACCAGCAGCAGCGCGTTTGCCTGAAGCATGCCGGACTGCGTGAAGACCACCTGGATGACCTCGCCGGACTTCACCTTGCCAAAGAAGTTCATCGATTGCCGCAGCACGGCGGAATAGAGATCGTTGCGGATGTTATAAAGGATCAAGCTGGCCGCCTTGGTGTGCACGCGGGTGCTGAAGTAGGTCAGCAGGCCGCGGCAGAAAATCATCATCGGAATCAGCGAGCAGCAGAGCAGCACGGTGCCCACCGTGGCCTGACCGTCGTCGCCTGCCGGGAACCAGTCATTGAGCTTCACCACGCCGAGAAAGGGCACAGGCATCGACATGTCCTTCATCGGCGTGCTGCCGCGCAGCACGATGGAAAAGATGATGTTGAAGGACAGCAGCATCAGCGCGTTGAAAACCGCCGCCACCAGTCCCAGCGCCACACCGAGGCCCATGCGGAACCAATGCGGCCGCACGTAGGTCAGCAGCTTCTTCAGCGCGGCGAGATCTTCCGGGTTCTTGGTTTTGAGCAGTTTGCCCAGGATTTTGCGGAAAAAGGTCTTCAAACGGGCGGTTGGGTTTCGGGAGGAGGAACGAGCGGGGCATTAACCGCCGCTTCAAGCCGCGCTCAACCCCGAATTCATCCCGAGATGTGTTCGATAGACCGCCTCCAAGCGGTCCAGCATCGCCTCCAGGCTGTGCTCTTTCTCAATAAAGGCACGTCCGGTCGCGCACATGGCCTGCGTCTTGTCTTTTTCTGTCAAAACGGCGCGCAGGCCGTCCGCGAGTGATCGGGCGTCCTGCGAGATCGCGAGACGGCCTGTGATGCCGTTTTGAATGATGCTCGGGATGCCTCCCACATCGCTCGCGACGACGGGCACGCCCGTGGCGAGGGCTTGCAGACCGGATTGCGGGATCGCCTCGTGAAACGACGGGATCGCCACGATGTCCAGCCGCCGCATGATGTCCGGCACATCCTCGCGGTGGCCGGTGAAAGTGATCTGATCCGCGACTCCGAGCGTGGCGATCTGCTCCTGCAGCCACGTGCGGGCTGGTCCCTCGCCCACGATGACGGCATGAAGGCGCAGGCCTTCGTCGCGCAGCAGTTTCAGCGCCTCGGCGAGGATTTGTGCGCCCTTCGCCCAGCGGATGACCGTGATCATGCCCACCAGCGGCACGCCAGCGGGCACCGGCAGCTCCGCGCGCGGTCCCTGCGGGGAAAAACGATCCAGATCCACGCCGGTGGAGATTGTGCGGATCTCGTCATCCCTCATGGCGAAGGCTTCCTTCATCGCCTGCGTGATCACCGGGCTGGTGGTGATGATGAAATGGCTCCACTCCCGATACATCAGGCGGCTGACGGACTTGTTTGGGATCGGCACGTCAAAATGACGGCTGCGGATGATCAAAGGCACGCGTGCGATCCTCGCGGCGATCGTCATCAGCCACGCATCTCGCGAGCTGTGCGGATTCACGATCTGCACGCGGTTCCGGCGCAGCCAGAGAGCCTGTTTCAGGATGTGCAGCGGCAAAAACGCGCGCTGGTTGAAGCGCTGCGCCACCACCGGCACTCCAGCCTGCTCCGCACGCTGGAAAATCTGGCTCTGCGGCGGTGCGACGAGCCAGACCTGGCTGCCGCGGCGCTGGAAACCGCGCAGTTCCGCCAGCACGCGATGCTCCTGCCCGCCCCAGCCGAGGGAGGCCTCAGAGTGGACGATGCGCCAAGGGGTGGAGGTGTTTTGCGATGCGGGCACCTTTTTTCATGGGCCGCGCATGGCCG
>Ga0315904_10011173_pt1 | contig 11503 bp, 7 predicted proteins | sample LakEriMetagenome_6_FD_203529 | JGI IMG/M metagenome (GOLD analysis project Ga0315904, IMG submission 203529) | Freshwater fungal communities from buoy surface, Lake Erie, Ohio, United States - Buoy 12 MA120 | ecosystem: Environmental > Aquatic > Freshwater > Lake | place: USA: Lake Erie, Ohio... | reverse complement strand
ATCCTCGAATTCGGTGGCTTCCGTTTCTTCGATGGCGGTGACCTTTCGTGGAATGTGGAGGAAAAACTCGTCTCTCCGGTCAATCTCGTCGGCACGGTCGATCTTTACCAAGTGAACCACCACGGCCTGGATGTGAGCAACAATCCCATTCTCGTCCGCAGCCTCTCCCCGACCGTCAGCGTGATGAACAACGGCCCGAAGAAAGGCACCAGCAAGTCCGCAATCGACGCCCTGCGCTCCACACCCACGATCCAGGCCATGTATCAGGTGCACGAGAATACCCGCGAGGACGCCGAGAACACGCCGGACAAGTCCATGATCGCGAATCACGCCGCCGATGACGCCAACTGCGCCGCGCACATCCTGCATTGCTCCGTCAGCACGGATGCGAAGAGCTACACGATGAATGTGCCTTCCCGGAAACACTCCCGCACATTCCAAACCCGCGCCCAATGATCGCCGACATGAAAAAGCTCCTGCCCTTTCTCCTTCTCACCACCGCGCTGCGTGCGGAATTGACGACCGAACAGCAACAAGTGCCGCTGGAGGCGGCGGCGGATGCTGCAAAGCCAAAGGTGGTGCTCATCGCGGGCTCGGTGAGCAACAAACCGGGGCAGCATGAGTACTTCGCCGGCTGCGCGCTGCTGATGGACTGGCTGAAGGCCTCTGGCGTGGTCTCTCCGGTAATGGTGGCGGAGGGATGGCCAAAAAATGAAGCGGTGCTGGATGGAGCGAGCAGCGTGGTGTTTTTCCTCGATGGCGGAGCGAAGCTGCCGTTTCTCGATGCGGTACGCTGGGCACGCATGCAGGCGCTGGAGAAGGCGGGAACGGGCTTTGTGGTGCTGCATCAAGGCATTGACTGCCCGGCGGACAAGGCGGCGGATTTCAAAAAGTGGTTTGGCGCGGTGTTTCAGCCAGACATCGGCTGCCGCGGGCATTGGGACGTGAAATTTGACTCCGTGGCCGCGCATGATGTCACACGCGGCATGACGCCGTTCGAGCTGCTGAAGGATGGATGGCTCTACAACCTGCATTTCGCCGAAAAAGGCGTCACGCCGCTGCTCCAGGCCCAAATGCCGGATACCAGCCGCAAAACGGCCCACGCGAAAGCGAACGCCGGACGGCTGGAAACGGTCGCGTGGGCCTTTGAACGCGAAAACGGCGGTCGCAGCGTCGGATTCACCGGCTGTGACCTTCACGCGAATTGGGCCGAGGCGAATCAGCGCCGTTTGTTGCTGAATGCGATCGTTTGGAGCGCCAAAGGCGATGTGCCGAAGAATGGCATCGGCTCCGAAACGACGCCCGAGGCGCTAAAACGAAACTGGGACCGCAAGGTCTTCCTACCGAAGAAGGCGAAGGAGCAGCCGAAGCCTTAACGCTTCACTTCGAGCACCACATCCTTGGCACCATCGATGACTTCGAATGGCCAATCGTTGTTGGTCGTCGCGGTGCCATCTGGAGTGTCGAGGCCGGGCACGTCGGCAGCGCTGTAGCTGACGGTGAGCTTGGCATTGCCGAGGACGGGTCCGGTCTTTTCATCGAGTTTGAAGCTGCCGCGCATCACACGCGCACAGGCGACGGGAGCGCTGGGATCTTCCGGCGTGAAGATGACGCTGCCCCAGCTCACGGGCGTGCCGTTGACGGTGACTTTGCCGTTGATGGCGGTGCGTTTGGCGGGCTTGAGGAAGCCTTGATTGCGCAACCAGTCGCGCAGATGACCGCTCCAGCTTCCGAGCACGGGATCGCCGAGGTAAAGGCCGACGCCGTGCGGACCGGGTTTGTAGATGTGCAGTTCGGCGGGCACTTTGTACTTCCGGCAGGCGAGGTAAAAGGCCACCGGGTTCTCCGCGGGCACCACGGTGTCGTCATCGGTGTGGAAGATGAAGATCGGCGGCGTGTTCGCGGTCACACGCAGCTCGGTGCTGGTGTGCTTGGCGAGCTCGTCGTTGTCATTCGGGCCGAGCAGGTTCTTGCGCGAGCCTTTGTGGCCGTAGTCTTCGATCATCGAAATCACCGGATACGTCGGCGCTGCCACGGTGGGGCGGGCGCTGACCTGGTCGATGGCGTCATTCGTCATGCCTGCGGGCTTCTCGTCAAACATCGTCGCCGCCATCGAGGTGAGATGTCCGCCCGCGCTGAAGCCGATGATGCCGATTCGCTCCGGATCGATGCCATACTGCTTCGCATTCGCCCGCACATGCCGGATGGCACGCTGTACATCGATGAGCTGCGTGGGAAAGTGGTAGCTGTTCGAGCCGAGTCGATAATGCAGCACGAAAGCGCTCACGCCGATGCCATTGAACCACTTCGCCACCTGCACGCCCTCATGATCCGCCGCCAAACCGCCGTAACCGCCTCCCGGGCACACGACAAAGGCCGCTCCGTTCGCTTTTTCCTTCGCCGCTGACCACACATTGATGAAAGGCTGGTCCTTGTCCTCGTTGCCCTTCGCTCCAGGAGCGCCGTCAGGCCACAAACGCACCTTGGTGGGCTCGGCGTGAGCGACGGTGGTGATCAAAAGGGTGGCGAGGAGGAGTCGGGACTTCATGGTGGGCCAAGAAGGCACGCAGAGAGGGCGCTGCAAGCGTTCCGGCTGCTCAAAGAGGACGCTGGTGGAAAGGGACGGGATTATCGGAGGGTAGTGGTTAGAAATCATGTCACGTTCCCCCGCCAAAACGTCATGGATCTGTGCCAGCCTCGTGCGCGACGATGAACTCCCCGGTCCCAAACCCACTCCACGCAGCTCCTTTCCACACCACGCGATGGACGCGGGTGTGTCTGGCCAAAGCGGACTCCGAGGATGGGCGCCGGGCACTTGCGGACCTCTGCGAGGCTTATTACGGCCCCGTGGTGGCCTACATGCACAGCTCGCTCCGGGATGCGGATGCGGCGCGTGAAATGAGTCATGCGTTTTTTGCGGAAATGCTCGGCGGAGACACGATCGACACCGCGGAGCCGGAGCGCGGACGGTTTCGCTCCTATCTGCTCGGTGCGGTGAAGCATTTTGTATCACGCCAGCGCGAGTTCGCCCGGCGGATGAAGCGCGGCGGTGGAGCGGAGGCGGTGCCGCTGGATGATCCAGCGGTCGCGGAGGTCGCGGATGCGCGGCAGCTATCGCCTGATGCCGAGTTTGACCGGCAATGGGCGGTCACGGTGCTCGCGCGAGGCATGGAGGCGCTGCGGGCGGAGTGTTCGGCCGAGGGACGCGGGGCGTTCTTTGAGCGAGTGAAGTCGCTGCTGAGCGGGAACGCTGAGCGCGGCGACTCGACGGCGCTGGCCGCTGAATTGGGCATGAGTCCGGATGCGTTTCGCGTGAGCGTGCACCGCCTGAAGCAACGCCTCCGCCAGTGCGTGAAGGCCGAGGTGGCCGGCACGCTGGAAGACCCGGCCAGCGTGCAGCAAGAGATGCAGACCTTGTTTGCAGCCCTGGGAAGATGAAAAAAGTCTGTTCGGTTTCTCCGCCAACGCATCAGGATAAGACATGAGCGATCCATTTCCGGCCACCCATTGCCCCGAGTGTGGCGCCACGGTCCCCCGTGACGCGCCGGAAGGCCAGTGTCCGCGTTGTTTGATGGCACAGATCATTGAGCCCACGCAGGCGGGTGATCAGGCCGCGCCAGCTCCGGCGCTCACTCCCGAGGAGATTGCGCCGCACTTTCCGCAGCTCGAAATCCTCGAATGCCTTGGCCGAGGAGGCATGGGCGTGGTTTACAAAGCGCGGCAGAAGTCGCTGAACCGACTCGTCGCGCTGAAACTGCTCGCGCCGGAGCGTGCGGACGATCCGCAGTTCGCGGCGCGGTTTGAAAAAGAGGCGCATGCGCTCGCGGCGCTGAACCACCCGAACATTGTCGGCGTGCATGACTTCGGCAGTGTGGTTCAGTCCTCCGGACTGCCCTCAGATGAGTCCAGAGGCCTCAACCACACTCTTTACTACCTGCTGATGGAGTTCGTGGATGGGGTGAATCTACGCCAGCTCCTGCAAACCAAGCGCCTCACGCCAAAGGAGGCGCTGAGCATCGTGCCGCCGGTGTGTGATGCGCTGCAATGCGCGCACGATCACGGCATCGTGCATCGCGACATCAAGCCGGAGAACCTGCTCATCGACAAAAACGGCACGGTGAAGATCGCGGACTTTGGCATCGCGAAGATCGTCGAACGAACTTCCGAGTTCGTTCCTGGTGAAGATGCTCCGACTTTGGAAAGTCGGGCTACATTCCCGCTCGGCACCCCCGACTACGCCGCGCCGGAGCAGGCGAACGGCGCCGCCGATCATCGCGCGGACATCTACAGCCTCGGCGTGGTGCTTTACGAGATGCTGACCGGCGAGAGGCCGAAGGAAAACTTCACCCCGCCATCGAAGCGTGTGCAGGTGGACATCCGCATTGATGAGATCGTGCTGCGGGCGCTGGAAAGGACTCCGGAACTGCGCTTTGCCACGGCGGCGGAGTTTCGCACGCAGGTGGAGGCGGCGGCCCAATCGCACGGCGGCCACGCCGCCGCCTCGTCAGCGCCTCATCGGCTGAAAGTCGCCACCAGCACGCTGATGACGCCTGCGGAGCTCGCCACGGTCCACGGGCAGCTTTTTGCGCTGCGGACGCGCGGTCAGCTCATCCTCGACGACCGTCAGCTCTGCCACACTCGCACCAGTGTCACGACCGTGATTCCACTCGCCGCGATTCGCGATGTAAGTCTCGGCCAGTATCCGCTGGCGATGAATCCGGCGGGCATCTCGCTCGTGAGCGTGACGTATGAGGATGCCGGCACGCTGCGGCAGGTGTTGCTTTCGCCGATGGAGGGCCTTTTCGCTTTTCCCTCCACCTGGGATGCCTTGGCCGCAGACTGGCACGCCACCATCCGCGCCGCCGTGAAAGCTGCCACGGGCCGCGAGCCCGCCACGACGCCACGCGATCAGCTCGGCATTCGCGGCGGCTTGCCATGGACGCGAGTAGCCATCGTCGGCGTGCCGCTCCTGGCGGGCCTCATGCTGTTTTTGACCAGCTTGGGCGCGACCGGTCGCTCCGTCGGCTCGGTCATGCCCGTCATCATCGTGACGTTCACTTTGGTGCTGAGTTTTCTGCTGCCTGGTCTGTTCGTGCCATGGATCATGCGGCGAGGATCCCTCACCGCCAAGACGGAGGTCAGCGGCGGGGACTCCCCGAGCGGACATCGCGCTCTGGCTTTGTCAGGTGCTTGGTGGTTCATCACATTCGCGGTTCTGAACAGTGTCATTGCTGCGGTTGGCACGGCATGGACAAGGACGTTTATAGTCTTTTACGCGAATCCATCGGTCGTCGGTGATCCGCACATTCACCCTCCTCTAATGACGAATCTGGCGAACTGGTTTTTGCTACACTATGAACTGGGACATCTCATCATCGTGGCTGTAGCGGCCGTGTTGAGTGCGCTCATCGTTCTCGCCTTGATGAAGGCAATGCGCGGGCGGAAGGCACCACCGCCGATGGAAAGCAGTGCGGCACTCGGCGGTGCGAAGACTGCCTCAGGTGTATTCCAGACTGCCCGCCTCAAGCTGCTCATCACCGCCGCGATCACCGTGCCGCTTGTGATCAAGATGCTCATCGATGTGGCGAACGGTCTGCCGGCCAAGCTGGGATGGATTCCCGTGTGGGTGCTGCTCGCTGGCTATATGCTCCTCTGGCTGCTGCCGTGGATCGTCGGAATGACCAGCGGACGTGACTCAGCACGCTGGTATAACATTCTGGCGCTGGCGGGGGTCTGGTGGTTTGCCTCAATGCCGGTCATCTTCTGGGCGGCGGACATCCCGAGGATTCAAAACACCCAGTGGCTCGCGCTCATGCTGCTCGTGGTGGCAGCGCCGATTTTCGTCGGGCTCGCGGTGCGCGCGCTGCGTCGCTGGCAGACTGCACCCAACGGGGCACGTTGGATCAAGGCATGGTCTTGGGCCGGATGGTGTCTCGCGGTGCCAGCGGTCGGCTTTGCCGCATTCTTCATTCACGCGATAGCCACCGAGCGCGGCGGATGGAATCCCTCGCCGGACGAAATGTGGGCCGTGCCGCTCGTCATGCTCGCGGCGCTGTCACTGCCGCCTTTTTCCGCAGCGCTGTGGCATGTCGCGAGAGGTGGAAAGAAGAGCTTTTTCGGCATGGCGATGTCTGCCACCGCAGCAATCACCGTGGGCGTGCTCGGCTTCTCTGGCGGCATGGCGGCAAGGCCCTGGCTTCTTCACAGTTTCGGCCAGCAACAACCATTCAAAGTCCATCTCACACCAGAAGGTGTCACAGGCCGGGTGGTGCATGTGAGCGTCTCCACGCCCGATCCCCTGTTAAGTCAGGAGATGCGCATGGTCCTGGAGGGGCCGGACGGGGATAAAGAGTGGAGGCTCATCCCTCGCAACTACTCCTGGCAGCCGCGGCCGGACTTCCTTGTCTTTCCGCACCCATCGCCCGCCACTCAGCGCTGGACGGACTTCGGCTCCGCGAAGCAGACGCTGGTCGCCTTCGTGCTGCCGACCGAGGCGCTGGCGAAGGAAGCCTACCGGAAGCTCAGCTCCGGGCAGATGACCTTCGATCTCGATCCTCAGAAGCCGGAGACAATGACCTGCACGCTGTTTGAAGTCACGGATGACCAGAAACAGCGCTTCGTCGGGTCACTTCGGTTCTCTGCCGGGCTCATTCGTGAAGGCCATCCGCGCTGGGCAGAGGTGCGGAGTGTGCCTGAACTGGATTCACTGAACACGTTGGAGCTGTCATGGACTGTCCGCACTTCGCTTCCAGCGGCGATCAGGCTGAAGCATCGCTATAGAGACGGCGGCGGCGAGACTATGGACGTGTGCGATCAGCCCGAGGGCAACACGAAGCTGTATGCGCAAAAGATCAGCGTGCTGCTCTACAAGATCAGCGACAGCCGCGTGGGCATGCGGCTCATGAATGGCACGCAGCCGAACACGAAGGAGTTCGACGGCGTTTTCACCACGCTCGTCGAGGAGATGCGCACCGCTCCATTGAGCGGCTGGTGCAAGACCGAGCGCGACTGGGACATCGAGCTGTGCCGCGTGGCGGGTGGGCCGGTCTATCTCCACATCGCTCATCCCCAATACTTCGAACAAAAGCGCATCGAACCTCAGAGCAACGCGGAGGATTCGATCCAATCACCATCATCTGCTTCTGACAAAGCCCGCGCGTGGGCGCTGGAAAGCGCCGCCCAGGCCATCCGCACTGGTGAACTCTATATCCTTCATGAACCGGGCAAGACACCGCCCGAACGCACGCACGATCCTGAGACCGGCTACCCTATCCTCGGTTTGCCCGTGGGCGATGCAGAAGCCTTTCCACTCTTCAACGAAGCCATGCGTGCGCACTTCCGCGATCAGAAGGCCGCTTTGGAAGAGGCAAAGGCGAAGTGATTCACCCTGCACACCATCATGAAAACCATCCCCACCCTCGCGTTCGCACTCCTCGCGACCTTCACCAACGCCGCCACGCCTGCCCGCATCGTCGTGCATCCATCAAAGGCACGACAGACCTACCAGGGCCTCGGCTGCGGCGCGATGCTTTATGAAGGGCACATCACCAGCCTCGCCGCGCGCGGCAAGGACGACCGCCAGCGCCAGCTCTACGACGACATGTTTGCCAAGGTGAACGCGCGCTACCTGCATCTCGGCATCCGGGCCACGCACGAGCCGCAAAATGACAATGATGATCCCTACACGCCCGCGTTTGATCCCGCGAACTTCAAATACTGCGTGCACCTGCTCGCCATCGTCAAAGCCGCGCGAGAACGCAGGCCGGATGTCGAACTGCTCGCCACGCTCGGCACACCGCCGCCGTGGATGAAGACCAACAACGCCGAAAGCGGCGGCGGCAAAGAGAAGGCCACGCTCAAGCCGAAGCTGGAACTCGAGTTCGCCGAGTATCTCTGGGCTTTCCTCGCGCACATGGCCCGCAACGGTGCCCCCGTGAAGTATCTCGCCATGTCGAACGAGTGCGACTGGCCGCATGACCAACCCGGATGCTTTTTCACACCGGATGCGCACGCGAAGCTCTTCGAAATCGTGGGCGATTACCTCGACAAAATGGCCGTGAAGTTCCCCGACGTGCCGCGTGCACTCCTCGTCGGCCCAAACACGCTCAGCGCACCCGCTGCGGTCAGCGGCTACATCCCCGCGATGATGAGGAAAGCCGGAAAACACGTCGCTGTGCTCGCCGCACATGATTACGACATGCGCGGCGACCGCTGGGGCGACATCCAGCGCCTCGCACGCAGCACGAAGCCCGTGTGGATGACCGAATGGTGTGCACGCGGCGAAGACGACACGCCCGGCCAAATCAAATCCGCCATCGACTACGCCAGCGCCATGCAGGCCGGGTTCAGCGGCGGCTGCACCGCCTGGATGGCCTACGACTGGGTCTATCCGAACCGCAAAGCTGGCGAATCACTCATCCACGTCGATTGGGGCAACGAGTATGCTTTGAAAAAGCCCTACTGGGTCTTCCGCCAGTGGGGAGCCGCGCTCACACCGGGCATGAAAGTCGTCGAAACCGCCTCATCGCTCGAAACCGTGAAAGTCACCGCCTTCCTCTCCGCCGAGCGCACACTCGTCGTGCATGTGGTGAACAGCGGACCGCAAGAATCGCCTTTGCATCTCGGCATCGGCGGCAGCGCCGCTCCCGCATCACCTGCCGCGCGGCAGCGCACCAGCACGACGGAAGACAGCGCCACGTTGGAGCCTTTGCAGCCCGCAGGCAGCGGTTTCACCGACACCGTGCCCGGCCAATCACTCACGACGTATCAGTTCACGATTCGCTGAAGCCGCCGGCCAGTCTTGCGGCCGGGTGCCAAGTTTCCGTTTGCCGCGGCGTATTTGCAGCCTCCCATCCGCCACCGCCATGATCTCCCGCCGTCATTTCCTCTCCACCAGCCTCGGTGCGCTCACCGTCACTTCCCTTCCGGCCATCGAGCCGATCAAACGCGCGGGCAAAAGCCGCATGCAGCTCGGTGTCGCCGCGTATTCGTTCCGCGAGTACTTCCAGTGGATGAAGGACAAGGAGCAGAAGCCGAAGACGGAACGCAAACCGTGGAGCATCACCGACTTCGTCGATTGGTGCGCGGACAACAACGTGCCCGGTGCCGAGCTCACGAGCTACTTCTTCCCGCCCGATGTCGATGAGGCCTATCTCCTCGAATTGAAGCGCCACTGCTACCTGCGTGGCGTGCAGATCGCCGGCACGGCCGTGGGCAACAACTTCGCGCTGCCAAAGGGCGACAAATTGAGCGAGCAGATCGCCTACACGAAGAAATGGATCGACCACGCCGCCACGATGGGTGCGCCGCACATCCGCGTGTTTGCCGGAGCGAAGGAGAAAAGCATGAGCGAAGAGGAGGCGGTGGCGAACTGCCTCGCGTCTTATCAAGAGTGCCTCGACTACGCGGGCAAAAAAGGCGTCTTCCTTGGTCTGGAGAACCACGGCGGCATCGTGGCGCTGCCGGACAACCTCGTGAAGATGGTGCAGGCCGCGAAAAGCCCCTGGGCGGGCATCAATCTCGACAGCGGCAATTTCCACACGGCCGATCCTTACGCCGATCTCGCGAAGATCGCGCCTTACGCGGTCAACGTGCAGCTCAAGATGGAGATCAAACGCGAAGGCGCGAAGGACGCCGAGCCGAGTGACGTGAAACGCCTCCTCCAGATCCTGCGCGACGCGAATTACCAAGGCTGGTTCACGCTGGAGTTTGAAACGAAGGAAGATCCGTTCGTGAAGGTGCCGGAGATTTGCGACATGCTGCGTCCGCTGCTGGCGTGAGCTATTTGGCCGATAAACGATTAAAAGCGGCCCAAAAGGCCGCATTGACGTTCAAACGGGCGATCTGGTATAACCGGGGTAATTCAACCTCTGGAGGTACTTTCCTATGAAAACGTCATCCTCTCTTTCGGTGCGCGAACATCGCGCTTTCACGCTGCTCGAGCTTTTGGTGGTGATCGTCATCATCAGCATTCTGGCCGGTTTTTTGGTCCCGCAGCTCATGGTAACCTACACAGACGGCATCAATCTGAAAACGCGTGCCGTGGCGATGGAGCTCAAAAATGGCATTCAGGCGTTTCAGGCGGATTATGGCCGTTTTCCGGTCGATTCGGCTTCAGCGACGGATGTGGATGCCGTTTTGGTGACGGATGGGAGCACGACGGTGGTCGATTCGCTCATGGGTCTGCCTGCGAGCGCAGGAAGCCAGGAACTGAATCCGCGTATGACCAAGTTCAGCGAGTTTCCGCCTGCGAAGGGTGATTATTACGGGGTGCTGACAGGGACGCGGCCGCATGCGCTGCACGATTACTGGGGACGGCCGTTTCAGGTGATCCTCGACACGAACGGCGATCATCAGGTGGAGAATCCGGATGCGAAAAGCAGCGATCCGAAGGTCTCCATGCCGGGTGGAAAGCCGGTGGGCGCGTTTTTGCCGCTGGAGGTGATCGTGTTCAGCGCGGGACGCGATGGCGTGCCGCACACGGCAGATGATGTGGCGAGCTGGCGGTAAAGTACAAACTACCAGCGAACAACGGAACTGGCCCAAGTGAAGCCGCCGCCGAAGGCGACGAGGAGGACAACATCGCCTTTCTGGATGCGGCCGGCGCGGCGGGCTTCGTCGAGAGCGACAGGGATGGTGGCGGCGCTGGTGTTGCCGTATTTGTCGAGGTTCATGAAGACTTTCTCGATCGGCAGATTGAGGCGCTCAGCGATGGCACCGATGATGCGCGCGTTCGCCTGATGCGGAATGACGAGTGCGACATCGGAGGCCTTGAGGCCGGCGATCTCCAGCGCCTGCTGCGAGGCCTCGAGCATGCGGGTGACGGCGTGCTTAAAGGTTTCCCGGCCTTCCATGTGGATGGTGTTGGGGCGGGAGGCGATGTTTTCCGGTGTGATGGGGCAGGCGGAGGCTCCACCAGGCACTTTGAGGAGATCGGTGAGGTTTCCATCACTGCCCATGACGGTGCTCAGGACGCGGCCTTGGGCATTTTTGTCGTCTTCGTCAGCGCGGCGGATGACGACGGCTCCGGCACCATCGCCAAAGAGCACGCAGGTGTTGCGATCCTTCCAATTCACGAGGCTGGAGAGCTTTTCCGCGCCGATGACGAGCGCGGTGGTGCGATTGCCGGTGTTGATGAAGTGACGGGCGACTTGCAGCGCGTAAAGGAAGCCGGAGCAGGCGGCGGAGACGTCAAAACAGACCGCATTGGAGGCTCCGATCTTCTTTTGCACGAAGCAGGCGGTGCTGGGGAAGAACATGTCCGGCGTGACGGTGGCGACGATGATGAGCTGGATGTCCTCCGGCTGCACACCGGCGTCCGCCATGGCGCGGCGGGCGGCCTCGGCGGCCATGTCGCTGGTGGCCTCATCATCCGCAGCGATGCGGCGCTCTTTGATGCCGGTGCGGGAGGTGATCCACTCGTCATTGGTATCGACGATCTTGGAGAGATCGTCGTTGGTCATGATGCGCGCGGGCATGTAGCTGCCGGTGCCGATGATGCTGG
>Ga0315904_10011169_pt1 | contig 11508 bp, 12 predicted proteins | sample LakEriMetagenome_6_FD_203529 | JGI IMG/M metagenome (GOLD analysis project Ga0315904, IMG submission 203529) | Freshwater fungal communities from buoy surface, Lake Erie, Ohio, United States - Buoy 12 MA120 | ecosystem: Environmental > Aquatic > Freshwater > Lake | place: USA: Lake Erie, Ohio... | reverse complement strand
GTGCACAGCCAGCGTCCTCGCCACTACCCATGTGCGCTCCCGGATGCGAGACGAGATAGTCCAGCCCCAGTGCCTCACAGCGCTCCAGCTCCTCGATAAAGGCCCGCAGCGACTTCTGCCGCGCCTCTGAGTCGGGGGAGGCAAGGTTGATCAGATACGAGTCGTGAGCAACGAGCGGGGAGAGCTCTGTCTCGGCAACCTTGGCCTTCCATGTCGCAATCGCATCATCCGTAAGAGGCTTTGCGGCCCACTGGCGCGGGCTCGACGTGAAGATCTGAACCGTGTCGCAGCCGATCTGACGGCCCTCAATCAGGCCATTGTGCAGGCCACCGGCGACGCCCGTGTGGGCTCCAAAAAGAAAACGAGGCATGCCTTCAATACTACCTCATTAGCCCAGACACGGAAAGCTCCGCTATGTTTTTGAAAAGAGTGCAATGTATGAACCGCATCCCAGGCAGGGGTGGCCCCCATAATGTCCACGACTACCCGGGGGCGTGACATGGTTTTGTGCTACACCCCAAGCTTGAGGTAGGCCCAGCCGTCGGTCTGTTTTTTCACCAACTCGCCCATCGCCGACGAAACCGTAGCAGCGTAGGGCAACACGTCGGCTTTCTCGATCTTGTTGCGCTTCATGGTGTTCTCGCAGAGCACCAGCTTCACGCCCGAGCGGATCGCGGCCTCAACTTTGGGATGAAAATCGACCGCGCCGCCTTTCTCAGGCTTGACCAAGAGCGGCCAGGCCTTGCCATGGATCACGCCCTCGATCTCGACACTGCTCGGGCCAAGATCCGTGCGCAGGTTGTCTATATTGCGGAAGACCGCCTCCCACTTCTCCGCGCCCTCAATACCGATATCTAATACCACACGATGTTTTCTCATTACGGCTTCACTACTTTCCAGTTTTTATAGAAGACATTGTTGACTCCCTTGAGCAACACGCACAGCACACTCACAAAGGCGGCGGCGAGACTAGGGATCAGGCACGGGCGGAGAATATCCACAAAGAGGCAGTAGCGGGCCGCATCGGACTCATTGAACGACTGGTGCTGAAGCGTATCGTCGAAGATAAAAAGTTTTTCATCTTGCCAGTAGTGCAGCGTATCACCCACCTCGATATAGGCCGTCTTGTCCTTCATGTCATTGACATTGTAGAGGACTCTTAGCGTGGCACGCATGGGGCCAAAGTGCTTGGACGTGGACTGCTTTTTGTTAAACACCGAGACCCCGATGGTCTTGATGTACTTGTAGGGCTCATAAAACGACGGCACATCAATGTCGTTTTTCACCGCTTGCCCGTACCACTTGAAGAAGAACATCGTACGAGGGTTCTCCTTGATCTTCTCCGCCAGCTTCTCTACCAAGTTCTCTTTATGCGAAGCCTCGATCAGGCGCTTAATCTCCGCTTGATGCGTCGCGGGCAGATCTTCCAGCTTGTAGATACCCTTGTTGATATAGGGAAGCGAGAGAATGTCCAGCAGCGTGTTGAGCGGCGAGAGAACCCAGGTAAAGACACCGTTGCCGGTGAAGTAGCGCTTCACCACAGAAGCGTCTATTTTTCGATTGCGGCTCAGATCGTAGACACCAAAACCCAAAAACGCCAGTAGGCCAATGCCCACACTCATTAAATTCATAGCGTCTCAGTCTACCCGAAAACTCAGACACGCTCCAGAGGCTGGTGGGGCTCGGGGGGCAGCACAAGACGAATTGCATCGCCAGGTTGCACGATGCCACTCGTGAGTACGATGCCCATCACGCCCGCTTTCCGAACGAGATTTCCGCTCTCATCGCGGCCCAGCACGGCAGTAAGCAGGCCCTTTTGGAAGCTCTCGATCTGAGCACAGGGATTGCGCAGCCCCGTCAGCTCGACAATCGCCGCCTCGCCAAGGTGCAGCCGCGCCCCGACCGGCAGGCTCAGCAAATCTATGCCGTGTGTCGTGATATTCTCGCCCAGCTCACCAGGAGCCACGGTAAATCCTGCCGCGGCTAGCTCGTCGAAAAGCTCGCTGTGCATGAGGTGTACTTGGCGCAGATTCGGCTGATTCGGGTTCTGTGCCACCCGCGAGCGGTGCTTCACGGTTACGCCACAGTGCGCATCGCCCTCAACACCCAGGCCCGCCAGAAGCCGAATCTGTGTCTGGGATTGCTTATGGAAACCATGCGCCGGGCTGGCGCTGACTGCGAGAACTTTCATAGCGCCGCCGCCTGTTTGGGCGTAAGAAAGAGCACTGCACCCAGCCCCGCCCCGAGACAGATACCGTAGACTCCGCCCCAGAGCAGCATTCCCGTAGGCCGTGCATACATATCATTGAGCGCACTCCCCACAAAGTAGCCCACGGAGTTCGCGAGAAAGAGAACCGCCGCGAGACGCAGCGGGGCCTTTCGGACTTTAAAGCCGACCACAAAAGCCTGGCCCATCGCAAGTGAGCCCAGCAGAGAGCCTAGCCACTCCCCAAGCCGCGACCCTCGCGCCAGAAAATACGCCGCGACCCACCCGACGGCGTAGAGAAAAAACGCCAGCCCAAAGAGTCCGACGAAGCGCCCACCGCGCCAAGGAGCCGAAACGAGTGGCAAGAGCACCCCGCCTCCCAGCCCGATAAAGAGCGCTGTCCAAGTGAGATATGCGCCCCAAAGCCCTAGATGCGTGTACATCCAGCGCTCCCCAAACGCCACGGTCGCAAAGACCAAAAGGCTTGCCAGCCCGAAGCCAAGACCACCTAGGATGGCACTGCGTGTGAGGGAGTTCATGGCCTATTATACTCAGTTGCCGGAGGAACGAGTCCTCCGGGTTTATAAGTCGCTAGGTGTGGAGAGGGTTCCTCGGATGGCGGTGGCGGCGGCCATGGTGGGGCTGACGAGGTGGGTGCGTCCGCCTTTGCCCTGGCGTCCCTCAAAGTTGCGGTTGCTGGTGGAGGCGCAGCGCTCGCCGGGCTGGAGGATGTCGGGGTTCATGCCTAGGCACATGGAGCAGCCGGGCTCACGCCACTCGAAGCCGGACTCGACGAAGATTTTGTCTAGGCCCTCGGCCTCGGCTTGGCGCTTGACGAGGCCGGAGCCAGGGACGCACAGTGCGCGTTTGACCGTGACTTTGTGCCCCTTGAGCACAGCGGCGGCGGCGCGTAGATCCTCGATGCGGCCATTGGTGCACGAGCCGATCCAGACCGTGTCCACCGCGATGGAGCGCAGGGGCGTGCCTGGCGTCAGATCCATGTAGGCCAGCGCTTGCTCACACGAGCGGCGGTCGGCGTGGTCGGTGAACTGGTCGGGGCTGGGAACGACGGCGGTGAGGGGCAGGGCTTGGCCGGGCGATGTTCCCCAAGTCACATGCGGGGCGATCTCGGGGCCGTTTAGCTCGACCAGCGTGTCGTAGGTCGCGCCTTCGTCGGTGGCCAGCGTGCTCCACTGCGCCACGGCAGCGTCCCAGGCATCTCCCTGTGGCGCAAACTCACGGCCCTTGAGGTAGGCAAACGTCGTCTCGTCGGGGGCGATCATGCCCGCGCGGGCTCCGGCCTCAATGCTCATGTTACAGACCGTCATGCGGCCCTCGACGGAGAGCGCACGGATCGCCTCGCCGGTGTACTCGACCACGTAGCCGGTCGCGCCATCGGTGCCGATCTTGCCAATAATCGCCAGAATGATGTCTTTGGGAGTCGCATCGGGATGGAGCGGACCGTTGATGCGAATCTCCATGGTCTTGGGGCGGCTCTGGGGCAGGCACTGCGTGGCAAGCACGTGCTCGACCTCACTGGTGCCAATGCCAAAGGCGAGTGCACCAAACGCGCCATGGGTGCTGGTGTGGGAGTCGCCGCAGACAATGGTCTGGCCCGGCTGCGTGTAGCCCAGCTCTGGCCCCATCACGTGCACCACACCTTGCTTATCCGAGTGCAGGTCGTAGAGCGTGATCCCAAACTCTTCGCAGTTTTTTGCCAGCGCCTGAATCTGCTTCAGCGAGATCGCATCGGTGATGGGCAGCAGGCGGCTGGTCGTCGGGACATTGTGGTCCATGGTCGCCACGGTGCGCTCCGGGCGGCGCACTTTGCGGCCCGCGAGGCGCAGGCCTTCAAAGGCTTGTGGGCTGGTGACTTCATGCACCAAGTGCAGGTCAATGTAGAGCAGGGCAGGCTTCCCGGCTTCATCGCGGACGACATGCGCGTCCCAGATCTTCTCAAAGAGCGTTCGTGGCTTCATGCCTTGATTATAGGCCGCTTGCCTGCCCTGTGTCCAACGGATTGTTTCAATGCTAGCGATAGGCTGGGCCTACTGGAAAATAATATTATTCACCTCAGGCAGAGCTTGGACAGCTTTGAGCAGGGTGTTGCGCTCGCTTTGGAAAATCTCCTCGTGCCCCCCCAGAGGGAGAAACTTGCCAATGAGGATAAGCGTGCCGCGACGTAGTGAGGGGGTGACTTTTGTACAGTCCACTTTAAACTTCCCCATCTCACGGCGTATCTCTCGCAGGGCTTTGTTATTTTGGAGCTTGTCCTCAATAGACTTTGCGGCGGGGCTGAGTTTTTTTGATTCCATACCCCATTATTGGTGGGACAGGGGGTTAAGCTGTAGGCAATCTTCCCACTCCTGCCAGTTTTTTCGCTCGTAGTTTCGGGCATCCACTTCCATGGGGTCGAGGTGGTAGTTCAGATAGGCCAAGACAATATAGACCAGAGCCAGCCCGATTAAGCTTCCCCCGATCCACAGAGCAGGAGCAAGCTGCTCGCGCCCAAGAAGCTGCTGGATCGCCAGTGCTCCGAGTAGCGCTAGAACAATATAGACACGCCCTAGGTTGCGCAGAACCATGTAGGAGAGCCAGGGAGCTTTGTCGCTCACGTGTGTCAGTCCGGCGGTCTGCTGGGCATGGCGTAGCTCATGAGCCAGGGTCTGGAGCAGGCGCTTGCGGTAGAGAGGCAAAGGGCATAGGGCGGCAGGCCAGGGAAGCGGGAAAAGCCCCAGGCGAGCAAGGACAATAAAGTGCGGGTTTAGACAGACCACGTCTTGAGCGCTGCCTGCCTCGACGCCGCTCTCTGCCTCCGTGTTGCTCTCTACCTCCGTGTTGCTCTCTTCTTGGTAGTACTCGCCGGGGTTGATCCCTGTCGTCCACTCCAATCGCAGCTCGCCGGAGTGCCCTAGAGCCACCAATCTCTCGTACAGGCGCTCGGCCACCAGACAGACCTGGTAGGGCTTGCCTGCAATACGGACACCTGGCGGCGACGGTTGCTTCTGGGTAAGAGACATGGTCTTAGTATAGCAGTCTGTGACACAGATTACAGAGAGTGGCAGTTCTCTTAGCGTGGAAACCGATAGTGCCCCGTGATTTTCCAGGCGAAAAGCCGGTCGTCCTCGCTGGCTTGTGGGCCGATATTGTGGAGAATCAGATAGCCCCCCTGTGCGTTTTTCCGGTCACTGACAATGCCACAGTGCGTGAGACTGGTGGGCGTCAAGTCCCAGGTGACAATATCGCCGGGCTGGAAGTCTTTGTTGAGGGGCAGCGACTTTCCAAAACGCCCAAAGAAAACCCGTAGGTTGGGAACGCGGCGATGGTCAATATTGGGGTCGGGGCGGCGCAGGCTCCATTTCTTGGGGTAGAGCCCAAAGTTGCGCTTAATGTCCTCGTGGAGCAGCCTTTGCAAGTCTAGACCCGCCGCGCGAAGCGCTCTGACAACCACATCCGTGCAGGCGCCCTGCCCCTTAGGAACATCACCGCCGGGGTATTTCAGCGAGACATAGTCCGCCACATACCGATCCCCCACTTGTGCCCGTGCCGCTGCCACAATCTTCTCTGCAGTTGTCATTTATTGCTAGTTTCTAGCGCCCGATGTAGGCTGGAAATCTCTTGCCTCAGCGCGGCGATCTGGCGGTCTTGGTGCAAGAGATGCTCCATCACAATCGCGATCTCGGTCTCGGCGCGCTGATCCACCTCGTAGTCGCGCTGGGCGGTAAGGCGATCTTTCTCAGCCTGGCGGTTCTGGCTCATCATCACGACGGGGCCGGTGTAGGCCGCCTGGAACGAGAGCACGAGGTTCAACAAAATAAACGGGTACGGATCCCAGGCCTTGAGAAGCGCGGGATGCATCGCAAAGTAGACATTGGCCGCAATCCAGCACATTAGGATAAACGACTGGATGATAATAAAGGGCCAGCCCCCAACGGCACCCGCGATCTTATCGGCAAGGCGCTGGCCAGTGCTCTGCTGCTTGGCAAACTCCGTGTTGATGTCGCGCACCGGCGGGTGATCGTGCTTCCACTGACCACACGGGCTGATCTCAATATCGTCGTCCATACCGCATTGTACGCTTATTGGTGGGCTAAAAGTGCCTATGTTTCTCTGTGAAACCCTTCGCCGAGCATCTCAGCGGCATCAGCGACCACGACAAAGGCGCTGGAGTCGTGGGTGCGGACGAGGGTGCGCAGGCGGGGTACTTTGCACGCTCCGCCCCAAAGAGCCAGCTGCCCCCCTGCGATAATACTCAGGGTATCCCAGAGTACATTTCGCTTACCTCGAATAAGACGTACCTAATTCATCGGGACTTTTATATCATCTTCGCCTACGTCCGTTGAATATTTGTCGGGCAGGACGTCTGCCCCCCAACGGTGAAACAATCCCCATGTCCAGACGACCCAATGTCCTGCTAATCACCAGCGACCAGCACCATTTTTCTTGCCTTGGTAGCGTGAACGCAAAGCTCCAAACTCCTGCGCTGGATCGCCTCGCCGCCGAGGGCATGCGCTTTGAGCGGGCGTACTGCAACAATCCCGTCTGCTCGCCCTCGCGCTCCACGATGATCACAGGACAGTACCCCAGCTGGCACGGCTGCTGGACAATCGGGGTCAAGCTGGGTGAGGATGTTCCGACAGTCGGGGATGTTTTTCGGGAAAACGGCTACTTCACGGCGCTCTTGGGGAAAGCCCACTTCCAGCCACTGCGCTCCGAGGAGAACCAAGTGAGCTTGGAGACGCCGGACAAGTTCCGCGATCTCACCTTCTGGCGCGGCTTCACCGGCCCCTGGTACGGCTTTGACTGGGTGCAGCTCAACCGGAATCATGGCGACGAAGCCTGGGCGGGGCAGCACTACGGGCTCTGGCTGGAGGAGAAGGGCTGTACGAACTGGGAAGACTACTTTGCCGGCGGCGGCTCGCCCAAGGAGAAACTTAATCCAAGGCAGGGCGCCTGGGACTTGCCCGAGGAGCTACACTACTCCGTCTTTGTGGCCGACAAGACCATCGAGGCGATTCATAAAGCGCAGACCGATGACAAGCCCTTCTTCGCCTGGGCCAGCTTCGCCGACCCACACCCGCCCTATGTCGTCCCCGAGCCCTGGGCGTCGCTGTACGATCCCAACGACATGACACCGGGGACACTCACCCCCGGCGAGCACACACACAACCCGCCGCACTTTGGCGAGACCCAGAAAGCATCACCCGATTTCTCGCACTGGCAGGAGAGCGGCTACGGCAACCACGGCTTCCACTCGCACTTGACTCCTGAGGAGCAGCAAAAGAAAGACCTCGCGATCTACTATGGCATGATCAGCCTGATGGACCGCGAGATCGGGCGCATCTTAGACGAGCTGGACAGGCGCGGCCTGGCGGAGGACACGCTGGTGGTCTTCTCCACCGACCACGGGCACTTTCTCGGGCAGCACGGCCTCTGGTACAAAGGCGCGTTCCACTACGAAGACCTCTTGCGCCTCCCATTTCTCGCCCGCTGGCCCGGAAAAATCCCCGCCGGTGAAGTTTCCACCGCGCTCCAAGCCCTGATCGATCTCCCAGAGACGTTTCTCGAAGCCTGCCAGATTCCCATCCCCGGCCAGATGCAGGGCGTCAGCCAGCTACCGGTCTGGACGGGTGCACAAGAATCGGCCCGCGACTCCGTGATCACCGAGTTTCGCCACCAGCCCACCAAGCTACACTTGCGGACGTTTATCACCGAGCGCTACAAGCTCACGCTCTACCGCAGTGAGACCTTCGGCGAGCTCTTTGACCTGCAAGACGACCCCAGCGAGCTCCACAACCGCTTCGCCGACCCGAGCTACGCCACCGTGAAAGCCCAGCTGATGGAGCAGTGGCTCCAAGCGGAGATTAGCCGTGAACCCACTCGCTTCCCACGAATCGCAGGGGCATAGTACAATCCAGATATGAAGAGCCTTCTGACCCACCTGGAGTGCAGCAAGACCGGCGAGCACTACGATGCCGATGTGCCCCAAAATCTCAGCCGTGTTGGTGCCCCCCTGCTGGCACGCTATGATCTGTCGCGCGGGCCACGCTCGCCACGAGAGCTGGCGCACAAGCCGGGGCTGTGGCGCTACGCCTCGGTGCTACCGGTGCGGAGCCCGGAGTTTGTGCGTGATCTAGGCGAGGGTGGAACTCCGCTCTTTCCTGCCGACCGACTCGGCGCGGCGCTAGGAATGCCAAGCTTGCTCATCAAAGAAGAGTCGGTAAACCCGACAGGCTCGTTTAAAGCACGGGGTATGGCGGTGGCAGTCGCGCGGGCGGCGGAGCTGGGTATAAAATCCCTGGCGGTTGGGTCGGCGGGGAATGCGGGCAGTGCGCTGGGAGCCTACGCCGCTGCGCTGGGACTAGAGGCGCATATTGCCATGCCCAAGGACACGCCCGCCAGCATTGTCGCCGAGTGCCGCAGCTTTGGCGTTGACTTGGCACTCATTGACGGCCTCATCACCGATGCCAATGCCCATGTCCAACGCGGCATTAAAGAATTGGGCTGGTTTGACATGGCGACCCTGCGCGAGCCGTATCGCCTAGAGGGCAAGAAGACCATGGGCTATGAGCTCTTCGAGCAGCTCGACGGCCACCTGCCCGACGTCATTATCTACCCCACGGGTGGCGGGACGGGCCTCATTGGGATGTGGAAAGCCTTCGACGAGATGGAGCAGCTCGGCTGGATCGGGAGCCAGCGCCCGCGCATGATCTCGGTACAAGCCGCCGGTTGTGCCCCGATTGTCAGAGCGTTTGAGGAAGGCACCGAGCACGCCGCGCCGTGGGAGAACGCCCATACCAGCGCCAGCGGCCTGCGGGTCCCTCGTGCCATCGCGGATTTTCTGATTCTCGATGCCGTCCGAAAGTCCGGCGGCTGTGCGCTGGCGGTCACCGAAGAGGAGATGTTTGCGGCCTGGCGGCAGTTCTGCGCCCTCACGGGCCTCTTTTGCGCCCCGGAAGGCGCTGCCACACTCGCCGCGCTCCAGAAGCTCCTGGAGACAAACCTGGTGCAGAAAGACGAGTGCGTGGTGCTCTTCAATACTGGCAGTGGCCTCAAGTACCTGGAGGCGTGGGCGCTGGCAAGCGCGTGAGAGGGTGGCCATGAGATCCCTGACAGAGCCGATCACGTTTCTTTTTACCGATATTGAGGGAAGCACCCGGCTCTGGGAGAGCCATCCCAAGCCGATGCGACAGGTGCTGGCCGAGCATGACCGACTGCTTCGGCAGGTGATCCAGGCGCATCATGGCGAGGTTTTTAAGACCATCGGCGATGCCTTCTGTGCTGCGTTTCTCTCCGCCTCCGATGCTCTTACCGCCACCCAAGAGGCACAGCGCCAGCTAGAGACCTTGCAAGTGGCGGATCAGCCGCTGCGGGTGCGGATGGCACTACACACAGGGCAGGCCGAGCGCCGGGATAGCGACTACTTCGGGCAGCCCCTAAATCGGGTGGCTCGCCTGCTCTCGATTGCACATGGGGGGCAAGTGTTGCTGTCCCAGGCCACCTACGAGTTTCTTCCCGAAGAGTTTGTGCTACGAGATCTGGGGCTCCACCGGCTTAAAGACCTTCAGCAGCCCGAGCATGTCTGGCAGCTCAGCCTGCTGGAGTTTCCTCCACTCCGCTCGCTGACGCTGGAGAACAACAACCTACCACAGCAAGTGACGAGCTTTGTGGGGCGGGAAAAAGAGCTGATAGACATTAAGCAGCATCTGGCCCGGACACGGCTGGTGACCCTGACCGGGAGTGGAGGGTGCGGCAAGACCCGCATTGCACTTCAGGCCACAGCAGAGCTGCTGGATCAGTTTCCTGACGGAGCCTGGCTGGTTGAGCTTGCCCCTCTCTCTGATCCTGCTTTGGTGCCCGCTACAGTTGCAGAAGTACTCAAAGTGCGGGAAGTGCCAGGGCAGGCGCTGATTCCCACTCTGGTGGGGGGGCTCCGGGATAAAAATCTTCTGATTCTCCTGGATAACTGTGAGCATGTTTTGCACGCTGCGGCATCGCTCGCGGAGGCACTCCTGCGTGGCTGTCCACACGTGAGGCTTTTGGTGAGCAGCCGGGAGATGCTGGGAATCTCAGGCGAGCAGACCTACCGGGTTCCCTCGCTCTCCTTGCCCGATCCGCGCCAAGCACAGACCCCAGAGTCGCTCCACCGGTACGAGTCCGCTCGGCTGCTGATCGAGCGCGCCTTTTTCCACCAGCCCTTGTTTGTCCTGACAGAAGATAATGCCTCAGCAGTCGCGGCACTCTGTGCACGGCTGGATGGGATTCCTCTGGCGATCGAGCTGGCAGCGGCACGGGTGCGCTCAATGCCCGTGGAGCAGCTCGCCTCGCGCCTCGATGACCGCTTTCGGCTCCTCACGGGAGGCTCGCGTACGGCTCTGCCACGACAACAAACACTCCGTGCCCTGATTGACTGGAGCTACGACCTGCTGGAAGAGAATCAGAAGACCCTGCTCTGTCGGCTCAGTGTCTTTGCCGGAGGCTGGACCCTGGAGAGTGCGGAGAGAGTCTGTGCGGGAGGCGAGATTGAAGATGGAGAGGTGCTGGATCTCTTGACCGCGCTGATGGATAAGTCCCTCGTGCTCTACGATGAAGACAGCCAGGGGCGCGGGCGCTACCGTCTCCTGGAAACCGTTCGGGAGTATGCCATGGAGCGCCTACTGGCCTCGGGGGAGGCGAGCGTGGTGCGCCTGCAGCACCGTGACGTGCTCACCCTCTTCGCTGAGGAAGCGACCACCCACCTGAGTAGTGCGGAGCAAGGTCACTGGCTTCTTCTGCTGGATCAGGAGCTAGAGAACTGTCGCCAGGCGCTCAGTCTCTCTCTCCCCGACCCCGATCACTGTGGGGTACGGCTCGCAACGGCACTCTGTCCGTATCTGATTGAGCTACGTGGCTACCTCTCCGAGGGAAGCGCTTGGCTTGAGCAGCAGCTACAAGAGGCGAGTGCCCTGCCCGACTCTCTAACCGCAAAGGCGCGGCTTCAGCTCGGCCAAGCATACTGGCGACAGGGCAAGTACAGCAATGCGCGTGCCCAGCTGGAGGAAGCCTTGCGTCTTTGGACGGCGCTTCAAGATCACCATGGGATCGCCCAGACCATCGCGGGGCTGGCCAACGTGACCTACTACCAGGGCGACTACGACGCTGCCGAGCCGCTCTATACGAAGGCACTGGAGCTGGCACGGCAGAGTGGCAATGTGCCAAGCATCGCCCGCGCACTCAATAACTGTGCGCTTGTTGCCTCATCGCGCCACCGGTGGGAAGAGTCCCTTGCTCTGTTTGAGGAGTCGCTCCAGTTACGTCACGCT
>Ga0315904_10011167_pt1 | contig 11509 bp, 10 predicted proteins | sample LakEriMetagenome_6_FD_203529 | JGI IMG/M metagenome (GOLD analysis project Ga0315904, IMG submission 203529) | Freshwater fungal communities from buoy surface, Lake Erie, Ohio, United States - Buoy 12 MA120 | ecosystem: Environmental > Aquatic > Freshwater > Lake | place: USA: Lake Erie, Ohio... | reverse complement strand
CCGTAAGTGCAGTTCGGACCGCCACCGCGGATCGGACCCGCGCCTGGACCGACGCCGAGTTGGAGTCCTCGCTCCCCACGGCCGCCCCGCCCAAGTTTTGATCGCCTCCGCCGAGGCGCTCACCGCCAGGGTCCGCCGAGAGGCGGACCCACGGGTCAAAAAAAGTTGTCACCCCGCCTGTGCCGTATGCCCAAAGGCTCGAGACCTTTTTAAGCTAAGGTGGGGGCCACCAGGCGGCTTATTGCTTTCCGATGGACGGCCGAGCAGCCGCCGCCGGTTTCGCGGCTCCCGTATCGTTTCTAAGGCAAAGAGCAGTTTTTGAAGACACCTCGAACACTGCAGGGTGACCGGAAGAACGTAGGCCGCCGCGTCACAGCGTCAAACGCGATCGCCCGATTGCACGGCGCGCCGGAGCAATCCGCGGACGGCCCAAGCAAAGTAGACTGCTGTCAGGCCTAGCCCAAAGACCACATCAGCCTGCCGAAACGCGAAAATCCAGCCGAGCCCAAGGACTCCGGCGACAAAGCACTCCCATCGCCGATCCACCCCACAGCGCCACTGTGCAGCCAGTAAGCACAGCGCCGCCAGAACTCCGAGCCCGAGCGAGCCGAATACCCAGCGGGTCACTGACCCCGTCATGGCCCAGACAAGCGAGGCGAGCAGCAGCTGGTTGAAGCCGAGGATCGCGATTCCGATGGCCGCCCCCAAGGCTGCATTAGCCGGAAAGTTACCCTCCGCGTCCCGAGGAACCAGCGCGCTCAACGCACACCCGGCGCAACAGAACCCCGCGCGACGATCGTCTCCCCGGCGGCCGCTCGGGCGCCCGCAGCGGCGGCAACGTTGCCGCGGCACGGCGTCAATCACGCCGCCTGAAGAGGGATGATTTCCGTCAGCCATCGAGAATAGAGGTGTCGAGATGTTGGATGATGAGCTCCTGGATCGTCGCGAGAAACAGATAGCACATGAATGCCTTTCGCGCGGGCTCTTCGAGCGATTCAATCTCTAGATCACCGCTCTCCAGCACCTCCTCGTCCAAACCTTTCAGGAATCGCTCGCGCAGACGCAGGCGGACTGCAGCGCAGGCCCGCAGAACCGGCTCCGCGTTGTCGGCATCGAAACCCACAATGCCCGACTCATCAAACGTCTCGTCGAAAAGGGCGAGTAGCACGGCGATGGCCTCGTTCTGCGCAGCGACGAGGTCCTCGCGCCACCCTTCCCGAAGATCGGGCTCGATGTCCGCGAGGGAGTTTGGCGCCGCCAGATCGTCGGAGAGCGCGTCCGCCACTTCGCGAATGACTGCGATCAGCGGCAGGACGGCTTCGAGGCTCAGCCGAATTTCAACGCGCTTCATCGGACTCGAGAGTGACGGTGAGATGCCATTGCTGCAGCGCAAAAGCGTAATGCTCCGCCCGCTCGCGGGCTCCGCTCCACACGACCGAACGACCTTGCTCGTGAACCTCCAGCATGTGGCGACGCGCCTCGGTCTCGGAGAAACCGAGGACCTTCTTGAAGACGAGGACCACGTACGACATGAGGTTCACGGGATCGTTGAGCACAACCACGTGCCAGCGCGGCTCCAACGCGGTCGCGGTTGCGCCGGCTGGAGAGGGTGAGCCCTGTTCGTGCGTAGACATGGAAATGTCGACCGGGTGACCGCGCGAGGGTCAGGTACCAGCAGCCAGTGCGGCGATCGTGGAAGCGAGATGAGTTTCGGCGTCAGCCAGCGGCACCTTGCTAACGTCTTTGGCGCGGCGGGCCTTCACTTCAACGATGCCCTCCTTCAGCCCCTTGCCACCGATCGTCACGCGCAGAGGAATGCCGATCAGGTCGGCGTCCTTGAACTTCACGCCCGGACGTTCGGTACGATCGTCGATCAACACATCTGCCCCCGCACGCTCCGCCGCGGCGGCAAGGCGCTTCGCGAGGTCGGAAGCCTCGGCCAGCTGCGGATCGAGGACGCAAATCAAGACTTGGAATGGAGCCACGGACCACGGCCACACGATGCCGTCAGCATCATGGCTCTGCTCGATCACCGCCTGCAGCGTACGGCTAATGCCGATGCCGTAGCAGCCCATCACCATGGGGTGGGACTGCTTCTGGTCATCCGTGTAGACGGCGCCGAACTTCTCCGAGTACTTCGTACCCAGCTTGAAGATGTGACCTACCTCGATGCCGCGGCGACTCTTGAGCGGCTGGCCGGAGCGTGGACACGGCTCGCCGGCGCGGACTCGGCGGAAGTCGCCGAAACGGCTAATCGCGAGATCGCGGGCGACATTCACGTTCCGCACGTGGAACCCGTCCTTGTTCGCACCGGTCGTGCCGTTACCGATGAGTCGGATGGCGGCGTCGGCAAAGACGCCCGCGAGCGCCCCTGGATTGACCAGCGTGCCCCGGACGGCGCCGAGGCTGCCCGGCTTGGCGCCCATGACCGCGACGATCTCCTCGGCGGTCGCCGGTCGGAAAAGCCCGAAGCCCAGTTGCCCAAGTTTCGCTTCCTCCAGTTCATCGCACCCTCGGAGGATCACGAGGAACGGCTTGCCGTCACCGATGTAGACCAGCGTCTTGAACTGCTGATCAGCCGGGACCCCGTACGGCGCGGCTTCCAAAGCCGCGATCGTCACCACACCGGGGGTGGCGAATTCCGTGATCTCACCGGCCGGAGCAGCGTCGGCTAGTCCATCCGGAACCAGGCGACTGGTCGCCTTCTCGCGGTTGGCAGCGTAGCCGCTTTCCTCACAGTAGATAATGTCGTCGTCGCCCACCTCTGCTGGAACCATGAATTCGTGGGAATAGCTCCCTCCCATGACCCCGGTGTCGGCCTCGACGGCGATGGCCAGCGTGCCAATGCGACGGAAGAAACGTTCATAGGAGGTCTTCATCGCGAAGTAGCTCTTCACGGCGCCCTCGTCATTCGTGTCGAAGGAGTAAGCATCCATCATCACGAACTCGCGGGCGCGCATCAGACCGTAGCGGGGGCGAATCTCATTCCGAAATTTGGTGGCGATCTGGTAGAAATTTTTCGGCAGGTCGCGGTAGCTGGTGATCTCGGTCTTGACCAGCGGCGTGATGATCTCTTCGTGGGTGGGACCGAGGACAAACTGCGGTTCGCGCGGAGCGCGTTGGCCGTCCCCGGCGCTATCAGCTCGGAACATGATTTCGCGCGCGGCGGCCCAGCGGGGACCCTGCTCCCAATTTTCTACCGGATGAACATGCGGCATCCACAACTCAATGCCGCCGCCCGCGTTGATCTCCTGACGGCAGATTTCCGTGAGCTTCTGCATGACCCGCAGCCCGAGCGGCAGGTAGGTGTAGAGTCCACCGCTCAGCTTGCGCACCAATCCAGCGCGGACGAGGAGCTTGTGCGAGGCGATCTCGGCATCGGCCGGGCTTTCCTTGAGGGTCGGGATGAAGAACTGAGACCAGAGAGTCATGGAACCGTATATGCAATCCGCTGTTCTCTGGGCGGCAACCGTAATCCCGCAAGGGCGGGATTGCTCCGGGGCCCGCGGCGCGTTTGGCTCTCCCGCCATGTCCCGTTCCGAATCCAAGCGCCCGTGGCCCATGAAGTGGGTCGTTTTGGCGATCATCGCGATTCTGGCACCCTACACCGCGATCACGCTGCTTTATCGCAAGGAGACCCGTCCTTTCGAGCCTTACAGCGACATGAAGCGGCAGGCGAATGTCCACCGCCTCCTCAAGGCTGGATTCAATCGCTACCCCGTTTCGGCCGAGCGCCCAACCGAGGGCCTCTCGCCAATTCCAGCCGCGCGCCGCACGCCCACGCAAACCGATGCCGGCGGCCTCCCAACTACCCTCGCCGATGCCCTCATCGAGGTGCCGCACCTTCCCAGCACGGTGCGCCAGTTGATCGCTCCGGTGTCCGTTCGCGTGGGCCAGCCCCTTGTGGTCTCTCTGGTCGCAGGCCTTCCCGATCACAAGGAGGCCCTCGGCGAAACATACCTGTACGTGAAGGACAGCGAGTTGATTCTTCTCGTCGGGTTCGATCCGCTCCCAGGGAAACTGGAGTCGCGGGCGCGTGACGTCGCGGTGCGTGCGAGCGTTTCCACGGAGCACCTCAAGCCAGGTCGCTACCGTCTCACGGTCATCGGCCTCAAGGAGTCGCAGTCGGGTACAGTTACGATGGCTCCCTGAGTCCAGCGCAGGCTGGAGTCCATGTGCCATCTCTGACTGACTCTGCTGCATCGCCGCATGGCTGACCTCCCCGCGAACGCCCCGCACGATCCCTATATCGCACTTCGCGTTCCGACCTATCGGAACTACATGGTGGGGAGCTTCCTCGCGCTGTTCGGTCGCCAGGCCGCGCTGATCGCGGTAACCTGGGAGATCTATCAGTGGACCGGCTCCGCGACGGCTCTTGGGCTGGTGGGTTTGATCAACGTGATCCCGCTGCTGGCTCTTTCGCTCAAGGCGGGTGCTTTGGCCGATCATGCGGATCGTCGGCTGATCATCCGTAACGCGCAAGCGGTGCTGGTGGTGCTGTCGCTCGCGCTGGCGGGACTTTCCCTCGGACGGGACCATGTGCCGGATTGGGCCGTGCTCAGGTGGGCCAACGCCGGCCTCCACGATCTAGCGCTTATGTTCGAGCGCCAGGTAGATCCGGCGACGCTGCGCTTCGATCAACCTGCACTGCCAATCATGCTGGTGCTGTTACTGGTAATGGCGTCGATTCGCATTCTAGCGTGGCCGGCCCGCTCGACGATCATTCCGCTTCTGCTTCCCCCTCACGCGCTGGGCAACGCGATCACTTGGAATGCCTCGGCTTTTGAGATTGCCACGGTGGCCGGTCCGGCGATCGGCGGCTTCATCGTCGCTGGCTTCGGTTTCCCCGCGGTCTACCTGCTCGACGCCGCGCTGGGCGTTGTCTTCTGCGTGCTGCTCGCGCGCGTGCGCTACTTGCAGCCGCCGCAACCGGCAATGCGGGCCCGCTCTTGGAAAGCGTTGCTCGCGGGCGCGGAGTTCATCTGGCGTCGCCGCCTAATCCTCGCCTCCAGCACTCTGGATCTGTTTGCCACGCTGCTCGGAGGAGCCGTGGCTATCCTGCCAGTCTACGCCGATCGCATCCTGCACGTCGGACCGATCGGCCTCGGGTGGTTGCGCGCCGCGCCTAGCATCGGCGCATTCCTCACCGCGCTATGGATCGCTCATCGCCCGCCGATGCAGCGCCCGGGGCGGGAACTGCTCTGGGCCGTCGCGGGATTCGGGGCTGCGATCGTCGTGTTCGGATTTTCGAAATGGTTCTGGTTGTCGTTCATCGCGCTGCTCCTCACGGGTGTGTTCGACAACATCAGCGTCGTGGTACGCCAGACGATGATCCAGCTCCTCACTCCCGACGAGCTGCGGGGACGGGTAACGGGGGTGAACCAAATCTTCATCGGTTCATCCAACGAGATCGGCGCCATGCGCGCGGGCTTGGTTGCCGCCCTCTTCGGCCCGATCGCTGCGGTGGTCTCGGGAGGCATCGGCACGCTCCTCGTCGTGCTTGTCGTGGCGCGCGCCGTACCCGCTCTCCCGAAGCTACCCCCACTACACACCCTGAAGCCCGAACCGTGAGCCGCGGCGAAGGAGATTCAGGTCTTGCCCGCGTCTCAGGAATCCTGCAACGTCCCGCCTCTCTGGTCGCGGCGCGGTAGCCAAGTGGTAAGGCCGAGCTCTGCAAAAGCTCTATGCGCCGGTTCGATTCCGGCCCGCGCCTCCAGACCCGAGTCAACCGCCACCGTTGACTTACTCCCGGTCGGGGGTGATCCGTCCACGCCCCGTACCTCCGCCGTCGCCCAGCGCGCGGCGCCAGCCTGGCTTGCTCGCCAAGGCCCCCGGCTTGCGTTCCCGGGGCTTCACCGCGGCCTGCTCCGCTCGGAGCTTGCGGTAACTCGCCCAGCGTTCCGGAGCGAGAAGCCCGCTCGCCAGCGCCTCCCGGATCGCGCATCCCGCCTCCGTCTCGTGCGCGCAACGTCCGAAGCGGCACCGGGACGCTAGGCCAAGGATGTCGGCGAAGGCCTGCTCCATCCCTTCGTCAAACTCCCACAACTGCAACTCGCGCATGCCAGGCGTATCAATGAAGAGTAACCCGCCGGGGCCGACGACCACCTCGCGTCGCGTCGTGGTGTGGCGGCCTTTTCCATCCTTGTCCCGCACTTCCGCCGTCGGCAGTGCGTGCTCGCGGACCAGCGCGTTAATCAGGCTGGATTTACCGACGCCAGAGGAGCCAATAAAGGCGACCGTCCGCGACGGCCCGGAACCGAGCGCGGAAAGAAGTGCTTTGAGCCCACGTCGGGTCCGCGCACTGGTGACAAACACGGGCACGCCCGGCACGAGCGCTCGCACGACGTCAGCCTCCCGCTCCGGATCCCCAGCGGCGTCCGCTTTATTCAGGATAATCGCCGGCTCCGCGCCGCTCGCCTGCGCTGCGACAAGGAAACGCTGCAGGCGCTGCGGATTGACGCCGCGGTCCAAGCTGCCGACGAGCAGGACGCGGTCGATGTTCGCGGCAACAATTTGCTCGATCGCTTCGCTGCCCGCCGCGCGTCGGGAAAACTTCGTCCGCCGCCGAAGCACCGCCCTCAGGTCTACCCTCCCTCCTTCCTCCCGCCGCGCCACCGCCACCCAATCCCCCACCGCGGGAAACTGCGCGGCCTCCCGCGCTTCATGGAAAAACCCGGCCGCACACTCCGCGAGCGCCTCTCCCTCGTCCAACTGAACCGCGTAAAACTTGCGCCGCAGCTCGCAGACCACCCGCGCCGGCAACAATCCTTGGGCCGCATACGGGGCGAAGTCGGTCGCCCACCGGTCGTCCCAACCAAGATCCGCCAGCGTCATGCCACAAACCTGGGGTGCGCCTGCCGCGGTGGCGAGCGCGGACGTCTGGACCGCACTTCTGACCACCGCTTCGCACTCGCCCGCGCGGAAGCCGTGGCTAGGCTCCGAGTTTCTCCTATGACCCTCACCCCCGGCATTCTTCAGGAACTGCGCGACTTCGACACCGCTCTGCTCGCCAACACGATCGGCTTGATCGATCCGACCCCCGCCCACGAATTCTACCTCGGCGGTGATATCCAGTCCGTAACGCCCGCGATCGGGCCCAATGTCGGCGTGGCGTTCACCGCCGAGCTCGACACCAGTACGCCGGGCGGAACTGCCGACGCGGAGCTTTACTGGCGGCAACTGGAGGAGATGTCCGCCAGCAAGCTTCCGATCATCTGGGTCGTCAAGGCAGTGGGGTCGCGTCCCGACCACGAGTGCATGATGGGTGACGGCATGGCCAAGGTGCTCCGCACGGTCGGCTGTGAGGCACTGGTCAGCGACGGCCGGATCCGCGATATCCCGGGGCTGCTCTCAACCCCGTTTGCCGCCTACTGCCGCGGGACCTGCATTCATCACGGCCCCCTCCGGTTTCGCGCGATCAATCGTCCAGTCGAAATCAGCGGGATCACCATTCATCCCGGCGACGTCATCCACGCCAACAACGAGGGCGTGATCCGGATTCCGTCCGGCTGCATCGACCAACTTGCCCAACGGGCAGTGCGGATGCGCGCCTTCGAGCACGCGGCCCACGTGGTCTGGCGCCGTACGGATCGTTCCCTGACCGAGAAGCGCAGCCATGTGCAGAAGCTCCTTGTCGAGTACGGCTTCACCGACTGCGTCAGCGCACCGAAACGCTGAGCGCCGGGGGCCAGACCGATCCAGCGAAGCCTGATCCGGGATGTTCGCTCGACCGCAGTGCGCGTCCGGGGCGGCCCCGGCCTCGGCTAGTGCGCGCAGTCGAACTGCACATGGTCCGCGAGTCTGGTTCGAGCGCGAGCCTTCGCTCTCAGGCCTAAGAATCGCTGCCCGCGCACACCAAACCGTCCCGCGCAGATGCTCGTACACGCTCCTGCCAAACTCGCTGTCGCCACTGCCACCATGGACCGAGGAACATCCCGAAATCAATGTCCCGGCCACTGCTCAGCCGTAGAAATCGCAGGCTCGATCAGGTGAGGTGCCTCGTCCGCAGGCGATCCGAGGCGACTGCGATCACGATGACGAGACCCTTGACCACAAGCTGCCAGAAATAGGAGACATTCATGAGGGTAAGCCCATTGTTGAGGACTGCGATGATGAGAGCGCCGTAGAGCGTGCCGAGAATGCCACCAATCCCACCCGCAAAGCTCGTACCGCCGAGAATCACCGCGGCGATGGCGTCCAATTCGTAACCGGTTCCGAGCTGTCCGTTCGCACTGTAGAGGCGCCCGGCGCTCATGATCCCTCCGAGCGCAGAGAGAAGTCCGCTGATCGCGTAGACGGCTACCAGCGTCAGCCCGACATTGATGCCGGTCAGACGCGCCGCCTCCGGGTTTCCGCCCACCGCATAGATGTGAAGTCCCAGCACCGTGCGGCGCAGCAGGAATCCGACTAACACCACGACCGCGAGAGCGATCACAACGAGCCACGGCAAGGGCCCGAGGTAGTCGTTTCCGATCCACGCAAACCCGAGGTCGTTGTTGATCACCGTGCGCCCGTCGGCAAGCAGGTATGCCGCCCCGCGCAAGGCGGTGTAGGTTCCGAGCGTGACGATGAACGGAGGCAATCCCCCGTACGCGACCACCGCACCCGTCCCCGCTCCCACCGCCGCGCCGGCCAGTAAGGCGACCGGAATCGCCAGCGGCGCCCAGGTGGCGGAGAGCGAAAGCAGGACCGAAATCACCGCGCACATGCCGAGCACCGAACCGGCGGCAAGATCGATCCCCCGCGTGAGGATGACGAGGGTCATACCCGCGGCGAGGACAAGGTTGATCGACGCCTGTCTGGCCACATTCACTGCGTTATCTGCAGTGAGAAACTTTGGGGTGAGCAGCGCGAACAACACGATGACGCCAAGGAGCACCGGGAGGATTCCGGCCGCCTGCAGCCAGCGGCGCACCGACGAGGGTGCACGGGAGGGAGTTACGGTCGGGGCTTTCATGAAAGTGCATCCGGCGCCTGGCCGGTCGCTAACGCCATCAGCTTCTCCTGCGTCACCGCGTCGTTCGCGCGGTCGAGCACACCCGCGAGACGGCCCTCGTGCAGCACGGCGATGCGGGCGCAGAGCAACAGCAATTCAGGCAGTTCACTAGAAACCACCACGACAGCGACTCCCGTCGCGGCCGTCTCCACGATTTTGCGGTAGATTTCCTGCTTTGCTCCCACATCGACGCCGCGCGTCGGCTCATCGAGCAAAAGCACGCGTGGATTGAGCGCCAGCGCCCTCGCAAACAGGAGTTTCTGTTGGTTGCCGCCGGAGAGAAGGCGAGCCGACTGCTCGAGTCCGGCCAAACGAATTCCGAATGCGGCGACGGCCCGTTCGCCGTATTCGCGCAGGGCACCCAGCCGTAGGACGCCCGCTCGGGCGCTCGGACTCGCCAGCGTCATGGTCATATTCTCCCCCGCCGCCATCTGCAGGAAAAGCCCCAGGGACTTCCGATCCTCGGGCAGGTAAGCGACCCCTGAAGCCAGCGCCCTCCGCGGATCAGTGAAGTGCATCTCCTCGCCGTCGATCAACACTCGCCCCGCAGCTCGGCGGTCCACGCCCGCGATTACGCGCAGTAATTCGGATCGTCCCGCGCCCATCAATCCAGCGAGGCCGACAATCTCGCCAGGGCCGACCCGCAGGTCGACCCCGCGAACACGACCGAGCGCATCGGAAAGCCCGCGAACCTCCAGGCGAGAGGTCTGGCTAGAGTCGAATCCGCGCGCCGGTGAGAGCTCGGGAATCGCCCGGCCAACCATCAGAGCCACAATTCGGGCTCCATCGAAGTTCCCTCGTGTTAACTCGCCCGCACGCTCACCGTCCCGGAGCACCGTCACGCGGTCGGCCAGTCGCTCGACCTCGGTCATGCGGTGGCTGATGTAGACGATGCCGACCCCCTGCTCGCGGAGCCGGATGATGAGCCCGAAGAGCCTCTCGGCCTCACGCTCAGAAAGTGCCGCCGTCGGCTCATCCATCACGATCACGCGGTTTTCGTGACGCAGCGCGCGCGCGATCTCAACGACCTGCTGTTCCGCGATGCTCAGTTCAGACACCAACGCGTCCGGAGATATCCGGTTGTCCAACGAAGCCAAAAGACGTGTGGCCTCTTCCCGCATGCGGGCGCGATCCACCCAACGGAAGAGACGGTGACGCGGTTCGGCACCGAGCAGCACATTCTCCGCGACCGTCAGCGTCGGAACCAACGAAATCTCTTGATGGATCAGCGCGATTCCAGCCCGCAGTACTTCAGTCGGGCCGCGCGCGGCGAGCGGACGACCAGCCAGAAGAACGTTCCCCTCGCTTGCCGGGAAGACGCCGCCGAGGATCTTCATCAGCGTGCTCTTGCCAGCGCCGTTCTCGCCCATGAGGGCGTGCACTTCGCCGGCACGCACCGCGAAGTCTACACCTCGCAGGACCGTGACGCCGCCGAATCGTTTGGTGATCCCGCGCATCTCGAGCACGGGAACCGCATCCTCGACGCCTCGACTCATTTCGCCGTCCAGCCGCGATAGCTTGAGAGATTGTCACGCGTGACCAACGCGACCGGAATGCGGATGAGTCGGTCTGCCGGAGACGCTCCCGCCCGGATCTGGAAGCCGAACTCCGCTGCGCGCGCGGCCATCAGGAAAGGATCCTGCGCGGCACTCGCGACCAGTGCGTTGCTCGGATCCGCCAGCGCCGCTTCGACATCGGGAGCGCCGTCGACCGAGGCAATCACAATACCGGAGCGACGAGATTGCCGCACGGCCAGTGCCGCACCTAAGCCCGTGGGATCGTTAACGGCGAAGACCGCGTCGATGCGCGGATTGGCCACGAGGAGATCATTCATGACCGCCAGTCCTCCGTCTCGGTTACCAAAAGCATTCTGATCGCGCGAGAGCAGGGTGATGCCCGGCGCCGCGGTGAACGCCTCCACCGCGCCGGCCACGCGATCCGTCACAGCGGAAACCGGGGGACCGTTGATGATCACCACGCTTCCGGTCCCGTTCAGACGCCGGACAAGATACTCTGCCGCGATCCGCCCTGCCTGAACGTTATCCGACATAACGGTGCCGTCGACCCCACCTTCTGCGACCACGTCGATCGCAATCACGGTCATCCCGGCCTTCCGCGCCTTCCTTACCGCCGGAGCGATACCTTGGGAGTCGGCGGCGTTAAGCAGGAGGAGATCCGTGCCCGCAGCGATGAAGTCGTCGATCTGATTCGCTTGGCGGTTAAGATCGTAGCCACTCGAGACGGCCGTGAACTTGACGTCAGGCCCACCGAGTTCGCGCACCTTCGACTCCGCGCCTTTAGCGATTTGTACGAAAAACGGGTTCGCTAGGTCACCGACGGTTAGTCCGACCGAACGGATCGGTCCGGCGGGAGCCTTCGCGGGTTGCGGAGCCGACGATGCCTCCGGCTTCGGCTTGCACGCGCCGAGGCAGGAAAGCAGGGTGACCGCCAACGCGGCAAAGAGTGTGCGGCGAAGATGTACAGGGAGTGGAAACATGAAGTAAGCGGGGAACG
>Ga0315904_10011166_pt1 | contig 11509 bp, 12 predicted proteins | sample LakEriMetagenome_6_FD_203529 | JGI IMG/M metagenome (GOLD analysis project Ga0315904, IMG submission 203529) | Freshwater fungal communities from buoy surface, Lake Erie, Ohio, United States - Buoy 12 MA120 | ecosystem: Environmental > Aquatic > Freshwater > Lake | place: USA: Lake Erie, Ohio... | reverse complement strand
CGCTCCGCGCGAACAAGCTCCGCATCGTCGACACGCTCATGGAGTCCTACCCCGCGCTATATTCAAACCACTCCGCATGGAGCGATGAATGGAAGCGTGGCAAGATCGAGCGCATTTCGCTTTTGCTTCGCGGAGCCCTCGCTGCCCGCGATCTCGTCGGCCTCAAAATGAATCTTCCCGAGTCAAATTTGAAAAAATTGCTTGAGGCTCTGCCCGCTCTCAGAAATCCTACCGTTTCGCCTTTGGCCCAACCCGGATGGGTCGCCATCGAAACGGTGATCGAAGAGAAAATCGTCCGCGAGATGATCCCGAGCCTGAAAATTCTCGGTGCGGAAGGGATCATCGAGTATCCACTCAACAAAGTCGTCTACTAGTTCACTAGTTTCTACTGCAGTCCCGAAAAACCCATGGGTTCCATTAAAAAGAAGAGAAAATCTAAAATCGCGAAACACAAACGCCGCAAGCGCATGAAAGAAAACCGCCACAAGAAGCGGTTGCGCTACAAGTCGTAGTCTGGCGCGCCAAGCGCCACAGGAAGGGGCGTTGCGGATTTCTCGGAGTCCCAAGTCAACCCAACGCCCCTCCTTTTCAAATTTTAGCCGGACAACAATGCCTTTTGCCCGTGCTCCCAAAAATCACCCGATCTTTCCGATCCGGCATAGTTTTTCATTTTTCCGAATGAGGGATTGCCACTCTTCCAACCACGCCGCTATAAAACCGCCTCTTTCTACCACCCGATGAACATCCACGAATACCAAGCCAAAGAACTCCTCGATAAATACGGCGTTGCCAACAGCTCCGGCGGCGTCGCATCCACACCCGAGGAAGCTGAAAAAATCGCCACCTCGCTCGCAGGAAAAAATCTCGTTGTCAAAGCCCAGGTCCACGCCGGCGGCCGCGGCAAGGGTTCATTCAAGAATGGTTTCAAGGGCGGCGTCCACCTTTGCAAAACCCCCGCCGAAGCCCGCGATCTCGCCTCGAAAATGCTCGGCCAAACACTCGTCACCCACCAGACCGGTGAAGCCGGCCGCCTCGTCAGCAAAGTTCTCGTGGCCGAATCCGTGGAGATCGAAAAAGAACTCTACATCGCGATGCTCATCGACCGCGCCACTTCCGCGCCAGTCGTTGTCGCCAGCACCGAGGGCGGCATGGACATCGAAGCCGTCGCCGAAAAGACCCCCGAAAAAATCCACCACATCGCCATCGATCCCCTCCTCGGCCTCCAGCCCTACCAAAGCCGCAAGCTCGCGAAGCTCCTTGGCATTCCCACCGCACTCCTCAAGCCCGCCTGCGCGCTTTTTGAAAATCTCTACCGCCTCTTCATTGCCTGCGATTGCTCGATGGTGGAGGTCAACCCGCTCGTCATCACAAAATCCGGCGACATCCGCGCGCTCGACGCGAAGTTCAACTTCGACGACAACGCCCTCTTCCGCCACCCGGACATCCTCGCCTACCGCGACATCACCGAAGAAGACCCGCGCGAAGTCGAAGCCTCGAAGTCGAACCTCAACTACATCGGCCTCGATGGAAACATCGCCTGCCTCGTCAACGGCGCCGGCCTCGCCATGGCCACGATGGACATCATCAAACATTGCGGCGGCGAGCCTGCGAATTTCCTCGATGTTGGCGGCGGAGCCAATGAGCAGCAAGTCACCGAGGCCTTCAAAATCCTCATTTCGGATAAAAATGTGAAAGCGATCCTCGTGAATATTTTCGGCGGCATCATGAAGTGCGACATCATCGCGCAAGGCATCATCAACGCCTCGAAAGCCGTCAATCTCCCCGTCCCCCTCGTCGTTCGCCTCGAGGGAACAAATGTCGATGCCGGCCGCAAGCTCCTCGCAGAGTCCGGCCTCGAACTCACCACCGCCACCGATATCGCCGACGCCGCGAAGAAAGTCGTCGCCGCAGCCGCCTAACCCTCTCACACCATGTCCATCCTCGTTGACAAAAACACCCGCCTGCTCGTGCAGGGCATCACAGGAAAATCCGGTGGCTTCCATGCCAAATCCTGCATGGATTATGGCACCAATGTCGTCGCTGGCGTCACGCCCGGCCGCGGCGGAGAAACCTTCGAAAGCAAGGTCCCCGTTTTCGACACCGTCATGGAGGCCCGCGCCAAGACCGGTTGCAACGCCACCATGATCTTCGTTCCGCCACCAGGAGCCGCCGACTCAATTCTCGAAGCCATCGACGCCGGAATCGAACTCGTTGTCTGCATTACCGAAGGCATCCCCGTCATCGACATGATGCGGGTCAAAGCCGCGCTGCAAAAAAGCTCGTCCCGCCTCATCGGCCCGAACTGCCCCGGCATCATCACCCCCGGCCAGTGCAAAATCGGCATCATGCCCGGCTACATCCACAACCCCGGCAAAGTCGGCGTCGTCTCGCGCTCCGGCACCCTCACCTACGAAGCCGTGTGGCAACTCTCCAGCCGTGGCCACGGCCAGTCCACCTGCGTCGGCATCGGCGGCGATCCTATCAACGGCACCTCACACCTGGATGTTGTGAAAATGTTCAACGACGACCCGAACACCGAAGCCTTCATCATGATCGGTGAAATCGGCGGATCGGCCGAGGAAGAAGCCGCCGAGTGGATCGGTAAAAACTGCAAAAAGCCCGTCGCCGCCTTCATCGCCGGAGCCACCGCACCTCCCGGACGCCGCATGGGCCACGCCGGCGCAATCGTCAGCGGAGGCAAAGGCACCGCCCAAGGCAAAATCGAAGCCCTCCAAGCCGCCGGCATCGAAGTCGCCGCCACCCCCGCCGACATGGCCGACGCCCTCCTGCGTCGCATGAAGCGGGCCTAACCCCGATTCATCCCAAAATTCATCCTGAGCCAACCCGCCCGCGGGTTGGCTCATTTTTTTGGAGATCACACTGACGGAGCATAGCCCTCGTTTGATTTTTCGTTTCTCGAAATACTCCCTCCGCTTTTTCGCCCGCCGTGATCTAAAGATTGGCTAGGTGAGCGGCTTGTAAATTAGGAGGCGGAGGCCGTTGAGGCATACGAGAACCGTGCTGCCTTCGTGGCCGACGACACCCATCGGAAGTGGGAGGTCGATTCCGAATGCGGCGATCAAAAGCACGAGGATCACAGCAGAAGCGAAGGCGAGGTTTTGCCAAAGGACTTTTTTGGCGTGTCGGGCTATGCCGAGGAGGATCGGGATGTTTTCCAACTTGTCACCCATGAGAACGACATCGGCGGTTTCCATGGCGATGTCAGTTCCAGCCGCGCCCATGGCTACACCGATGTCTGCCGTTGCCAGCGCGGGGGCGTCGTTCACGCCGTCGCCAACCATCATCACACGGCCGTGTTTCTTGAGTTCCTGAATGGCCGAGACTTTGGCCTCCGGCAGGAGACCGGCATGAACCTCGTCGACGCCTGCTTCTTCACCGATAGCGTCTGCGACGGCTTTTTGGTCGCCGGTGAGCATAACGACTTTTTTGACTCCGAGTTTATGGAGATTCTCGACAATCCGAAGCGATTCGGGGCGCAGGGTATCGGCGAGTGCCACGACTGCGAGAGCAGAAACGGCATCGCCATCGCGTGAACCGATCCAGACGCAAGTCTTGCCCTTCCTCGCCAGAGGAGCGGCATTGAGTGCGATGGCATCCATGCCGGCAGCATTTAGCTCGCGAAAGAGTCTTTCGCTGCCGATGACCATTCGTCGCCCGCCGATGCTGGCCTCAGCACCTTTGCCAGGCGTTGCTTGGAAATCCGTGGCAACGGGGAGGACCATTCCGAGAGCCGCAGCGCTCCGAACAATCGCATGGGCGAGAGGATGCTCGGATTTCGATTCGAGTGCGGCGGCGGCGGCGAGGAGTTCGAAAAGTTGGGCAGGCAGTTGGGCATCGGGCTTGTGAGCGGCGGCGGCATCGATGACCTCGGTGACCACAGGGCGGCCACGGGTGAGCGTGCCGGTTTTGTCAAACGCTACGATGTCGATGAGCGAGGTCCGCTCCAGATGCGAACCGCCTTTGATCAAGATCCCGCGCCGCGCCGCACCACCGATAGCGGAGAGGACGGTCGCCGGTGTGCTGATGACTAACGCACACGGCGAGGCAACAACCATCACGGTCATGGCGCGGTAGAAGGCCTCGGCGAAGGCGGTTCCGAGAAAGAAAAACGGCACAATAAAAACCAAGGCAGTGAAAGCAATCACGCCGGTGGCGTAGTATTGCTCGGCCTGTTCGAGAAAGCGCTGGGTGCCGGATTTTTCAGCCTGCGCCTCTTCGACGAGCTTCACCATCCGCGCCAGAGTGGAGTCCTCGGCGCGCTTGCCGACGGAAAACTCGAGGCCGCCGCTTTGATTGAGAGTTCCCGCGAAGACCTGGCTTCCCGAGGATTTGGAGACCGGCATCGACTCGCCGGTGAGGCTGGATTCATCGATGTGGCCTGATCCCTCGATCACCGTTCCATCGACCGGCACATGCTCGCCCGGGCGCAGGATCACGATGTCGCCGATGGCAAGTTCATCGACTTTTACAAGTTCATTGCCGCCGGGGCGTTTCACGAGCGCCTTGTCAGGGCGGAGTTTTAGCAAGGAATGAATCGCCTTTTGAGTCCGCTGAAGCGCGTAGCTCTGGAGGACATTCGAGAGGCAGAAAAGAAATAGCAACAACGCCCCTTCGAAAGGCTGACCCACAATCCCCGCGCCAATCGCTGCCAGAACCATCAGGACATCGACATCGAGCACACGCTCCCGCAGCGAGGCGATAGCGGAGCGAACGCCCTGTTGGCCGCAAAAAATATAAGCTCCGGCATAGAGGAACCATGTCGCCATGGCACTCTTGCCGATCGAGTGGTCGGCGATGAGCGAGGCGATCAGAAACAAAAATCCGAGGATGCAGGAGATTTCCTCATTAAGCGATCCCGACTTGATCCTGTTCCAGAGGCTTTCCTCTCCTTCTTTCCAGACAGGTTGGTAGGTCGTGATCCGCGCACCGAGTGCGCGAAGCGAGTCCATCACCGATTTCTCGTCGGCGATGTTTTCATCAAAAGTCAGGCAGAGGATTTTGCCGATGTAGGTCGCGGTGGCTTTGCGAACGCCAGGAATGTTTTTGACCTTCTTCTCGAGTTTGATCGCGCAGGCCTCGCTGGCATCGCCTTCCAAACGCAGGGTCCGCTTTTGAAGCGGGATGCGAGGCGTGTGGCTCCCGACAATGCGGCGCAGGTCTTGTTGCGAGATTTTGGCCGGATCGTATTCGATCTCAATGGCCGTCTTGCCAGGAATCGAGTGGGCGCTCACCACACCCGAGTGCTCTGCAATCGATCGAGTTGTTTGCTCGAGGGACTCCTCGGGGTTTTTGCGGGCGTCCATCAGCTCCTAGCTAGCCCCACCAAGGGGTCAGTAATTCCACATCTTGCCTTGGGCGGCGTCGGAGAAGACCTGCTGGCTCATCATGTAAGAATTCGGTGGATCGGGCAGGCGGGAATCGTCGAGGCGAGGGAGATGTTTCCCGTGCGAGTCATCCCAAGGTTGGCTTTTCGCAATCTGGAGAGGAGTGCCACTGCGAACGAGATTGAAGACTTTCTGCGCGGCTTTGAGCGGTATGCGAACGCAGCCCATGGTGTTCGGGTAAGGTTTTACGAAGCCCCAGTGCATGCCATAGGCAGGCTTGAATTCCATCCAGTAGGTCATCGGGTAACCCGCACCGGGCTGGCTCACGCGGCGGCGGCGCTCTTGTTTCGAATAGATTTTAAAATCTCCCTGTGGCGTGGGCGATGAGGCCTTCCCGACCGTGACTGGAGTAGCGAGCAGAACCTCACTCCCTTCGACAACATACAGGCGCTGGGCGCCGGTGCTGAGCTTGACCTTTACGGCAGAGGGATTTTTGGGCTGCTTCACGGGAGGATCGAATGAAAAGGAATGCGGGCCGTGAGCGACTCGGGTTGTCTGGCAGGCGGCGAGGCCGAGGGCGAGCGTGGCGAGGGCAATGAGATAAGGAGTCTTCATAAGTTCACGCCTATCAAATTCCAAACACCGCGCGAGTCAAGTTCGCGGGCGATTCTGGAAATTCTTATCGCAATCGCGAATTGCCACGCAGAGCGCGGGCATGGAATCTGTCGCGATGAAAAATTCCCGTGAGCTTTTCGAGGCGGCGAAAAAACGAATCCCCGGCGGCGTGAACTCCCCTGTGCGGGCTTTTCGTGGCGTGGGTGGCGAACCATTTTTTGTGAAGTCGGCTCGCGGGTGCCGGCTGACCACTGTCGAAGATCGGGAGCTTATCGACTTCGTCGGCACTTGGGGACCTGCCATTCTTGGCCACGCGGCGGAACCGGTGATCGAAGCCGTGCGCGAAGCAGCCAAGGCCGGGCTGAGCTTTGGAACTCCGAATCCCTTCGAGGTGGAAATGGCGGAAACGATCTGCCGCATGGTTCCCTCCGTCGAAAAAGTTCGCATGGTCAACAGCGGCACCGAGGCGACGATGAGTTGCATCCGGCTCGCGCGGGGATTCACTGGCCGAAATAAAATCATCAAGTTCGAGGGCTGCTACCATGGTCATGTCGATTCGCTGCTGGTTAAGGCCGGCAGTGGCGCGCTCACCCACGGCCACCCGGACAGCGCGGGCGTTCCCGAGGATTTGGCGCGACTCACGGTTACGATTCCCTTCAACGATCTTCCCGCCGTTGAAGCCGCCTTCGCTACAAACTCTGGTGAAATCGCCGCCATCATCCTCGAACCGGTTCCCGCAAACGCCGGACTCTATTTGCCCGAGGTGGGATTTTTGGAAGGGCTTCGCTCCTTGTGCACCCGCGAGCGCGCGGTGTTGATCTTCGACGAGGTGATGACCGGATTCCGGCTCGCACGCGGCGGGGCTCAGGAGATTTTCAAAATCACGCCCGACCTTACGGCCATGGGCAAAGTGATCGGCGGCGGACTGCCTGTCGGAGCATTTGGTGGACGCGCCGAGATCATGGACCGACTCTCGCCCGACGGCCCTGTTTACCAAGCGGGCACGCTCTCGGGAAATCCTCTCGCGATGGCCGCCGGCCTCGCCCAACTGCGCGAACTTGAGCGGATCGACGGCTGGGCTCATTTGGAAAAAACCGGCGCCGCTTTTGAAGCCGCCACGCGGCAAGCGTGCCAGAATCGTCCCCTCACCTTCCTGCGCATCGGCTCGATGTTTTGCCTATATTTCCAAGAAGGCCCTGTCCGCAATCTCGCCGAGGCGATGGGCAGCGACCGTGCGCGCTTCGGGAAATTTTTCCACGGGTGTCTCGAGGACGGGGTTTATTTCGCACCGTCGCAATTTGAAGCGGGTTTTCTCAGCACCGCCCACACCCCGGCGGACCTCGAAATCGTCGCATCTGTAGTGGAGAAAAATCTCGGGCTTGTTTTTTGATCATCCCGTGAAAGCGGTTGCCATGCGGCAGGCGCGCCCATAGCGTTCCGGCCATGTTCAAAAACCTATCTCTCGCCGCGCTGGCCGCGATCGCTTTCACACACACAACTATGGCGCAAAACGCACTCGAAAAAGGCCGGGCCTTCCTGGCGGAAAACGCAACGAAACCTGGCATCCAACAGACCTCCACCGGCCTGCAATACCTCGTCGAGAAACCCGGCGAGGGCACGGCGCCCAAAGCCTCGGACACCGTGAAGGTCAACTACCGCGGCACGCTGCTCGACGGCACGGAATTCGATAGTTCCTACAAGCGCAACGAGCCGATCGAATTTCCGCTCAACGCCGTCATCCGCGGTTGGACCGAGGGCCTGCAACTTATCAAGCCCGGCGGAAAAATCCGTCTCTTCATTCCCTCGAATCTAGCCTACGGCCCACGCGGCGCGGGCGGCCTCATCGGCCCTGACGAGACGCTCATTTTTGATGTCGAGTTGCTGGAAGTGAAGTAGCCGCCCCCGCCCGCTTTGTCATACGGGCGTGGTGGAAGAGATACTGCTGAACATAGCCGGCATAAGGCCCCAAACGGCGATGCGCGTAGGCGGCGAGTTGGGCCGGAGTCCCCTTACGGCCCTTCCGCATGGCTAAAAGAATCCTGTGGATCCAGGTGTCGATCGGCACGGCGTCGAGCCGTTCGTAGGCGAAAAGGAGAATGCAGTTGGCCACTTTCACGCCAACGCCGGGGAGCATTTGGAGAGTTTGGCGGAGACGCGCCGTAGGCTGTTTCGCGATGGCCTCGAGGTCGATCGTGCCATCGGCGAGCAGGTGTGCGGTTTTCAGGAGATTTTCCGCCCGGTAGCCTAAACCGCAGTCGCGTAGGGCGGGCTCCGTGGCTTTCGCCAAAACCTCAAACGCTGGATAGGCGTTGATCTCAGATCCCTCCACCGCCTCGCCGAAGCGTGATCGGATCGCCAGCGACATTGCCCGGATATGGGCGACTTGTTTCATCGAACTCGTGATGAAGGCCGCCGTGCATTCCCACCGCGGCTGACGGAGGATGCGCAGTCCCCGACAAGTCGCGAGTGCGGATTGGCTGAGAGGTTCCTCAGGAAACGCCGGATAAATTTCCTCCAGCGGATGGTCGAGGGCGAAGTGACGCGCAACCCGATCGGCCGGGCCTTGATGCAAGACGAGCTCGCCGTTTTTTTCCGAAACAACAATTGCCTCGTTGCCCAAAAGCCCGCTCCAAGAGCCGTCGACGCGGCGAGTCCAATGAAAAACCTGACCGCTCAAGAGCGTTTTATCGAGATCGATCGGACCGCCGAGATTGGTAGCTGTCACTCTTTTTGTTTCGAACTTGGGCGACGAGGCCTAAGAGAGGCGGACTCACCCGTTTTTTTGAACTCGTGCAGGACAATGGGAAGGCATTTTGCAAAGTAGCGAAAGTCCCCGTCTGTTGTGAAGATGCCCAGATCACATCGGACGGCGACGGCACAAATCAGGAAGTCGGTATTCGAGCCCTGAATGCCCTTGGATCGACACAGGTTGAAAAACTTCGCAGCGGTTACAAAATCTTCGCTCAACAGTGGAATATCAGGGAATGCGTCGAGGTGGGTCTCGAGACGCGCGAACTGAGGACGATCCCGAAAGCCGGAGAGAATTTCCTGCCGAACCGGCCCGATAATTTCGGCAACATGAGCCATGACAAGACGCCGCAACTCCTCCGTCTCCGGATGGAGATGACCGTCTGTGCGTCGCAACGCCAATGACCAGACGCCCGTATCAACCAGCACCCTCATGAACGGACTCGTTGGCGTTTGTAGTCGTATTGAGGGTCAAATTCTACCTTCCCGAAAAGGTCCAAAATGCGGTCCTGCCGGAGGTGGCGGATGTAGTCGGTCAGGGCCTGAGTCACCGCCTCCTTCTTGGTGCGATGTTTACCGAGCGCGGCGGCCTCTGCGATGAGCCGATCGTCCAATTGAAGATTTGTTGCCATGGTGATTACACACAAAGATTCACACATCCAGATGTGTGCTTCAATGGAATTATTTCCTGCGTTGCGGTGTCCTTTGGGTTCGGGATTCGGAGTTAAGGGAAATTCCCAAAAAGCCTCATTCAAGAATGGCCGGGTCGCCGTAAAGCGTAGAGCCCGAGGCGCGGGTGATTTTGACGGGGAAGATTTGGCCGATGTGGCGGGGGGCCCCTTCGAAAACGACAATCTTGTTCGTGCGGGTGCGACCAGAGAGTCGCTCGGTATTGTGGCGGCTGGCGCCTTCGCAGAGAATTTCGACCTCGGTGCCGACGAGGGCGTCGAGTTTCGCGGCGACATGGCGATTCACAACCTCCAGCAACTCTTGGTTGCGGGTCTCCTTTAGTTCTTCCGAGATCTGAGCCTCCATCGTGGCGGCGGGCGTGTTTTGACGGGGCGAGTAGCGGAAGACGAAAGCGTTATCAAACGAGACCGCCTCGCAGAGGTCTCGGGTTTTTTGGAAGTCCTCGTCGGTCTCGCCGGGAAAGCCGACGATGATGTCGGTCGTGATTGCCATGCCGGGCCGGGCGGCGCGAATGCGCTCGGCGAGCTTTTGGAATTTCTCGGCCGTGTAGCCGCGGCGCATGATTTTGAGAATTCGGTCGGAGCCGCTCTGGAGAGGAAGGTGGACATGCTCGACGAGCTTTGGCAGGCGCGAAAAAGCCTCGATCAGGTCGTCGCGGTAGCCGATCGGATGCGGCGAAGTAAAGCGCACGCGCTCAATGCCATCGACCGCGCAGACGGCCTCGAGCAACTGAACGAAGGGGCTTTTGCCATCGACCTTGGGAAATTCGTGGCGTCCGTAGAGATTCACGATCTGGCCTAGGAGTGTGACCTCTTTGACCCCGCGTTCGGCCAGCGAGCGGACCTCGGTAACGATCTCAGCGATGGGGCGACCGCGCTCGGAGCCTCGCGTTTGAGGGACGATGCAAAACGCGCAGTGCATATTGCAGCCCTGCATGATCGAGACGAAAGCCGTCACCTGCCCGGCCTCGAGTTCCTGCTCGCGGATGGTGGATTGGGACCCAGGCTCCTCGTCGGTATCCACAATCGGGCGTCGCACATCGTCGATCAGCTCGTGCTGGCGGCTTTGCAGAAGATCGTGAACATAATCCGCCACGCGGTGGAATTTCTGGGTGCCGACGACGAGATCAACATGCGGCGAGGTTTGGAGAAGCGATTCGCCACGGGCCTGGGCCATGCAGCCGAGGTAGCCAAGCACGAGGTGTGGCCGTGTTTTTCGGAGCTTGCGAAGCATGCCCATCTTGCCAATCGCCTTCTGCTCGGCCATGTCGCGCACGCTGCAGGTATTCAGCAAAATCACATCGGCCTCGCCCTCGGCCTCGACCATTCGATAGCCACGCTCGACGAGCATTTTCGACACCTGCTCGGAGTCGCGCTCGTTCATCTGGCAGCCATAGGTCTTGATATAAACGCCGGGCATTTTTCGAAGGCCGGAAATGTGCTTTACCCGCCCGAATCGGGCAAGGAGAACTCTGCAGGTGAACTGGCGGAGAGGGTGGGATTCGAACCCACGGGACCTTGCGGACCTCCGGTTTTCAAGACCGGCGCATTAGACCACTCTGCCACCTCTCCAAAATCATGAATATCAATAAAGAGAAACTTTTTTTCGTTTTTATAAATTGGGATTACTTGACAATTTCTTGTCAACTTTTGAAATATGCGTGATGACTTCACGGGCTAAAAAAATAATACGAAAAACTTGGCCGAAGGTTCGAGAAGTAGTCATCAAAGGCTCAATTTATTTTCAGGTTGATCCCCGAAGGCAAGATAACGGGAAACCAATCGGCGGCAAGCGCGAAACTTTTGCAAGTAAAAAAGGCCTTGGCTAGGGCAGAGGCTTTAGCAGCGGATACATTTCAAGATGGCCGTTTGGCAGTCCAAATGGACCCAGAGCTTCGACTGATGGCCATAAAAGGGAAGGTCGCCTTGGACTCGTTTGGAAAAACAATCGAAGATGCAGTGGAGCATTACTTGGAATTCCTGCGCGAAGAAAAAGCAAAGGAGGAAAGCCAAACAAGGGTCTTGCCCAGTTTAGAGGGGAAAATGGCGGGTTTGTTTAAGGAGAATTGAATAGATGTTATCAAGCCGATGGTTGAAACGCCACTCCGATTC
>Ga0315904_10011164_pt1 | contig 11510 bp, 8 predicted proteins | sample LakEriMetagenome_6_FD_203529 | JGI IMG/M metagenome (GOLD analysis project Ga0315904, IMG submission 203529) | Freshwater fungal communities from buoy surface, Lake Erie, Ohio, United States - Buoy 12 MA120 | ecosystem: Environmental > Aquatic > Freshwater > Lake | place: USA: Lake Erie, Ohio... | reverse complement strand
ACATGAAGTTCATGGGCCTCAACACGGAAGAAGCGGCGGCGAAGAGCGGCACGCGTCCGGACCTGACCAGCGAAGCTCCGTTCACTGCCTCCAACGACGTGTCGCGCATGCGGCTCCAGGAAGAGGATACGGACACCACGCTGGCGACCTACGTCGAAGAGATCGAGATCACGATCAACAACAACGCGTACCGCAAGACGGCGATCGGCACCCTTGGTGCGTTCGACGTCGGCGTCGGTGACTTCACAGTCAGCGGCTCGGTGAAGGCGTACTTCGACAGCCACGCGGCAACGGACGCGATCCGCAACAACACGGACGTCTCGCTCGACTTCGCAGTCGTGCAGGCGAACGCGGGCTGGCTCTTCGACCTCCCGCTGGTCGTGCTCGGTGACGGTCGCAAGGACGTGCAGAAGGACGAAGCCGTCCGCCTGAACCTGTCCCAAGAAGCCGTTGCCCACGCGACGCTGGACCACACCCTGCTCGTTCAATCGTTTGCCTACCTGCCCGATCTGGCAGAGTAGTACGGACTAACGGGACCGCCATGCGTGAAGAGCGCGTGGCGGTCCACGTTTGTCAACCAGAGAGGAACGCATGAACCCCTTCAAAATGTACCAGACAGACCCGGACCTTGAGGTCCAGGGCATCGACATCGACTACGGCGACTTCTACTTCACGATCGCCCGCGCGGGCGGCGCGAACAAACGCTTCAACGAGCGCCTTGCGGAAGCGTTCAAGCCGTACCGGCGCGCGATCCAAACCGAGACGGCGGACGTCAAGCTGCTCGACCGGATCACCAAGGAAGTGTTCATCCAGGAGTGCATCAAGGGTTGGGGCTCGACCAAGCACGGCCCAGGCAAGATGCTGAACGTCGACGACAGCCCGCTCGACTACACCCCGGAGAACGTCGCGCTGTTCTTCGGCGAGCTCCCGGAGCTCCTCGACGACCTCGTTGGGCAGGCGAACAAGATGGCGCTCTACCGCGCCAAGGTCATCGAAGACGACCTGGGAAACTAACCGACTACCTGCTGTACACGCTCAAGCAGGGACCGTTGGAAGCGAACATCCTGGAGCGAGCACAGAAGCGTGGGCGTGCTGCACCAGAGGCGATAGCCAACGCGCCGACGCTCAAGGCGTACCTCCAGTTCTACTGGGAGGCGTTTCTTGAGCTCGACACGTGTCGCCCTCTGGGCATGTCGTCCGTCGGGCAAATCCCCTGGACGGCTGTCAACGAGTATGCGTTGCGGCACGGCATCGTTGACGTGGACGACTTCGACTATCTCTTGACCATGATACGCGGTATCGATGCAGCGTACCGAACCTACGTGCGGGAGAAGACGTCCAAGTGAGCGAGCCGAATGACTTCGCGCGCCGAATGACGCTACGTGGCATCCGGGTTGAAGCCAACTCGGACGCGGCGGTGCGCAAGTTCGCGCTGCTGGCTGATCAAGCGGTCGTCAACGCGACGCCGGTTGACACCGGTCGCGCGCGCTCGAATTGGATCGTCAACTTTGACAGCCCAAGTGCTGTGGTGCGAGAAGCGCTCGCTGAAGGTCCAGCCGCAGGTTCTGCGGCGATCGCCGAAGCCGCTGCGAAGATCGCTGTGTACAATGGAGACGTGAACCGCGAAATCCACCTGACCAACAACCTGCCGTACATCGGACGGCTGAACGACGGCTACTCAGCGCAAGCCCCTGCGGGCTTCGTCGAGCAAGCGGTTCAGATCGCCGCTGCAGCGGTCGCTGGAACGAGGCTGCTTGACTAATGGCAACTGAACGTCTTGACATTATCGTCTCGGAGCGCGGGTCACGCGTCGTCAAGCGCGAGCTCCAAGAGATCGGAACCCAGGCGCGCGCCACTGGCAGCGCGGTTGGTGCACTGCGCCAAGCGTTCATCGTGGCGGGCCTCGGTGTCGGCGTCCAGCAGCTGATCGAACTGGCGGACGCCTACACCACGATCCGGAACCGCGCGCGCCTCGCAGTCGGTCCTACGGGCGACGTGAACGCGACGCTCGACCGGCTCTTCACGATCGCCAACCAGACGCAGCAACCAATGGAAGCGATCACGACGCTGTTCCAGCGCGGCTCCATTGCCGCGCGCGAACTGGGCGCGTCGCAGGAAGAGCTCTACACCTTCACGCAGCTGGTCGGTCAGGGCCTCGCCATTCAGGGCGGCTCTGCGGCGTCTGCAACCGGCGCGCTGCTCCAGCTGTCCCAAGCCCTGGGCTCTGGCGTGGTCCGCGCGGAAGAGTTCAACTCCATCCTCGAAGGCGCATTTCCGATTGCCCAGGCGGCGGCGCGCGGGCTTGATGAGGCAGGCGGTTCGGTGGCGCGTCTGCGTCAGCTGATCGTCGGTGGTCAGGTCTCGTCGCAAGAGTTCTTCGATGCGCTACTTTCTCAGGCTCCGGAGCTCGCGGCCACATTCGCCACAACCGTACCCACGATCGGAGCGGCGTTTACCGTCCTGCGCAACAACGTCGTCCGAGCGTTTGGCGAGTTCAACCAAGCGACGGGAGCGAGCCAGGGCTTTGCCCGCTTCATCCTCTTCATCGGACAAAACGCAGGCACGCTGATCGACATCCTCGAAGCGGTCGCTTACGCCCTGGGCGTGCGCTTCGCGATCCAGGGTATCGGCGCGGCGGTCGGCGCTCTGCGTGCCCTCGCGATTGCGATTGCGACCAACCCACTCGGAGCAATCGCTACAGTAGCGCTTGCTGCTGGTGCAGCCTTCGTGGCGTTCAGCGACAAGATCGCTCTCACGCGCGGTAGCTCCGCTTCTGCGTTCGACTTCATCAGCACGGCGTTCGGCGACCTTGTGGGCTTGATTGGCTCCGGGGTGCAGACCGTGCTCAGCTGGTTCGGCAACTGGGAAGACGAGCTCGGTCAGTTCGACTTCTTCAAGTTCGTGCAAGGCATCGCCACTGGCATCGACGCAGTAATCGGTCTCTTCTACGGGCTGTCCGACGGCGTCACGCAGCTGTTCCGCACCTTCCCGCAAGTCATCGGCGACCTGATGATCAGCGGCCTCCAGCGCGCGTTCAACGCGGGCACCGACTTCGTGAACGGCATCATCCGCGCGCTGAACCGCATCCCCGGTGTGGCGATCAACACGATCAGCGCACCGGACTTCGTGAACCCGTTTGAGAACGCAGCTGCGGCTGTGGGCGACGCGGCGAACCGTGGCTTCCGTCGCGGCATGGACGAAGGGCTGGCGTCGAACTACGTGGACGGCGTGCGCGAGCGCGCGGAAGCCGAAGCGGCGGCGAGCGCGGCTGCTGCTGCAGAGGCAGCAGGTCCGACGGCTCCCACAACCCCCACTGCTCCGGGCGGCGACGGCTCTGGTGTCAGCCGTGCGGACATCATCAACGACTTCAACCGCTACCTGGACGAGCAGAACATGCTGCTCCAGTTCAACAGCCGCGAACGACAAATCCAAGAGCAGCTGCTTCAAGTGAACAACGCGCTGACGCAGGAAGGCTACGACACCCTTTCCGCAGGCGAGAGCGGTCCCATGCTCGAACGGCTGCGCAACCTGCAGACCGAACAAGAGCTCATGGACGAGCGCGAGCGCATCCTTGCCGCGAGCGACGAACAGATGCGCCTCTACAGCGTGACGCAGCAGGCGCTCAACCAGCTGATCGCCGAAGGCGCGATCACGCAAGCCTCGTTCAACGAGCAAATGCGCCAGCTGCAAATCTCCATGCTGGAAACGCGCATCGCCATGGGCGAAGGCTCGTTCGCAGACGGCTTCCTGCTCGAAATCCAACGCATGCTCCAAGGCGTCGAGAACTTCCGCGCCACGGCGGGTCAGTCCTTTGGACAGTTCTTCCAGCGCGTCACCGACGGCTTCGCTAACAGCGTGGGCCGGGCGATCGTGTACTCGGAGAACCTGGGCGCGGCGATCCAGCAGGTTGCCCGGAGCGCGCTCGCTGAACTGATCAGCGCGCTCGTCAAGCTCGGTATCCAGTGGGTCATCAACCAGACCCTTGGGCAAACGCTCGCAACCGCCTCCACTGCGGCCTCGGTGGCCCAGGCAGGCGTTGTGGCTTCGGCGTGGTCGCCTGCTGCTACGGCAGTCTCGCTCGCCTCCTACGGGGCGAACAGCCCGGCTGCTATCGCGGGCATGAGCGCGGCCTACGCGGCTGGCAAGCTGTTCTCCTCGGTCAGCAAGTTCGCCGACGGCGGGCGCGTGTCTGGCCCAGGCGGGTCGCGCTCTGACCTCGTTCCGGCGCTGCTGTCCAACGACGAGTTCGTGGTGAACGCGGGCGCGTCGCGCCGCAACGCTGCGCTGCTCGAAGCGATCAACAACGGTGCGACGGTGACCGGCGCGGGCGGCGACATCACACTGGGTATCGAGGTCAATGTCAACGGCGACGCGGGCTCCAACCCCGAACGCACAGGTGCGACGATTGCGCGCGAGATCGAACAGGCGCTTCTCCCGCTGCTGGCGAAGCAGATGCGCCCTGGCGGGCTGCTGGCGGGAGGCAGGTAAATGACAGCGCTTCCACTGCAACCCGACTACGGCGCGAAGCTCGCCCTCGACGTCAACGTCACAGAGGTCAAGCTCGGCGAGCACTACTCGCAGCGCGTGATCCGTGGGCCGAACCGCCGCAAGCAAGTGTGGCAGCTGAACTGGAACGGCCTGGACAACGAAGACGAGAACACGCTGCGCGAGTTCTTCGAGGCGCTTGAGACGGACTACTTCACCTGGACGCCTCCGGGCGACGGGGCAACCGAGATCAAGCTGGTGACCGACAAGTACGACGCGACGATTGCGGGTTGGAACAACTGGCGCGTCTCGCTCAAGTGCAGGCAAGTGTTCGATGTCTAAGATCAGCGAGCACATCCAGAAGGCGAGCCTGGGCGCAGAGGTCGAGCTCTACCAACTCGACCTCTCGCTGTTCAACGAAGGCACGCTGTACTGGGTTGCGGGCGACGAAGGCGCGCTCACGCAGAGCGTCTCGTTCGACGGCCAAGAGTACACGCCCTTCCCGATCACGGCTGAAGGCTTCGAGCAGCAGCTGAAGGGTCCGCTCGCGCGCCCGACAGTTACGGTGGCGAACGCCAGCGGCATTCTTACGCCCTTCGTCGTGGCCCACGGCTACCTTGTCGGTGCGACGTTCCGCCGCATCCGCACCTTCGCCAAGTTCTTGGACGACGGCGCAGACCCGGACGGCGATGCGATCCTGCGTCAAGACGAGTACACACTGCGCCGCTTGCTGAAGCACCGGTCGCGCCAGTTCCTCAAGTGGGAGCTCGCCGCGTCCATCGACGCGACGAACGCTGTGCTCCCCGCGCGCCAGATCGTGCGCGACTTCTGCGACCACTCGTACCGCTACTGGGATGCGACCGCTGGCGCGTTCAACTACGACACGGCCACCTGCCCCTTCGCCGAAGCCGCGATTGCGTTCGACGCGACCGACACGGCTACGTCGCCGCAGAACGACGTTTGTGGGAAGCGCCTGGGCTCGTGTAAGCTGCGCTTCGGTGCGAACGCAGAGCTCCCGTTCCGGGGCTTCCCAGGCGTGGCACGTATCAGGGTGCGATAGCATGATCAAGCGCGAACAGCTGCTCTTCCCCGACGCGGTGAAGGCGATGCAGGACCACGCCAAGCGGGCGTACCCGAACGAGGCGGTGGGCCTGATCACAACGCGCGCCTACGTACCACTCAAGAACACCAGCGACGAACCGGAGTTCACTGCAACAGTGGCCTCCTCGGTTGTTGCGCCCTACGTAATGGACGGCTCGCTGGTCGCGGTCTTCCACTCCCACCCCAACGGGCCGAACTGCCCAAGCGAGCTCGACATGCGCTCGCAGATGGGCATGGAGGTACCGTTCATCATCGTGTCGACGAACGGTGACGCCTGCCTCGCGCCCTTTGCCTGGGGAGATCAACTGGAGCCGTTCCCGCTGCTGGAGCGCGGCTTCCAGCACGGTGTCACCGACTGCTACGAACTGATCCGCGATCACCGGTGGCTGACCTACGGCGAGCGCCTGCCCCAGTTCCCGCGCAACTGGAACTGGTGGCTCAACGGGCAGTCGCTCTACATCGACGGCTTCCAGGCAGCGGGCTACCGCCTGCTCGAAGGTGACGAAACGCCGCAAGCTGGTGACGGCTTTCTGGCGTGCGTCAAGAGCCGCGTCCCAAACCATGCCGGGGTACTTGTTGAGCCGGGCATGATCCTCCATCATGCGACGGCGCGTGACCCGTACGATCCCTCGCGCCTCGCCAAACGGGAGCCTGTTCACCGGTGGCGCGACTACATCACACACTGGGTGAGGCGCGACGTTGAACCGTCTTCGTGACATCTACCTCTACGGACGCCTTGGGCGTCTGTACGGCAAGAAGCACCGGCTGGCGGTCGAAACGCCAGCCGAAGCTCTGCGTGCGCTCTCTGCGCGCCACAAGGGCTTCTGGGAAGAGTTCAAGGCGAGCGGCGGCTACCGCTTCGTTCGCGGTAAGAAGAAGACCGGCGACGCGCTGGAGGAAGCTCCGCACCTGAACCTGCGCTTCGGCAAGCAGCGCGAACTGCACGTCATCCCCGTTCCGCAAGTGGCCGGTATCGAGACGCTGGTCTACATTGCCGTTGCGGCGGTGGTCGCGGTCGTCGCGGCTGTTGCGTTCATGCCCACGATCGAACCGCCCAAGGCGGAAGAGCGTAAGGACGACGCCAACAGCTTCATCTTCGACGGCGTCACCAACTCGACCGAGCAAGGCGGGCCGGTCCCTCTCGTGTTCGGCGAGTTCCTCGTTGGCACGACCGTTGTGTCAGCTGGCATCGAAACCACGGACATTCCGTACGAGGCACTCCCGACGGATGCCCAAGGAAGCTCGACGCCGGGTTGGGGCGGTAGCCCCCTTGGGCGTGACCTCGTCTTCGGCAAGGGCGGTAAAGGCGGCGGTGAAGCGCGCGCTGCGGTCGAAGACCCCAACTCGCTCCAGTCCCAAGCCACGGCCAAGATCATCGAAGTCCTGTCCGAAGGCGAGATCGAAGGTCTGGTCGACGGGCTCAAGAGCGTGTACTTCGACGGCACTCCGGTGCAGAACGCAGACGGCACGTTCAACTTCAAAGGCATCGCACTGGAGTTCCGCGAAGGTTCGCCCTCGCAAAGCTACATCCCGAACTTCACTTCGCAAGAGAACGCGCGCTCGCTGGACAACCGCGAGATCAGCCAGCTGCTTGGCCCAGTGGTGCAGACGATCAGCGACGCGGACACCAACCGCGCCCGCGTGACCCTGGGCGTCAACTCGCTGTTCTACACGAACCCCGAAAACGGCGACATGAAGAGCTCGTCCGTCACGGTGCGGATCGAGCTCCAGTCGAACGGCGGCGGCTACTCGACAATCGTCGACCACACCTTCAGCGGCAAGTGCACCAGCCAATACCAAAAGTCGTTCGACATCCCCCTCCCGGCTGGCGGCGACCCCTGGGACATCCGCGTCTCGCGCATTACTGCAGACCGCACCACGTCGAACTACCAAGACGACGTTGTGTGGGTAAGCCTGACCGAGATCATCGACGCCAAGCTGTCCTACCCCGACACGGCGATCGTTGGCCTCACTGCAGATGCCAAGCAGTTCGGCTCGAAAATCCCGACGCGCGGCTACAAGATCAAGGGCATCAAGTGCGAAGTCCCGACGAACTTTGACCCGGACACGCGCACGTATGCGACCAGTGGCCCAGGCACCAGCGGCGGCGTCTGGGACGGCACCTTCGTGCGCGCTTGGACGAACGAGCCTGCGTGGATCTTCCGCGAGCTCTGCCTCAACCAGCGTTGGGGCTTGGGCCGCAAGCTCGGCGTGAGCAACGTCGACAAGTGGAGCCTCTACGAGATCAGCCTTCACAACAGCGAGCACGTTCCGGACGGGCACGGTGGAACCGAACCGCGCTACACGATGAACGTGGTCCTCAACACGCGCGAGCAGGCGTTCAAGGTCATGACGACCATGGCTGCGACGTTCCGCTCGAACGTGTACTGGTCGACCGGCCAAGTCACGCTTGTGCAGGACAGCCCGCGCGACGCTTCGCGCCTGATCTCCATTGCCAACGTCGAAGACGAGATCATCGACTACGAAACGCCGGACATCGAAGACAAGGTCAGCGCCTACGTGGTGGCCTGGAACGATCCGGAAGACGACTACCGCCTCGCCTACGAAGTGGTCGAAGACCCGACGCTGCGCCAGCTGATCGGCTGGAAGACGAAGGAGGTCGTGGCATACGGCACCACCAGCCGTGGGCAAGCGGTGCGCTTCGGCAAGCGCCTGCTCAACGACCAAGAGTACGCCTCCAACGCAGCCAGCTGGAAGTCCGGCTTCGAGCAAGCGGACCTCACCCCCGGCATGGTTGTCAAGACCAAAGACCCGGAGTTCACGACCTCGCGCCTCGGTGGCCGCATCGTCTCCTCGACCACGACCAGCGTCGTGCTGGACTACGAGGTCACGCTCGACTTCGGCGAGCTCTACACGCTCGACCTGATGATGCGCGACGGCACTGTTGCCAGCCGCACGGTCACGACTGGCCCTGGCACGACGACCACGCTCTCGTGGGCGACCCCGATTGCCAACACCCCGATCCCCGGCGCGATGTGGGCGCTCACGCCCTCCACGCTGGACGACGCGCTGTGGCGTGTTACCGGCAACGTCGAAGAAGACGGCGTCAAGTTCAGCATCCGCGTGCAGCAGTACGACCCGGACCACTGGGACCGCGTCGAGCAAGGGCTCGTCCTGGAGCCGCGCGCGACCGCGTACCTCCCTTCGGGCGCGCTCGAAATTCCCACTGGGCTTGGGTACCGCGAGTTCGTGAAGCTGATCAACGGCGACACCGGCTCGCCTTCGATTTACTTCAACTGGCAACCCGTCTCGGACAGCCGCGTGACCGCCTACCAAGTGCAGGTCAAGCGCCCGAACACTGACGACTACGAGGCGTTCCCCGACACCAGCTCCCTGGGCGTCGAGATCAACAACATCACCGAAGGCGAGCACTCGCTGCGCGTGCGCTCTGTTGACTCCATCGGTCGCAAGAGCGGCTGGCGCGAGATCGTAGACACCTTCGACGGATTGCCCGAAGCGCCGCAAGGCGTGACCGCGTTCGACGCCTACCCCGGCGAAGACGGCGTGCGCTTCGTGTGGCAACCTGTGGTCAGCGTTAGCCCGCTGACGTACGAAATTCGTGTGGGGGCTTCCTGGGAAGCCGGTCAACGTATCTGCCGAGTTCGCGACGACACGATCACGGTGAAGCTCCCCACGAGCCTTATCCTCGACCAGAACTTTTGGATCAAGCCGCTCATCGTCGGCACGTCGCTGTACGCGGCGGATGCCTTCTTGGCGACCACGTACCAGCAACCGCTCCCGACGCGGAACATCATCGTGCAGAACGACTTCCGCACGGCGGGCTCGACCTGGGACGGGCGCTTGCGCCACCTCAGCGTGCAGACGCTCGACGCCCAGGAAGCGCTGCGGTTGGGTAGCAGCGGCGGCGTGCGCTACGGCTACGGCGACTACCGAGCAGAGGTCACGCTGACTGGCGAGTTCTACGCGCGCAACTGGCTCGAGACGACGCTGCGCAACGTGAACGACACGTCGCCCACGTGGGACAGCTTGACGGTTACGTGGGACAGCCTCGGCGACCTCACGTGGTCGGTTCCAGACGGTCCGCTTACGGACGTCACGCTCGACGCGTACATTGCGGTCGACACGGCTCCCAGCGACGTGATCGAGTTCTGGCCCTTGGGCTCGGACACGACCGGCGACATCGCTGCAACTGCCGCGACGATCAGCGTGCTGGCGGCGAGCACGGCGACTGCGCTGTTCAACGACGGCTCCAGCTTGGGTGACTACAGCCTGCTCGGTTGGGAAGGCAACGTCGACTACGTGCAGAACTTCACGCACGTCTTCGACGTTCAACCGTCGGAAGCGTATGCGACCGAGGTCGTGTTCGCCACGCACACCGACGGCACGCACTACATCCAGGTCGGTTACGACCCGGTGGACGACGTGCTGTTCGCCGAAGACGAGCTCGCCAATCGCGCCACGTGCGCTGCGCCCGCGTGGGACACGACGGACGTTTACACGATCGCCCTGGTGGTGACCGCGACCGAACGCCGGATCATGTGGGTCAGTCAGGACGACACCACTGGCGCGTTCGGCTCGTTGACGATCGACAGCGCCCACACCTTCGACACGCTCTACATCGGGAGTGGCGGCGAAGGCGCTGCTGAGACGTGGGCGGACGCTGGCTACACCTGGGCCTCGACCGCAGCGGGCCGGACCTGGGACGAGCTCTCGCTGGTGCTCTTCGCTGCGCCCGGTACCTACGCTCGCATGTTCCTGCGGACCTACGAGTACACAAGCTCGAACTACGCGACCCGCTTGTTCCTGCTCGCGCCGAACGCCAGCTACAGCGACTTCCGTCCGCTGATCCCCGGTGACTACGGCTACACGTCCTGCTACATCTGGCAGCGCCTCTCGGCTCCGACGGGCGTCGGTGACACGCTGTACCTTACTGAGAGCGTGCTCAACGTCGACGTCCCAGATATCATCGACGGCGGCGAAGCGACGTTGACAGCTGCGACGTTGACCATCAACTACAACCGGACGTTCCACGAACCTCCGATTGTGGTCGCGGTCCACAAGGGCGGCGCGACACCGGCGCTCGTCAACATAGTTTCGATTGGGTTGACCAGCTTCGTGGTGAAGCTCGTTGATCCGACTAGCCCTTCCACTCTGGTGGCGGGAGACATCAACTGGTCTGCAAAGGGGTACTAAGTGTCGCAGCTGTTTCCTAGCATTACGGCTGGCATGACGCTGACGGCGTCGCGCGATCCGATCGTGAACCGAACGGACGCGCTGCGTTCGATGTTCGGTGGTGCGTCCGCACCATCGAGCGCTGTGCTGCACCAGATGTTCTTCAACGAGACGGACGGCAAGATTTACATCTGCACGAACGCCACTGGGCCGGTGTTCACCGAGTTCACCACGTACCTTATGTCGGTGATGACGAACGTGGTTGGCCGGTCGAACCTCGCCAACGGCGCGGCCACGTCCGTCATCGGGCGCTCGGCCAACTCGACTGGCGCAGTCGCCGACATCGCAGCGGCAAGCGACGACGTGATCTTCCGCCGCACTGGTGGCGCGCTGAACTTTGGCGCGCTCACGATCGGCATGTTCGCCGACGACCTGATCACGTTCGCCAAGCTCCCGAACGTCGCGACGAACACGCTGCTTGGGCGTTTCAACTCGGGCACCGGCGACATTGAAAGCATCGGCCTCAACAGCGACCTCGCCTTCAGCGGTGGCAACCTCCGGGTTGTGGCCTACACCGGCGACGTCACGAAGACGGCTGGTGGTACGGCGCTCTCCATCGCGAGCGGCGTGATCACGAGCACGCACCTTTCGAGCTCGCTGCTCGACACCGACGCGTCGATGGCAGCGAACAGCAACACGCGCGTTCCCTCGCAGGCGGCGGTCGTCTCCTACGTGAACAACATGCTGCTCGGCTTGCGCTGGAAGAACCC
>Ga0315904_10011162_pt1 | contig 11511 bp, 8 predicted proteins | sample LakEriMetagenome_6_FD_203529 | JGI IMG/M metagenome (GOLD analysis project Ga0315904, IMG submission 203529) | Freshwater fungal communities from buoy surface, Lake Erie, Ohio, United States - Buoy 12 MA120 | ecosystem: Environmental > Aquatic > Freshwater > Lake | place: USA: Lake Erie, Ohio... | reverse complement strand
AACAGGTGGCTTAGTTCCGGTATTGTCATTATTAATTAAATCAATATCATAATAAATATGGTAAGGTTGGGAACTATCGTATTTAGAAGCTAACTGAATAGACATTATTATATAATTAATAATAGATATTAATTATAGAAATATTATTAAAATCATTTTATATTTATATTATCATATTTTTATTAATCATAAAAAATGTAATTAATTTATAAATCATCAGATATAACACTTTTTAACAATTTAATTTTAGATATTAAATTTATAATATGTATGTATAAATTGTAATAAATATAATTAATAAATTTTATATAATATATTAAATCAATTTAATCCAAAATTAAAGATAAAATAATTATTTTAGTATAAAAATACTTAAAGAATAATCACCATAATAAATTATAAATAAGATGCCCAATTATAAAAATTGTAGCCGTTGTGGAAATATTAATAAAGGAGTTTCAACTGTTAAAATGTTATTCAATACTGATAATTTCAATTTTAACCTATGTATTAAATGTAAACGGCTGTATAAAGACCAAATTATTAAAAATTAAGATAAAATAATGTTATTTTGAGATATTTACATTGATATATATATTAAAAATTTCGAAATTTTTAATATATCTTTTATTTGAATTATCTATTTTAATCTGTAAATATCTATTAATATATAAAAGTATCTGTATATATTAATAATCTTATATAATTTTGGTTAAATGTTCAATAGGAATGAATAAATAGTCCATTTCTTTGTCATTATAGTCAAGTCTTTTGTTTCTAACAAATTTTTTCTTCTCAAATGTATTAAATTTATTTTCATCATACTTTATGTAATATAAGCCATTTTCAAATTTAAATAAGAATATTATGTTATCTAATATTTTATTAGCGCCTATTATTGTTGTGGGGAAGTCCTCATATTTATTCCTTCTTGTCTTTAGCTCATATATATTTTTAGTTCCTTTAAAATCATATTGAGAGAATTTATCCGTTATTATTTCTATATCATCTTTAAAGAAATTATTTAAGTCTTTAAGTATTTTTTTCTCATTTTCTTTTCCATACTTATAATCATTACAAAATCTAGACATTTTTTATATATTATTATATTATATAAAAAATTTTATTAAACTAATTTTATATTAAATTTTTTTTATACTATTTTTTTTTATTTGGAACTTTTACATAATCCAAAGCCTGAGAGACAGAATGACCCATTGCTTTAGCATCTTCTTTTAATTCTTCTATAGTATCTTGATGTTTGTTAGATAAGAATGAATGTCTTAAAATTGATGAACCAACAGACTTATTTTCAAATATCTTATTTATAATTCTAGTTATTGAATTGACTTGTTCTAGAGGATTTCCATTATAATATACCAAAAAATAAGCATCAATAGGAGTTTCTTTTTTAATTGACTTAATAGGATGCTCTTTAAAGTAAGGATGGAATTTAAAATATAATTTGATTATGTTAAATAAATCTTCAGGGATATCTTCAACTTGTTGACCTTCTTTTTTAGAAGTCTTAAATATGTTAAATATAAATAATTTAGAGTTATAGACTAAATAGTTAGATGATATAGGGAGATTTGAATTATTGTATTTAACTACTTTCATTTTTTGATAATCCATATTTCGCCTAGGTTGTTTATAGTAATAGAGGGATAAAATCATATATTCTAATAATGTATTATAATTATGTTCATTTATCTCTTTTGAATTTTTAAACTTATCAACCTTTTCCTTAAGTGTATTTAATTTACCTCCTACTTCATTCCATTCAACCCAATTTTTTGATTGAGTTTCTGATTTAATATTTTGGTGTTCTAGTTCTTTAAGTTCTTTATTTTTATTAACCATTAAATCAAAGTAATAGTCATATAGGTTCTTTTTACTTTTACTATCTTTATCTAATGATAAAGCAGAACAGATAGAAATAAGATAGCTTCTCTTTGTATTTTCTTTATATTTTTCTAATTTTGACATTATATCATCCTTTTTCTTAAGAAAGTTTAAATTCTTAAGAGGTGTATCATCATTTAATTTTTCTAAATTTCTTACATACATATTTATGGATGAATCAGATAAATTTTTATTTTTAAATTTTTGAATTAGTTCCTTTTTAAAGTCGGTTTCAAAATTCATAATACTATATATATATTATTAGATATTTAAAAATATTTTTATATATTTTTAATTATTTATTAAGAATTAAATAGATAAGCAATTTATAAACTAGCATATGACCAATATCCAACAGGAGTTTTTATTATTGTTATTCCAGTTCCAGCGTTGCAATCATAATTTACACCATTTACAATAATAACGGCTTTATGTGCTCCAGCAATATTAAAGACACGAACTTTTTTATGAGTGTCTAAACTAGTTGTTTGAATAGTAAAAGTATCATTATTATTTTGTGGATTTAATTGAATTATTTTCTGTGCTACAATATTTGGTAAAATATCGGATGTGTAATAAGTAGACCAAGCCGTTGCATCAAATGATAAAGAAGAATAATTAATTTGTGGTAAATCAGATAAAAAGGCTAGATATTCAGTAGCAGTAAATGCTTGATTACCAACTGCGATATGTGTAGTATTTCCAACGGCAGATGAATAATAAATAGTCATTCTATTACCTGTAGCTAATTGTGAATCAGAAATTTGAAATTGACCTGCTCTAATACCAGCATCAGTTCCATCAAAAAACTTTTGAATATTTAAAGCCATATTAGAACCATCAATTCCTGGAGGAACACTAACTAACTTTACAGCGGAACCGCTAGCAAGTAAATTAATTGCATTACCATTTAAAACATTAAGTCCTAATGTTCCTAAAATTTCAGTATTTCCTTGAGTGCTTAATAATACAGTATTATTTGGAAAGTTTGTCAACTGAACAGAATTATTCCCAGTTTTAGAAATAATTATATTATCTGTAAAATTATTATCCGTCTTATCTCTTTTAGTTTCATTTAACTTATATACGCCTGTTTTTTGAGACATTATGTTATATTATATTACTAGATAAAATATAATTATATTAATTTTAAATCCAGCCATTTACCATATAGAAGATTACTTCTGTGTTAGAGAACACAAATGTGCAAGCATCTTTAGGAGCAAGTCTAAATTCAACAGGGTTTAAGCTTTGGGGGTCTGTAAGTCTTATAGAAAGGTTTGAAGAAGCACTAACATTTGCAATATAGACTTTATCAGAAGTTTGAACTCCATTAGCATAACTAGCTTCAAAACCATATGAGAAAAGATTGAGGTCTGCTGTTGTATAATCTGATGAACCATTCCAGAGAAGTTTAACCGCACCACCTTCACCATAAAGAAGGCGTGTATTAGCGAGGTCTTGAGCACCAAAGGAACTTACAAATTTATACTGGATTTTTTGCATATTGTTTTTAATATTTATATCTGCATTTGTTAAAGAACCAACTGAAGTTTGGAGATTTTGAATATTTGAGTTAGCAGTTGACATTTGATTTTGGAGGGTGTTAATACTAGAATTTTGATTAGAATCACTATTTTGAAGAGTTGAAATAGCTGATGTATGTTGTGAAACTGTGTTTGAAAGAGTAGAAACAGTTGTATCAAGAGTTCCAACTTGAGTTGAGAGAGAAGAGACAGAACTAGAAAGTGTTGAGACATTTCCATTAGTTGTTGTTAAATCTTCGCGGAGAAGGTATACGCCGGTTTTGACTGCAGCCATATTATATATACCTTATACAAAGAAAAAAATATTCCTTATATATTTTTATAGTAATTCCCAAATTGAACCATTATATTTGAAACTTATACTATCATCTTTTTCTAAATAATAATCAATACTATTTACTGTATCTTTTATTAATACTTTTTTAGAAGTTATATGTGTTTTAAATTTAATCATTAAACCACTTTTAATTCCAGATATTGGGAGATTATATGATTCTAAATCATTACTGCTCTTAATTCTAATTGTATTTTCTTTATCATAGTTTCTAAATTCATTAATTTGACTTGTAATTCCTGTTGAATCTGTAATACTATATAAAGAAGAAGATACAGAAGTGCGTGTTAAATCGTCAGTTGTCCAAACTGAGTTATTTGTATTTTGGAACATTAAATAAGCAGTAATAACATCACCATATCCACCAATACTAAATGTTGAAACTACATAACTATTCCACGCATTTACTAATTGAACAGTTGCTGGAGTTGTAGAAAAGAAATAGGAAACAAATTTTACATAAACACCATCAAGACCATTTAATTGCGCACTCGTAAAACTAGGTAAATTAATAATATATGTAGCACCTGATGCACCAGCAGCAAGGGGAATTAATGAACCTAAATCACTCATTTGGACAGTATAGGCAATTCCTGGTTGAGGCGTTCCAAGTGTTTTTATTGATTGTAGATTATAACCATAAGAATAGAAATAATTTCCATTCATTGTTAAATTTCCATTGCTATCGCTATCTAATAAACAATTCGCACTGCCATTTAATAAATTGAGATTAGGAACACAAATTTGAGAATTTGAATTAACATACATATCAGCGCTTGCACTTGGATTTCCTTTATTGAATAAAGTGAATATATTATTACCATTTTTATTTGGGTTAAATTGTGATACAATATTTTGTGTTTGTCCTAAATCTGTAATATTCACAAAACTATTTGAACCTAAATACATACCTCCATTTTGTCCATAAGTCGCAATTTGACCTTGGTTATAGGGTTGAACACCTTGAGGAGGTGTAGCACTAAATAATATAGAATTCATAGTATTTAGATTTGGATTTAAGTTTACATTTTGACCACTAATAACAATATTACTGTCAGTATTGTTAAGATTAGGTGCACTATTAATAGTTAAATTATCAGATGTTCCAGTAAAACTAATATTCCCACCAGCATTTAATTTTTGTCCCAATAATTCCCAAGTGCTATATCCTCCTATATTAGTTGAAATCATAAACCCTAAAATAGAAGATGTAGGAAGAGATGTTCCAATAGTAGCGAGTGTATATTGACCGAATACGATGTTATAAGAACTGCCTACTGATGTATCATTTGGATTTCTTCCAATATAAAGAACTGCACCAGCTGGAGCACTTGGAATATTAGTTAAAGTAATTGTATAAGTTGTATTATTTGCGGGAGCTGATAAAAGAACACAATTACCTAAATCACTTTGTTGAATTGTATAATTTCCTTGATTGTTTGTAATAACAGCAAGAGATGCGCCTATATCACTTAAATAGGCTATTTGATTATTGTTATTCTGAAGTCTTCCAGATGATGTAATTTGATTGGTTGAAACACTTGTAAAAGATGGAGTATTTGAGAAATCAAGAGAAACTGCATTATTTGTTGTTGTTGCGGTTAAATTAGGGTCATTAGATGATACACTTTGAATTCCTGAAGCAGTAGAAGCAACTGTAATACGTCCAATATTATCTGGTGTTAGAGTTATATTAGAACCAGCTAGTAAATGACGAGCTTCAAGTAAATATGAATCTGTGGGGCCTTCCGTATTAATAGCATTACTATAACGCAAATTCGTAAAATCCCATTTAATCCCTGCAAATTGTCCTGCTTCTGCTCCAGTGTCAAAATTTAGACCATTTCCAGCACCTTGAATTGTAATTCCTCCATCATTCATTATAAGACCATTTGAACTAATTACTTTTAATCCTTCTGTGGGGTCGCTTACGACTGACACATTATTTCCAAGTTCTAAAACTGCAAGTTCAAGACTATTTGTAAGTAGTCCGCCATTTGTATTAAAACCAATAATAGCATTCTGTGTTAAATCATTTGAGGTTAACTGAAGTATATTTCCATTATCGGTTGTTCCACCTTTAACTGTTAAACATCCAGTATAAGGACCAATTCCAACACCAATATTTGGAGTAGCAGAACCAGCACCACCAACATTTAAATTGACTGAATTGAATGTAGGTTGATTATTTAAATCCAAACTTACAGCACCATTTGTAGTTGTTGCAGTTATATTTGGGTCAGTTGAAGAGACACTTTGAATTCCAGTAGCATTTACAGTGATTAAACCAGTATTAGGGTCAATAGCACTAACGGAAATATTAGTTCCGGGAGTTATTCCAACAACACCAGTATTATTTATTAAATATTCACCAGGTCCAGTTGTTATTTCTTCAAGACCAAGACCATAAGTAATATAAGGTATTTTTTCGACTGATAAATCAACAGAATTACCAGTTTTTACAATTGAAACAGTCCCATCGTTAGAAGTAATTTCTTCAACAATATTTTGTGGAATTTGAGAAGCAAGAGCAACAGCAGAACCACCAACAGTAAGAGCTTGAGAATCAAGAGAAGTTAAACCAGAGATAGTTGTATTTAAATTTACAACGGGGTTTACATTTGGATTTCCAGAAATTGTAATATTGGAACCTCCACCAACTGAAGCAACACCACTTTCTCCACTTTGAATAGGGACATTATTTACAGTTATTATTCCATCTTGATTTGTTGAAATAGTATTATTATTTAGTTCAATACTTACAGTATTTACTATTTTATTATTATTAACATCTAAATCTTCAGTAAGTGGATTTTTTATGCTATTTTCATCAACATTTTTAATGAGTTGATAAAGATTATTTATTTTAGTTGAAATATTAAAAGACATCTGATATATATATTAAAGATAGAATAAAATTTTTTATTTTTTTTTAAATAAATATCTTATATATATATATATTATGGCTCAAGAAGATTTAGAGGAAGTTATAGAAGACCCCCTAGGCGATGATGATATTAGAACATATTTACCTAATGCTAAAATAATTAAATACTCAGAACTATCAAAATATGGAAAAATTGAAGATTTATTAGTAAATGATAAGGATTTCTGTGTTATTCTTTATGAAGATTCACCAAATAAAGGACATTGGACTTGTATAAGTAGGTATAATAATATATTAGAATTTTTTGATTCTTACGGTGGTTATCCTGATTCTCAACTAGGATGGACTGACAAAGAAACTAGAAAAGAATTACACCAATGTAAAACTTATTTAACTGATTTATTCAATAAATCAAAATTTAAGATTATTTTTAATCCTATTAAGTATCAAGAAGATGGAAATGATATAAATACTTGCGGGCGTCATTGTGTTTTTAGAATTCTTAATTTAATAAGAGAAAATAGAGATTTACATCAGTATTATTTATTAATGCAAATGCTAAAAAAGGAAACAAATGAAACATATGATGAGATTGTCGCTAATGTTATTAATAAAACTTAATTTATATATAAAGAAAATATTTATTTTAGTATAAAAATTACTTAAAGAAATATTATCTATATTATTTATATAAATATGTCCGTTAAAATTGATATTCCCGTTGAACAAGTTGAAAACATCCTTTTTGTATTACAACGTAGCAATGTTAAAGATAATAAAGCAATTAATGACCTTATTTCTAAATTAGATAATGCATACACTAGTTATGAAAATAATAAATATGAAACTGATTCTAGTTCTGATAGTGATTCTGATAATAGTATTATTTTTAAAAAGTTATCAAAGAAAAAAGTTATTAAAAAGAAAGCACCTAAGAAAGAAGAAGTAATAAAAGAAAAAGAAGAAGTAAAAGAAATTAAATCAAAACTTGAAACTGATTTAGAAACTTATAAAAAATTAGTAAATGAATTAAACCCTATTAGATATAGTCGTAATATTAAAGAAGAAGCAAGAGCTGATGAATTAAAAGAACAAATAAAATATCTTGAAGAAAATGACTTAAAAATACAGAAAACTGTTATAATTGATAATGTTGAATATAAAATTGGGTATTATATGTTTTATTTTAAGTCTGTTCGTGTTATTATTACTGGAGAAACAAATAAATTTTATAAAATTAAAGAAGTCCGTAGTAAATTATTAAATACTGATGCTGGCGGATTTATGTATTCAAAATATATGTATGAAGATACATTAAAAAATGATAGTAAAGAAGTCAAAATGATTAAAACAAATGTAAAACCTGTTTTTGTATATGAATCTGACGATAAATACGAAAATTATGATTAATTTTTTATAGATTAAATATTTTATATCTAATCTATATTATATATATAAAAATGAATTATACTTCAAATTATGAAAAACCTGAACATTACGGTCTTCACGCTGTTTTAATTAATAGTCATAAATATGAACCTAATGAAGCAATTAGAATATTTCACGACATTATTAAAAGTAATAAGAAGAGCTTTTTTAGAGTTTCTAAAAATTATTATAGATTTAGAAATATAAGTAAACAGAAATTTATTAAGAGTAGTTTTAAAACTAAGAAAATTAATGATGATATTAAAATTGTCTTTGGTATTTTAAAACCTGAATATCATCATCTTTCTGGAGGAGGATTTTTTACTGATTTATTTAAGAGTGGAGTTAATAAAGTAAAAACATTTTTTTCACCTAGATTAGATAGTTTTAATAATACATCAACAGAAACACTTAAAAATTATGGAAATAGAGAAGTTCTAAGCCTTACTATCTATAGAACACCTATTTCAAATATGTTGAATTATGCTTTAAATGCAATTTCATTAGGTCGTTGGAATAAATTAAGGCAAGAATATGGATTTGATAAATTATTCCATCTTGCATTAGTTGCAAATGTTGGAGATAAAAATGTTATTATGGAAAAGAATGAAGCCGTTAATATTTCAACCTCATATAAAACAAATAAAGATACAGAAGTTTATAATGTTAATCTAGGTGGTAAAAAGATAACAATCAACGATATTGTTTTAAAAACTCGTGAAAGAATAGGTGATATTAATTTTTTTGATTATGACCCTTTTAAACTAAATTGTCAGGTTTTTATTAAAGAATTATTAACAACTGTTGGTTTGTATGACAGTGGAACTGAAAAGTTCTTATTCCAAGATTTAAAAGGAATTTATGATAAATTACAGGGTTATGTTCCAAAAGTAGCTAAAGCAATAACTAGAACTGGAGCGATTTTTAATAAATTAAGTGGGCAAGGTGATGATGAATTAAATGTTGAAGTTGCTGTTTCTAATACTTTTAAACATTTAAATAGTGATAAAGCCTCAAAATTATTTTATGAATTTGTTAAAAAGGAAGCAGAAGGAAATGATGTTGGGCTTTATTTTATCCAACAATTATATCCTAAATGGTTAAAGACAAAAGAAGCAAAAGAGCTTATCAATGAATTAAAGAAAAAGGAACCAGTTAAAGAAGAAGTAATAGAAATTAAAGAAACTAAAAAATCAAAAAGGAAAGTAATGACAGAAGAAGAAAAGAAAGCAAAAAAAAGAGAATATGACGCGAAGAGATATCAATTATCTAAAAATAAAAAATAGATAAATTTTTAATTATTATTTTATAATTAAAAATAATAATCTTTCTTTATAATATATATGCCTTATATTATAAAAAAAGAAGGTGAAAAAGGTTTCAAAGTATGTAAAAGAGACCAACCAAATGTTTGTTTTTCTAAAAAGCCAATACCAAAAAAAAGAGCTATTAAACAACTAAAAGCAATAGGAATGAGTGGAAGAATGAAAGGTGGTTCTGAAGATAAATTAAAAATGTTTGAATTGTTTAAGGGGACTGGTTCAATAGGGAAAGTAGCTAAAAAAATGGGATTTGAAGTCGTTAGTTTAGATTTTGACCCTATTTATACTCCTGATATTGAAACGGATATTTTAAAATGGGATTATAAAAAATGGGCAAAGGATAATAATTTTTACCCTAATTATATATGGGCATCTCCTCCTTGTAATACTTATAGCCCTCTTGCATATCCATTAAAAGAAAGAAATACACAGACTGCAAAACCATTATCTGGTAGAGCTAAAATAGGCACTCAGATTTTATTCAGAACATTAGAAATAATTGATTATTTTAAAAAGAAAAATCCTAAGTTATTATTTACTATTGAAAACCCTAGGGGAATGATGAGAAAGCATAAAGAAATGCAAAAATTACCTAATCTAGAAACTACATTATATTGTTTATATGGAGACTTTAAGAGAAAACCAACTGATTTTTGGAGTAATTTTAGAATGGATTTACTAACAAGTAAATCATATTGTAAAAATAAGACAATTGGAGTTGTTGATTTAAAGAAAATAGAAGATAGATATAGCATTCCTTCAAAATTAGTTAAACAAATTTTAAGTGTAGCTAAAGAAAAAATTTTAAATAATGAAAATGGTCTAAAAGGTGGTTATAATCCTAATGAGAATTATATAGGGGCTGAAGGTTTTGAAGATTATTTAAAACAAGTTGAAAAGGAACAAGGAATTGATTTTAATAAATTGGGGTCTGTTAGAAATGTTAAAGGTAATATTTTTGAATCAATAGTTTTACCAACAGATAGAATTGTTAAAGATGAAGTGTTATATAATAAAATATTAAGTGAATATCTAACAGAAGCAGAATTTAATAAACTTAAGGCAGAACGTCCTAATATGTCTCAGACTTATTCCCAATATATGGATAGTGCTAGGAAAATAGCAGAAGCAAGAAGCACACGAAATTTAGACTTAGAAGAAAGAAGCAGACAAGACAGGGGTTTATTTGATTATAAAAGGGCACTTTATGATTGGTATCTTAAAGAGTATCCTGAGCGTGCTTATGTTAAATGTAGACTAGATGAAGAAGGTAATTTAAAAGAAAATCAACCTCCATTTTCTACAACTAGACAAGAATGTCAGAGAAGAGTTGATAAATTTAAAAGGTCTCAACAATGTTCTGGATTTTTTGGTAAAGCCACTTGTTTTTTAAGTGATGTTGCGGATTTTATAGTTGATAATGTAGCGGATAAATTACCGGTTGTTGGTCAAATTGCTAGTTCTGTTTATAAGTCATTTGCACCTCCTACCTCAAAATTCTATGGTTCTGGAATTTTACCAACTAATAAGAAGTTATATGAACAAGTTAAAAAGAAAGTTTATAAAGAACAACCGAGACACTCATTATATAGGTCTGCTAGGGTCATAAAGGAATATAAAGCTTTAAATGGGTCATTTAAAGAAACTAATCCTAACCCCTTAAACATAAAAAAATGGTTTATGCAAGAATGGTTGGATGTTGAAAGTTTTATAAATGGTTTAGAAAAACCCTGCGGTAGTGTTAAAAGTAATAAATATCCTTTATGTCGTCCTAAAGCCATATTAGAAAAGATGTCAGAAGAAGAATTAAATAAAATGTTAGATGAGAAACAAAAATTAAAGGAAAAGCCATTAAGAACTGAAAAAATATTAGGTCGGTCTGATTTGAATATTAAACCAACTATTACTGGATTAGGAAAGATGAATTTTAAGACTTATTTAAAGGATGTTCAAAAAGTAAGTCCTATTAAGTATTTACGAATTGTTAAAGAAAATGCTTTAGAAAATGGTTATGACCCATCTAAAATTAAATGGGCTAATGATGGTAAACATAAGTTAGAATATGAAGGTGTTAAATTTGGAGCTATG
>Ga0315904_10011160_pt1 | contig 11511 bp, 6 predicted proteins | sample LakEriMetagenome_6_FD_203529 | JGI IMG/M metagenome (GOLD analysis project Ga0315904, IMG submission 203529) | Freshwater fungal communities from buoy surface, Lake Erie, Ohio, United States - Buoy 12 MA120 | ecosystem: Environmental > Aquatic > Freshwater > Lake | place: USA: Lake Erie, Ohio... | reverse complement strand
TGCTGCGATTGGCGAAGAGCATGTGCTGCTTGCGCTTGTCGAACGACCAGCCAAGGCCGGCCTGCCAGACCGTGGCAGAGCGATTGTCTTCGGCACCCGTCGTGGTGTTGACGAGGGTGCTCTTGCCCCGCGCGACACCCGCCAGGAGCTGCAGGCGATCATCAAAGCCGGAAAGCACTTCGCTGATGCGGGTGTTGGTCCACTCGGACTGGAAGCGATTCGGGCCGACTTCGAGACGCCAGAGGCTCGGGTCAAGGCGCGTGTTGAGCCAGCTGCCGCTCACCCCCGTGAACGGAGCGAAATCACTCGCGGTCGGCGGACGCGTGACGCGCTGCGTGACCGGATCGTAGCCGAGATTCAGCGTGTAGATGATCGGGCGTGAGTTCGTGGCCGCGTTCCAAGCACGCCAGACCGACGCGAAGAAGATGTTCTTGTTGTACTCGTAACCGAGGATGGTGCGGGTCTTGAAGGCTCCAAGCTCCCACTCGCCCAGCAGATCACCCTTGTAGCCGGTGATACGATTGCCATCGCGGGTGTTCGCGCCCCAGTAGCCCACGGGCGTCGCGCGGAATGGATCGCCACCGGTCGGAACCAGCTCGTTGCGATCACGCTTATTCTCCGAGTAAACGCCACGGAAGGTGATGTTGTCGGTCAGGCGAGACGTGAGGTCGGCCGTCCAGTTGGTCTGCTCGTTTTCCGCCTTCGCGTACGGGCCGAAGAGGCCACCGCGCGCTTCGCGCCCGAGTCCGCGGTTGGTCTTGTCGACGAACTCAACGGTCGACCCCGGCGGACGCCACACGATCGGCTGAAACGCGCCGAAGTTCGTGCGCACGTCGAGGTACTCCCACTCGAAGGAGAGCTCGGTGTTCTGGAACGGACGGAACAAGACCGACGGGTTGTAGGCGATCGTCTTGTTCCGGTAGAAGGCGAACTCGCGCTCGTTGCTCGTGAACGAAGCCGGGAGACGGAAGCCGAGCTTGCCCGGAATCAGCGTGTAGTCGACGTCGATGACGCTGCGGTAGAACGCGTAGTCGCCGATCGCCGCGGACACCGTGCCGCGTGCACCCGTTGTTGAACGAATGCGCGGACGCTTCGTGATGTAGTTGATGATGCCACCGGCATCGCTCTGCCCGTAGAGCAGGGAGTTCGGACCGCGGATGATCTCGACGCGGTCGATGCCCGTCATGTCGTACAGGCGACCGCCCGGGGCGAAGCCGTTGCGTCGCGGCAGCACGGTGAAGCCGCGGGAGGCATACTGCGTATTGTTACCCGTACCTTCCGACGTGGTGTTATTCTGATTCGCGAGACCCGGAACCACGCGGTTCAGGGTGTCGGCATTCAGGATATCGAGCTGCTTCATCAGCTCTGCACTCACGACGGAGATACCCATCGGCAGCTTGTCGAGCGGACGCGAGACAAGCGTGCCGGACGTGGATTCCTCCACCCGCTCATCGTCGTTGGAATTGGTGACCACGAACGGCGAGATCTCGACCACTTCGTCGTCTTTCGCAGTCGTTTGAGAGGGTCGCGAGGGCGCCGGGACGGACTGGGCGAACAACGCACCCGTGGCAAAAGCGGACAACAGGCCCGCGAGCTGGATTCGGAAGGATGGCTTCATTGGGGGGTTGAGGGGAGACAACAAGCCGGCGGGGAACGCCGACCTTATGCACATGACATCATCACTACGCACACTCCGCGGCGCCTGCCACTTCCGCTCAACTTTTATCGATGAGTTGATGTGCGGTCAGCGCACTTTGAGAGCAGGCGGGGCGACGCCACGGCCTCCCACCCGCATCATCACGAATTTGGCCTGCGGCTCATCGCGGCGCGATCCGCGACGTTGTCGCGGCCCCTTCTCCGGTCGCTCCGCTCCCTCCGTCGAACCCCGGGGTTCAAACCCCCGTGCCCTTCCCCCGCGTCAACAAAATGACCCGCCGTCGTACGCTACGAGCGGCGGGTCAGAAAGATGGCGTCCCCACGGGGATTGGTGAGCCTGCGGCTCATCGCGGCGCGATCCGCGACGTTGTCGCGGCCCCTTCTCCGGTCGCTCCGCTCCCTCCGTCGAACCCCGGGGTTCAAACCCCCGTGCCCTCTCTCCCCGTCAACAAAATGACCCGCCGTCGTACGCTACGAGCGGCGGGTCAGAAAGATGGCGTCCCCACGGGGATTCGAACCCCGGTTCTTACCGTGAAAGGGTAGTGTCCTAACCGGGCTAGACGATGGGGACGCAAAAGAACAGGGGACAAACGGTAGGCCGCTGCTCCCGTCGTGCAAGGTTCTTTTTCGCCCGCCATGCCCCGAGGGGCGTCGCGGTTCTAGGCCACTCCCCCCCCTCCGTCGCTCACGGCTCTGGCCTCGATAAATTGGCGTTGGAATCCGCCACGCCGCCGCATGGACTCTCCGGCGTGTCCCTGACGTCCTCCGAAATCGCCCGCTCCCTACCGTCTCACGCGGTCACGTCGTTCACTCATGTGCCGTTCCCCCATCTCGCGTCCGTTAAGGTGCGCGAGATCTTCGATCTCGGAGACGCACTGCTCCTCGTGGCCTCCGATCGTCTGTCGGCGTTCGATGTCATTCTGCCCGATGGGATTCCAGGCAAGGGCATCTTGCTCACCCAGCTGAGCCTGTGGTGGTTCGAACAGACGCGCGACCTGATCGACAACCATCTCTTCCCCGACCAAGCCGGCGAATTCCAACGCCGGGGGCTCACCGATCGCGATCTGCAACTGCGCAGCATGATCGTTCGCAAGCTCAAGCCACTCCCGATCGAATGCGTCGTCCGCGGATACCTCGCCGGCAGCGGCTGGTCGTCCTACCAGAAATCCAGTCAGGTCTGCGGCCACGTCCTGCCTCCCGGACTGCGCCAGGCCGACCGCCTGCCCACACCGTTGTTCACGCCCACCACCAAGGCACCCAAGGGTCAGCACGATGCGCCCATGAACGATGCCGAGGGTGTCGCCCTTCTCGGCGCCGAGCGTTTCACCACGCTCCAACGCCTGAGCCTCGCCCTCTACCAACGCGGACACGATCTGGCCGCGCGCGCCGGCATGATCCTCGCCGATACGAAATTCGAATTCGGCACCGATGCATCCGGTAAGGTGTTCCTCATCGACGAGGCACTCACCCCTGATTCTTCCCGTTACTGGCCCGCCGAGAGCTACGCGCCGGGCAGCTCACCGCCGAGCTACGATAAGCAGTTTGTCCGCGATCATTTGCTCGCACTGAAGTGGGACCAAACACCTCCGGGCCCTCGTCTACCGGCCGACGTGATCCAACGCACGCAGGAGAAGTACCTCACCGCCGTCGCTCGCTTGGTCGACGGAGTCCGCGCGTAACCACGCCGGAGCCTCCTACGTCAGAGTCCACGCCTGCGTCGTCCGCCAACTGGCCGAGAACCCGCGCCCCACGCGTCGGCCTGCGGCGACCGCGCCACCCGGCACACGGACGCTAGCCCTTCGTCTTGAGGTTCACGGGGACGTGGACCTCTGAGCGCTTGGCAAACCACGGCGTGATCGGTCCGTGCCAGTACACCGCATAAGGTTCACCGCTCATTTCCAGAGAGGGTTGCGTCGCAATCCACGCCAGCAACTCGTCGCGCGTGCGCACAAAATTCTCCTGCGAGTACCCACCCCGCGCGCCGCGGCTCGCCACCCGACGCTCGGGAATGCGGATCACCTCCACGCCAGCCGCATTGCCCGTGACCTTCGCCTCCTCACTCGGCGCCACCCAGAAATACATCGCCGCCTGATCGATCGTCGCTTCCACCGGCGTGGTCATCGCGATGTCACGCGACGAAATGTAGCGGAAGAGCGGACCAAAGAGCCGATTATCCTGCGCGAAATAATTCCCTTTGCCCGAACTCTTGAGCAGCACGCCGGCAGGAAGAACCTTCACTTCGGAAACGCCAGGCTGGGTCGGCGGAAAAGCCTCTTGAGCGGCCATAAGACGAAAGGGTTGAAGGATAACGACAGCGAGCGCGGCAAAACGAAGGAGCGGCGACATGCCGCAGCCTAGCCCAATCGAACCGCGATGCAAGCGGTGGTCCACGATGGAAATGCCCGACCGTTCGCATTTTCCCAAAGTTAGACTACGCTCCTCGATGCTCGTTTCCGGCCTCATTTACGCTTCCATCACGCCCCGCTCCGCGGCGCGGGCTGGGTAACTGCAGCACCGACCCCACCACCCCACTCGCCCTTTTATCCATGGCCTCTGCACCCTCTCCGGTCCACATCCTCATCGGCGGCGCCGGCGGCATCGGCTCCGCCGCCGCTCGTCGGCTCTCTCAATCCGGCGCCCGACTCGTGCTCGCGGGCCGTCGTGAAGCGCCCCTCCAGGCGCTGGGATCCGAACTCGGTGCGGAGGCGCACGTGCTCGACGCGCGCGACTCCGCCGCGGTGGACGCACTTTTTGAGGACGTGCAGACACGGCACGGCCGCATCGACGGCGCGGTCAACTGCGCCGGTTCGATCCTGCTGAAGCCGGCCCACTTGATCTCGGATGCGGAGTTCTCCGACACACTCGCCCAGAACCTGACCACGGCGTTTCATGTGCTCCGCGCGGCCGCCAAGCGGATGATGCGCCAAGAAGGCGGCGGCGCGATCGTCCTCTGCTCCTCAGTCGCAGCGCAACGCGGCCTCCTCAACCATGAGGCGATCGCGGCCGCCAAGGCCGGCGTGGAGGGCCTCGCCCTCGCCGCCGCGGCAAGCTACGCGCGCAGCGGCGTGCGGATCAATTGTGTGGCGCCAGGCCTGACCCGGACCGACCTCACCCGCGGTATCACTTCCAACGAAGCCATCGCCAAGGCCTCCGCGGCAATGCACCCGCTCGGTCGCATCGGCGACCCCGCCGAGGTGGCGTCTGCGATCTGCTGGCTGCTTGACCGAGACCAATCCTGGGTAACCGGACAGGTCATCGGGATCGACGGCGGTCTCGGCCGCGTGCAAGCGCGGGGCTAAGCCCCGCGCGATACACGCGCAAAGCGCGCGCCACGCGCTCGGTCAGAAGAATTCGACGCTCGCCTTTCGAGCGCATTGGGCGTATCCACAAAGTACGCAGCCGAGCGACCTCGCACCCCACACGGGAGAGTCCGGCCGAGCTTCAGGACTCCTTCAACCCGGTTCATTCCGGGAGCGTCTGACGCAACCGCCACGCCTCGTAACCCCTCCGACCATGCTCGCTAAATTCTCCGTCGATTACATTGCCTTTCCCGAACATCAGACCCGGGTCTTCACCCACCGCACCGACGACCCGATCGAACTCGAGGACTTCCTGATGCACCTGCTGACCTCACGCACCCGCATCTTGCGGATTGGTCACGAGGGCGTCGATCTGACCCCTCATCAGTTCGACCGTCTGATCAAGGTGGCTGCCGAACGCATCGCCTCCACCCTGGTCCGCGAGGCGCTGCACATCGATGCGGCGGCCGTGAAGGACCGCTTCGGCTTCGCAGCCTAAGCGGGACTCTCACCGAAGGAAGCCGAGCAGCGATCTGGGAGCTTTGCGTTTGCCGAGCCCCGGGCGACGCCTAGCGTCGGGTCCGTCGTACCCCACGACGGCTATGTCATCCCGCCGGCTTCCCCGCTCGCTTTCCTCCTCGCTCCCGCCCGCTTCACCCCGCCGCTGGCGCGGCGGGCAAGGCCGTCAGATGGACTCCTCGTGGTGTCACGCGAGCCATGCACGCGCCCCCTGGCTCGGGCGCACACTGCTCGCGCTCGCCTTAGGCATCAGCGTCTGGGCACCCGGCACACGTGCCGACTCTGCGGCTCGGCCGTCAACGACGGCGGCAAGTTCGTCTGGATCAGCCCCCGTCGCAGCAGCCGCGCCCACGGCCCTGCCAAAGCCCGCCGCGATCGCTGCCGCCGCTCCGCCCGCGACCGCGCCGGGGGGCCGCACTTACAACTTGGTTGAGTCGGGCGCGCGCTCGCCCGAGGAGCAGCGTCGTGGCTTCACCGTGCCTGCAGGCTTCGAAGTCGAACTCGTCGCCGCAGAAGCCGACGGCCTCGGCAAGTTCATCAATGTCGACTGGGACGCGCGCATGCGCATGTGGTCGATGACGGCACTCGAGTACCCTGTCGACGGGAACGAGAACCCAAGCGAATCCGCCGCTCTCTTCGCCCGCGGTGGACGCGATCGCGTGGTGGTCTTCGACGCGCCCTACGCCGCTCCCGCCCCTGGACGCGCGGCCGCCACCCCGCGCATTTTCGCCGACCACTTGGTCATGCCCCTGGGCGTGTTGCCGTGGCGCGACGGTGCGCTGGTGCAGTACGGAAGTGACATCCGCTGGTATCGCGACACCGACGCGGACGGAAACGCGGACCAGCACGCCGTGGTGCTGACCGGTTTTGGAACCCAGGACTCGCACCTCTTTCCCCATCAATTCTACCGCCAACCCGGCGGCTGGATCATGGTCGCCCAAGGGCTCTTCAATTACTCCACGGTGCGCCGGCCGGACGGCCAGCCCTTCGCCGACGGCAGCACCGAGCACCGCTTCAACCAGTGCAAGCTCGGGCGTTTTCTGCCGGACGGATCCGCGTGGGAGGCACTCACCATGGGGCCCAACAACATCTGGGGCCTGCAGACCACGCGCGCTGGCGAGACCTTCATTCAGGAAGCAAATGACATTGGGTATCCGGTTATTCCTTACCAAAACGGCATCTGGGTGCCGACGATGGCGAAGGAACGCTTCCGCCCCTATCAGCCCCTCATGCCACCGCCGCTGGAAAAGCCCGTGATGGGCGGAACGGGGCTGAGTGGCTTAGCGATCGCGGAGGATCACGGCAGCCCATTTCAGACGGTCGCCGGGGCCGGTGCATCTCTCGTCTTCTACATTGCCAACCCCATCACCGGCGCGATCCAAGTCATCCGCGCCGACGCGATCGGCGGCGGGCGCTACCGCTATGCGAAGCAGGCCGATTTTCTCACGAGCCAAGACCGCTGGTTCCGCCCCATCGCCACCCACTTCGGTCCGGATGGCGCCCTCTACATCGTCGATTGGTACAACCGCATCATTTCCCACAACGAAGTCCCTCGCGAGCATCCCGACCGGGACCGCACGCGCGGGCGCATCTGGCGAGTGCGCCACCGGGATCAGTCGAGGGACGCCCCGCCCGACCTCACGCGCCTCGATGATCGCGCCGTGCTCGAGCTCGTCGGCGGAGCCAACGCCCGCGTCTCGCGCCTCGCTTGGCTCGAACTGACAGACCGCCGGGCAGTGGGCCTTCTGCCCGAACTCCGGCGTATCGTGCAGGACCGGGGCAACGCGACGGATCGGCGGCTCGGCGCGCTTTGGGCCTGGGAAGGACTTGAACAGCCGGCGCACGACATCGTGGCGCGCCTCGCCGAAGAGCCCGCCGCCGCGCTCCGCCGCGAAGCAGCCCGCCTCGTCGCCATGGATCCTTCTCTCAGCGATGGCGAGGTCGCCTCAGTCCTCGGACGTCTCGTGGACGACCCCGACTTCACCGTGCGGGCGACCGTGGGTGACAGCCTTCGACGGGTGCGTCAGGCGGGGCCAGCCACCTTCGCCGTCGCGCTTCGTCTCGCGAAGCCCAAGCGCACCGACGGCGATGTCTGGGATCGCTACGAGCGTGACTTTGAGCGCTACCTCGCCCGCTGGGCCCTGGAAGGCCAGCCCGAGACGACCCGCGCGCTCGTGGACGGAAACGGCGCGGGACGCTTCTCACTCGAAAATCGTTTGGTCGGTCTGCTTGCGCTCGGCGATCAAGCCGCCGCCGAACGACTGGCCGCAGCGCTACCGCAAACCGGCCGCTCCCCCAACGAAGAGGAAGTCCGACTCCTCCTCGCGTTCGCCGCCGAGCCAGCACCCCGCGCGGCCCTCGTGGCGGCGTTAGCCGATCCGGCCGGACGCCGCGGGGTTGTCGAAGGCTTGGCCCGGGCCCGCGGTGAGCTCGATCCCACGTGGTTCGCCGCCGTGCTTCAGGCGCCGGTCGACGCTCTGCTCGCATCCGCCGACGCCGCGGATCATCTGGTCGGCGCCGATGCGGCTGCAGCCTTTGGACTCAGCGGGACCGCCCCTGCGCTCGTGCGCATCGTGGATGCGCAGCTCGCGCCCGGAGCGCCTCCGATCCTGACGGCAAATCTGGCTCCCCTCCGCGCGCTGCGCGCCCTCCGTGCTGCGCCGCCCGAACTGCTGGCTCGGATCGTCGATGCGACCGACCAGCGCGACGCGCGCCGCGAGGCGGTCGCCGCGATGGCCGAGCACCCGGATCCCGCCGCGGCCCGACTGTTGGTCTCCCGGCTTGCCGCCTTTGCCCCCGGAGAACGCGGGCGCGCCCTCGAGGCCCTCAGCGCCACGCCACGCGGCGCGGAGGCCCTCATCGCCGCGCTCGAGCGCGGCCTGCTCAACGAGGCGGACTTCGGGGTCAGCACCGTGGAGCGCATGCGCACGGCCCTGCCCGGGAATCTCACCGTGGAGCGCCAGTGGACGCGAGTCGGCGGAGACACCCTTCCCCTCGACACGCGTGAAACGGGCGTGCCGACCACCCCAGCGGAAGAGGCGGCGCAAGCCGAGTTGATCGCGCGGTATCGCTCTCTCGCCAACATCGCGGGAAACGCCGAGAGCGGTCGCACCCTCTTTGAAGCCCTCTGCCTCGTCTGCCACTCCCAGGCCGGACGCGGTGGACAGATTGGGCCCGCACTCGATGGACTCGGGCATACCGGTCTCGAAGCGATCCTCCGCAACATCGTCGCTCCCAGCGCGGCCATGGAAGCCTCCTACCGTACGTTCCGCGTGGTGACGAACGAGGGCGACATCATCGAAGGCTTCCTGGCGGCTCAGGATGCCAACGCGGTGACCCTGCGGATCCCCGGCGGAGCGGAACGACGCCTCGAGCGCGCGACATTGCGCAGCACCGGGTACCTGCGACGCTCGCTCATGCCCGCGGGCCTGCTGGATGGACTGTCGAATGAGCAAATCCGCGATCTGCTCTCTTACCTCCGTTCGCTCCGTTGAGGGATGAACCGCTCAACTGGCGCGCAAAGGATCTCCAAAACGCGGCCTTGGCAGTCCAAATAACCACTCGTTAGCCTCGCAACCGGACTCCACACCCCACCGATGATCCGCCGTTTCACGTGCGGGGCGCTGACCCTCGTTTTCCTTCTCTGCCTGAGTGCCTGCACGCGCTCCGGAAGCCGGACTGCGGACGAGTTCCCCCGGGAGGAGACGCTGCGCATCGGCATCGCTTGGGGTGAACCGAACACCTTCAATCCCCTGCACCCTGCACCGAGCTGGCCGGTGCAGCAGGAACACACGGTCGTTTACCAGACGCTGTTCTACTTTGATCCGGAGAAGGGCACGCTCCTGCCCCAGCTCGGCTCGGCGCTCCGGTCATTCCCGGACCGCATGGAAGTCGACCTCCACGAAGCGGCACGCTGGCACGATGGCCGGCCGGTGACAGCCCAGGACGTCGCCTACACCTTCAACCACCTGTACCGGATCAATCCCGGCTTCCCGGCGTGGCAGTACCTTTCGTCGGTGGACGTGCTGGATGCGGCCGCAGAGCGACCCCGCACCGTCGCCTTCCGCTTCCGGGCGAAGGACCCGAACCCGCTGATGGTCCAACACTGGCTGACGCTGAATGCGATCCTGCCTCAGCACATCTGGGAGCCGCTGCTCGCGGCGGCGAAGGGCGACTTCAACGAACTGCTGAAGTACAAAGCGGACCAGAACCCGATCGGTTCGGGTCCATACCGCCTTCATTCGTACTCGGCGGAGAAGATCGTGGCGGAACGCTTCGACGCCTACTGGGGCAACGCCGCGCTGCACGGTGGCAAGCTCCCCGCGCCGCGCTTCCTCATCGCCCCAATCTACAAGAGCAACGACCACTACAGCCTCGCCCTGCAGCAGGGCCGGATCGATGCCGCGAACACCTTTATCCCCCGCATCTGGCTAAAGGCGCGCAAGGGCGTGCGGGCGTGGTTCGACGAGCCCCCCTACTTCCCGCCGGCGTGCATGCCGACCGCCTTCATCAATCATCTCCGCGCCCCGCTTAACGACGTGCGTTTCCGTCGCGCGATGGCCTTTGCGATCAACTACGACGACATCCGCGAACTCGCCGTTTCCGGCTACAGCGTACCCCACGAACCCGGTTTCATCCTGCCCTTCGGCGTGGAGAAGCGCTACTTCAACGCCGAGGATGCGAAGACGTTCGGTACCCGGTTCGATCCGGAGCGCGCCCGGCAGGAACTCGCCGCCGGTGGCTACCGGCCCGTCTTTCGCGACGGAGAGCTGATTGAACTGCGCAACGCCGCCGGGGAACGCGTGCCCACCCTCTTCATCCAGTGCCCAGCGGGCTGGAGCGACTGGGAAACCATGATCCGCATCATGGTCCGCGGCATGCGCACCGTCGGCATCGACGTGCGCGAGCAATTCGTCGACAGCACGGCGTACTACCGCGCTCTTCCCTTGGGCGACTTCGACCTGATCATTGCCACGCCCTCCCCCGTGCCGTCACCCGCGGAGCCGTGGGCGCGCTTTGACTTCGTGCTGAACTCGCGCGACTGGGCCCCGGCCGGCGAGCGCATGTTCACCAACATGGGCCGGTTCAACAAACCTGGCTCACCGGAGTACGTGCCGCGCTTCGATGAGCTCCTCGCGCGCATCCCGATCGTCACCGACGAAGCCGAGCGCGCCGCCCTCTACCGCGAACTGAACCGCCTCTGCATGGAGCTGCAACCGGCCATCCCGCTGGTGTACCGACCCAAGGCGTTTTACGAGTTCAACGAAAAGGTCTGGGCCGGTTTTCCCACCGCGGCCAATCCTTACCTTCCGCCCACCGTGCCATCGCAAGGCGCCGGCACGCTCATGCTCTGGCACCTGAGGCCCGCCGGCAGTCCGCCGCCCTGAGTCCCGCAGCCTCCCCTGCCGCCCTCCCCCTCCCCGCATGTTCCGCCAGCACCCGACGCTCCGCTACATCACCGCTCGCGCGGGCTGGTACGCGCTGACTTTCCTCGTCGCGGTGACCATCAACTTCTGGCTCCCGCGCCTCGGCGAGGCCAACCCGGTCGACACCCTTATGGCCCGGGTCTCCGGCTCGATGGACGCGCAGGCTGCACGCGAACGCGAGGAATCCTATCTGCGCGAGTTCGGCCTCGTGCAGACCGACGACGCCGGGAAGATCCTGCGCGACGCCGAGGGCGCGCCGCTGCGCACCTCAATCCTCACGCAGTTTCTGCGTTACCTGCGCATGAGCCTACAGGGCGACTTCGGGCTTTCGATCGTCCAACACCCACGGCCCGTCAGCGACATCATCCTCACCGCGCTGCCGTGGACGCTCGCGCTGCAGATTCCCGCGCTCGTGCTGGGCTGGTTCATCGGCAACGGGCTGGGAGCACTCGCGGCCTACCGGCGCGGCGTACTCGACAAGGTATTCTACCCCGTGGCGCTGCTGATCAGCGCCATCCCTTCGTTCTGCTTCGGCATCCTCTTGGTTTACATTTTCGGCGTGCAGCTGGAGTGGCTCCCCACCCTCGGCGGGTACGACGAGGCCCTGAATC
>Ga0315904_10011159_pt1 | contig 11512 bp, 14 predicted proteins | sample LakEriMetagenome_6_FD_203529 | JGI IMG/M metagenome (GOLD analysis project Ga0315904, IMG submission 203529) | Freshwater fungal communities from buoy surface, Lake Erie, Ohio, United States - Buoy 12 MA120 | ecosystem: Environmental > Aquatic > Freshwater > Lake | place: USA: Lake Erie, Ohio... | reverse complement strand
GGGCTTCCTTCTTCTTGCGCTCTTCTTCCATAAGGAATGGAGCCATAGCTGCAAGGTAATTGCCTTTGTTCTCTTTGATGAAATCTGGGTTCATCAACTTAGAGAAATCCATACCCCCAAACATGCTTTTGGATTTGGCTGCTTCTTCTAATACTTTAGTTGGAGCTTGTGCTGCTTGTTGCGCAAAAGCTTGTTGCTGAGCAATTTGTGCTGTGGTTAATTGTGGAGGAACAATGCCTCCAGAATACGCAAGTTGTCCTGCACCAGCTCCTGCACCAACAGGCGCAACAGGAGCGGCAGATGCAATTGGCGCAGTCATACCAGCTAACGCTGGGTTAGTTGCCGCAGCTAATCCGGCAGGCACAGCACCGGCAGCAGTTGCCGCACCGGCAGCACCAGCAGCTCCAGCAGCAGGAGCGAGAGCGCCCATGCCACCAACAACTCCAGGCATAGCACCAGCAGATATCATTGCAGGCGCAGCAGCACTGGCAGCAGTTGCCGCACCGGCAGCACCAGATAATCCAGCACCTATTCCAGCTCCACCATAAGCACCAAGACCAGCAAGGATGCCGTTTTTCAGGCTGCCTGTAGCAACAGCAGTAGCTCCACCTACCAACAATCCGGCAGAAGCAGCACTACCTAATCCACCAAATGCTATGCCAGCACCTGCTGGGCCTAACGCCAGACCGGCCACAATAGGGAGAATAGATGATAAGAACCCGGCTTCTGGTAATCCAGTTTGAGGATTGGTCGTTAATGAACCGCCGTGCGCCATAGCCAACGATTGCAGGCCATTTACCTCACCCGGTGTCATGTGAACGAGCACCTTGTCTTCGCCTCTGCCGGCGGTTTGAAGATGGTTAGCTAGGGTATGCAGGCTCATAACGCACCTTTAGAAAATTTTGTCAATGGTATCACGCGGGTATCCGCGAAACAAAGTTTATGGTACTAATCAGCGCCGGTATAGAAGGCCGCACATAAGGGCTGGCTGACGCTGGTAAAGTAACTAACCTAATGTCTGGATGATTTGCAGCAACCACAAAGCTAATTATGCTATTTGCGTTTGCTGTTAAAAATATGTTTAACGCCGCTACTGCCGCGCCGTTTGTGCTTCCATGTCTACTTGGAATAGTTAAACGTGTTGCTGAGTCAGAAATATCTGCGTTGTCTACACGAACCCAAAAATCAACATCGTGGTCTTGGGAATCAGAGTTATCAAATTGTGCAGAAAACTGGTAGTTGTAAATACCGGGGTACGTTACAGAAACATTCCCATTTAAAAGCACAGTATCGGTAGCAGAATCAACAGCCGTATTATTAAGGGTTATAGTTGTTGCAACATTTGAAGTTAAAACAAAAGTTTGGTTTGAGAAAAACGATCCAGACGGGATGCTTAAAAATCTGCCTCCCGCCTGATTTAAAGATGTCTGAACCGCTCCACCAAGCTGCTGAAAGTACAACCGCAAGACATTATTAAGCTGGTCTTGATACTGACGGCTATAGTCAACTGGGCCAACTGGCAGCGCAGGAACTGCTGGTACAAGAAGACTTGTAGCAAGCGTAAGGTTAGCCATAGTTAACGCCTGCCGTCACTACGCACATCGATACGTGGTGCACCTAATTGCCACTGGCAGCCCAACTGATCTGAGCTAATCTTGAAAGCCATCTGGCGACCGCGCAGTCGGGTGTACACAATCTGCGTAAACTCCTGCACGTTGTAGTTCTTCACCGAGTTGTACGACTGAGCTGACTGTACCGTCGGCGTATCTGCCGTGCCGTATGGCGCACCAGGATTCTGGCGTGGACGCAGACTGAATGTCACCTCTGGTTTATCAGGAGCGGCAGTAGTAGATCCGTCAAACGTAATATCAGGAATCATCCGCCACACAAACCCAAAGTTGTGACCGTCACCAATATCAAAGTCAGATGACTGGATATACGAAGTGATAGGCAGAACAGTGCCGTTTACTTCCACATTGTTAGTGCCACTCTCGTGGTACACAACTGTGTTCTGATATGTTGCGCCCATAGGATACTCGCGCAGCGGGCTATCATTCCAAGCAGACCGCCCAAGTGTGCCGTAATACCATACCTGATCCAGATAGTTGTAGATCACATAGCGGTCTATAGTCGTAGAGTTAGACGAACAATAGAACCACCATACTTCGCTGTAGCCCTCATTTGTGCCAGCAAAGAACTGATAGCTCTGCTGCAAATTAATATCGCCAAACACATACTGACGCAGCGAACATGGCAACGTTTCCACCCGGCCCGTGTAAACATAGAACTTATCTACACCCATCCAATAGGTCAGGTTGTTAGCCGTTGCCACAGCATTCGGGCCGGCAATAGATATATTGTCAGACAGAATGTTGAATCCCCACACATACGGTGGGCCAAGATACTGCATAGAGAACAGTGCAGCATCCGTAAATACCAGTATTTCCTGCCTAGTCTGTTGGGCAGTGATGATCTGAGAGCCGCTAGATAAACGATAGCTACCAGCCTGATTGGTGATTGCCGGTGCCCATGTTTGATAATCTTCCTGCGCAGACCAACGGATTAGCAAAGGATCTTGTACAGTTTCGTTGTAATCGTTTACACCAAAAGCAATTACAAATCGCGAGGCGTCTGACACCATAATATAGTTGGCTACAGATGGGCAGCTTGTATCTGTTTGATACGCGCCAGAACTTGTAGGAGAAAGTAACTTAGCTCTTACGGCAAATTGCAAATTACCTGACCCGCTGTAGTCTGGTATCCAAAGATATAAAGCACCACCGCGCGGATTTATAAGTAAATTCTCACCATAATTAGCTTCTGACCATAAGCGGGGTTGTTCTGCAATACCATAAGCAGCAGATTGACCCCAGCCTGTAAACGTTGCCGCATTGTAGACAGCCGTATTTGCAGGAAATGCCGTAGGAATAGTGCCGCTAACTCCGCGCGTTGCGCCAGTAAATGTTGTGGCAGTGTTGCCTGAGTATGTAACTAACTCTGCATTGTCAATCATCAGAGTGCCAGTAGCATTAGCAAACCCTGTGGTAGATGTGACAGCGATTGTCGTATTACTAGTACTTAGTGGCAGACTTAATTTAGTCTGAGCCGTGCCGTAAATAAAACCACCCCACAGACCTGCGCCCCAACCAGTTAAATAACCAAAGGTAGCCAAGCCGGTATTAAGCTGATAGGAAGCTGTAACCGTGCCGCCGCCAGTCGTACTAGCATTTGCTGTAGTGGCAGCAGTAATTTTGTAGGAGTTGGTATCTACAGAAAAAATAACATATTCGTTATTAAGGTTTAGACCGGCAACTGTTGACCCACCCGCAAACGTTACATAATCACCGTTAATACCACCGTGGCCGGCATCAGTAACCGTTACCACAGCAGATCCACTAACAGTAGTAAATGGATTAGTAAGTGTAGTTACCTTACGTATAGGCGTGATGTCGTTATATACACCACCGTTCTCTACGTAGTATTTAAGATTGGTGCCGACGCCAAGCAAGTTATATCCGCGCAGTGTTACCCAGTTCCATAATGAACGGGCTACACCCTCATACGTATTACTTGATAGCGGAGTCCATCCGCCTAGCTTTTGTGGATAGCCTGAACGAAATCGTATCTTGTCACACTCAAACCAACCGCCTTCATTAGCAAGCGTGGTTCCTTCACGATTCACACCTGGGCGGAGTTGCAGTTTTTGTAATGGCATTTTTATCCAATCTTTGCACCTGATTGAAGCTGTGCAAGTGTCAGGCCACCTGTATATTGAAAGTGCGGGTACTCTTTAAACCGTTTCCAGTCGCCTGCCCACTCAAGTCCAGCGGCTTTACCTAGCTTACCCACCTGTTGCCAGACTTCATCTTTGACATCCCAGCGGGGTTTACCTGCCACTATAGGCACGACATCCACAGCGCATTTATAGTTATGCCAAGACTGCCCAGCTTTTGCATTTGTTACGATCTTCCCTGGCGTTGTGCGCCCCTGCGCATACAGCGCATTTTGACTAGCATTATCCCGGTAAGTGCTAGTTACTAGCAAGTCAATACCGTTCTTTTTCGCAGCCTCTAAAAACGCCTGAACCCGCACTTTAGCGGGTGGAATCAGGTCATCAAGACTACGGCTGTTAATCATTTATCTGCTGTAAACATCCCAACTAGACCAGCAATACCTAGACCAGCCGTCACAATAGCATCAGCCATTTGTGGAGCAATAGGTACGCCAATAGCTGCTAGGAACAGAATAGCTCCGCGCCATGTAGAAGGTTCTTTTACACGCTGTAGTATGTAATCTCTCATGCTGACTCCATTGCTTTCCACGATGTTGTAGCCTCATCCCATGAATACATACCATCTGTAGGCATCGCTACAGGAGCCTGCCATCTAGCATCAGCATCTAGCACCCAGCTTGGGAATGGCTGTGGTGGCACAAACGCATCTATATCTTCGCGGTATGTATAACCGATACCAGCGTAGTTCTTGCGCTTGTTGCCGTTGTAGCTGGTCTGTTTCCAGTTGCCACCAAGTACGCGCTCGCAGAAAGCAGCACCGATATGTTCTTTCTCGGTACCGTAAGCATCAGCCGTGTCTTTGTTATCGACTACGATGACCTGAATAACTACGTTGTTGCTATCAAGCTGGGCGAAATGTGCCATTACTCTTCTCCTAAATGTAAGCCAGTCAGACTTTCATCTGACCCTATGTAACCTTTTACAAAGGTGTTAAACGAAATACTGATACGAGTTCCATCGCCCTGCTTAGTTTGAACCATGTGCGTCAAGTTGGATGGGAAGATAATCAAGTCCCCTGCACCAACATCAAACCACCAACTTTCACTATTCCAATGGTTCCAGTTTTCTGTTGGAATCTTGATGCGCTCGTAACCATCTTTGTAGAAATAAATTCTGTCTGTCTCTTTGTTTGCCTGCGGGTAGAACACACCAGAGATAATGCTGTTGGGATGAGCATGTTTGTGATGATACTGCCCAGGCTCTGTGTAGTTAGACCACGACTGCGTTATATACGGTGTTACGTCATTCTTAGGTGCATGTACTGACTTGAAATACTCCAACATTGCGTCTTCTATAAACTCACGTATCTCTGTAAGTTCTACAGACTTCAGCAGCTTTCTGTTTTCGCTGGTGGTATTACCCTCATTGGGATAGCGCACCTGACCGATAATAAAATCCAGCTCTTGCTGGGTAAGATCACGGTCTAGCTTTGAAAACCCTACTGCTGTAGGAAACAAATTTGTTATGTTCATGCAACCGCCCTGTCGTATATCTCTTGCTGACCACGCATCTGTTCTACCTGCTCCTGAGTCCAGATCGTATTGATGCTGTCCTCAAAAGCTTTTATCTTCTCCATTGTTTCTAACACTTCTTCCATGGTCGGGCATGGGCGCGAGTCCTCCCAACGTGTGAACATGGTGTTGCTTATCTCCCACTTAGCGCCGGGGCGTAGTAGATGCATAGCTGTGTCGATACCGTAAAGTTGATAATGTTTAGTGTGCATGTGTTTAATAATTTAGTTTAAGAATAACGATGCCTGAACCACCAGCCCATCCAGCACTTGAAGCATTTCTTGTTTGTGAACCGCCACCACCGTTGCCTGTATTAGAAGTAGCATTTCCTGTTTCTGTATTTGACCAATAACCCTGACCACCACGCGCATACATTACAGATTGACCAGTAATTGAAGATGATAAACCAAGGCCGCCGAGAGGACCAAAAGGTGAAACATTACCTGTGTCCCAGTTTGATCCGTTACCACCCGCGCTACCTGCTCCACCGCCGCCGCCTGTTGTCCAACCGGGGTTGCTGCTTGAAATTGCTGCGCCACCTGCGTTTCCTTGCCCAGATGTCGGAGTTCCCCCAGCCGCAGTTCCAGTAATAGTATTTCCAAGATTACCGCCACCGCCTGAACCGCCGTTACCGCCAGCAGTGCCACCGGCAACAGAACCACCAGCTCCGTATCCACCGCCAATAGCTGTCAGTGTATAAAAGGAAGAATTACCTCCAGCCGATGCGTTGCCACTTGTTTGAGTACCAGCAGCGCCACCAGAACCAACAGTAATAGTGGAAGTATTTCCAGAAGTAACAGCATACGCTGTACCTGAAAGGAAACCACCTGCACCACCACCGCCGCCTGAACCCCCGCCACCACCAGCAACAACCAAGTAATCCACGCTAACAACACCAGCAGGTATCGTATATGACTGTGTAGATGTAAAGGTAACAGAGCTAATAACAGGGGCTACGTATCTGATGATGACTATGCCGCTGCCGCCTGAATACCCTACATCGTTTATATTCCCGCCACCACCACCGCCAGTATTAGCCGTTCCAGCAGCGCCTCCTGCGCCGCCTCCACCAGCACCGCCCGGGCCATTGCCACTGGGGCCATTAGTAGCGCCACCACCACCACCTGCATACGTTACAGACGAGCCTGTAATTGTAGAGGCTGTACCTGCTCCGCCAGCACCTCCATTTGTAGGCGCTCCGGGCGTATTTCCGTTTGCCCCAACAGCACTAGCGCCCCCGCCACCACCGCCAGAACGAGGACTTCCGCCGCCTGTGCCACCGTTATTACCCTGAGACGGTGAAGTAGCTGGAGTATTTCCAGCCCCGCCACTTTTTGTGCCGCTATCAATTGCCCCGCCACCACCGCCAGAACCTCCGTCAGCCCCATTAGCATTATAAGACCCGCCTCCACCACCACCTGCTGATGTAATAGAAGAAAAAATAGAAATGCCGCCAGCAGAACCTGTTTGCCCGTCAGTATTATTTCCAACCCCACCCGCGCCAACAGCTATAGCGTATGTAGTACCCGGCACAACAGTTAACGCAGTTCCAGTTAAAAATCCACCCGCACCACCACCACCAGCAGTTCTACCTCCACCGCCGCCACCTGCCACCACCAGATAATCTACCTGCGTAACACCAGCAGGTGCAGTCCAGTAACCAGAAGCAGTGAAGCTCTGTGAGACAGTCGAGCCGATACCGGGCCACACGCCTGATTTGATAGCTTGCAGCGCCTGTTGCAGCGTCCAGATACCTGAAGCTTGCGTGGTTGATATTGTTACCGGATTCTTTGTGATGATCCGACCGGGATAATTACTCATCGTTCACCTTACGAATATAGTCTAAGAATAACAATACCTGAACCGCCAGCGCCACCTTCGGCTGAACCGCCACCCCCGCCGCCACCACCACCGCCTGTGTTTGCTGTTCCTGCTGTACCAGCCACTCCAAAATTACCTCCAGAACCACCACCCCCAGCGCCACCAACACCACCTGTACTTGGGCTAGTTCCGCCACCACCACCACCACCGCCAGCATAAGTAACAGAGTTTCCTGAAAGTACTGATGCCATACCTATACCACCAAAACCACCTACATTTGCTGCTGTAGCAGTTCCACCTATTCCGCCTGCGCCTCCACCGCCACCACCAGCATAAGGAGAGCCTATACCATTGCCTCCATTGTTACCTTGAGAGGGGCTTACGCTAGGTGTATTGCCAGAACCCCCTGTCAAACTTGGGGCACTAATAGCTTGACCATAACCGCCACCACCTGAGCCACCAGAATTAGCGACATAACTTGGGGCGCCAGCGCCATATCCACCACCAGCAGAAACTATTCCCGGGGATGCAAATGGGGCTACTCCACCAACAATTGAAGAATTTACCCCGTTAACTGCATCAGTAGCAGGCGAAGCTATACCACCTGCCCCACCAGCCCCAACAGTGATTGTGTACGAAGCTCCACCCGTTACCGCCGCTCCCGTGCCTGTTCTAAAGCCACCAGCACCGCCAGCGCCAGCTCTATCCCGTCCGCCTCCACCACCGCCTGCGACTACAAGGTAGTCAGCATAAGCAACATTAGTCGGCATCGTGTAGGTAGTAGTACTGTTAAACGTCACAACAGTAACGCCGGGCTGTTGGTATCTAAGGATGACTATGCCTGAACCGCCTGCGCCGCCCACTTGACCATTTGTTGCGCCACCGCCGCCACCGCCTGTGTTTACAGTACCAGCAGTACCGGTAGCAGAAGCACTTCCAGCGCCACCGCCACCAATTCCTCCTGTTCCGGGAGTTCCTGATGCATAAGCAGAACCGCCACCACCACCAGCGTAGTAAGTGCCTAAACCACTAAGCGAAGATGCAAGACCAGAGCCACCATTACCACCAATACTGGTTCCAGAAGCATTAAGCCCTACGGAACCAGCCCCACCACCTCCCCCTGCTGGATAGGGGGACGCAGTTTGAGCGCCGCTACTACCGCCGTTATTTCCTTGGCTTGGTGTAGTAGCAGGAGTATTCCCAGAACCTCCGGGATTTGTTCCACTGCTAATGCCGCCGCCGCCACCACCAGAACCACCATTTCCAGCAGCATAGTTTGCATTTATGCTTCCGCCGCGTCCACCGCCATTAGCTGTAATAATGCTAACTGTAGAATTTCCTCCAGCAGTTGATGCTGGACTTGCAGAATCACTACCAGTTCCACCTGTTCCACCACTACCAACAGTTATTGTGTAAGAAGTACCGGGGATAACAGCCAATCCTGAACCTGTTATAAAACCACCGCCGCCACCACCGCCAGCACCACCGCCGCCGCCGCCAGCCACCGTCAGATACTCTACAGACGTAACACCTTGAGGGCATACCCACGTAGATGTCGCATTAAATATCTGTACAACAGTGGAGTAGCCTCTAAGCGTAGAGAGCGTCCAGATGCCTGAGCCAAACGACGTAGGTCTGTTGGCACTCATTATCTGACCGGGATAACCATGAATTGCCATAGCAACTCCTTAGTTAATCTGTTCGTAGCTGACCGAGAATGTAATCGCGCTGTTCGTGCCAGACTGAACTACGATCGCATTGTTTTCCGTAATGTACGTTGCCGTAGTTTTATCCATCACGATCAGAGAAGCATACGCGGGTACAGAAATGTTGGACGCAACTGCAAACGCATTCGACGAGCTAGTCACAACTAAGTTGCCAGATGTCACCGCGCCGCTGGTGTACAGCAGAACAGTCGCATTAGCAGCAACATTAGAGGTGTTTGCAGCCACAACTTGATTGACCTTAAACACGTTACCCGAGCCGCTAGTATTAGCAATCAGCACGAGCGTGGATGTATTTGCAGGAGTCAGATAATTTGTCTGACCGTAGATCTGCGTTACGTTAACTATATTTGGGTTTGCCATGATGGCTCCTTAAGTATTCAACCGCTTTTAACAAAATTTCAGGATCGTCTTTCATACTGCCTAGAGCTACATTGCATCCGTGGCATAAAAGGCCCCGAACAATTCCTGTTGTGTGGCAATGGTCGACATGCAAACCACGTTGTGTTGTCGGCTCAGTTTCACAAATTTTACACTTGCCATCTTGCTCTGCTAGCATTTCTAAAAACTTATCTGGGGTTATCCCGTACTTATAAGCTTTTGCTGCCTGTCTATCTATTGCTGGTTTTTCATGCCACCGTTTTTTGCATTGAATCTTGTGACATTCGCGGCATACTTTATTGCTTCTTCTGCCATCTTTATCCACATAAAACTTGGCAATATCTGTTTCACCACAATCAGGACAACAGGGAGCCTTTTTAATTGAATCTCCCCAGAACTTACGTTTCTCTCCATCAGACCATCTAGCTTTTGCTCGTATGCTTGCAGCAGCTTTAGCTTCTGGAGACCACTGTCTTTTTGTTTCCATTATTGCACTAAAACCCAAAAATCATCGACAAAGCAATAGCTTTTCCTGCTGTAACACCACCAGCAGCGGCAGCTTGGCTAACCCAATGCGTACCGTTACTTGTTAATACGTTGCCGCTTGTGCCTGCCGCTACTAGCGTAACCGTGCCAGTATTGTTACCTACCATCACGCTGCCGTAGGCCAAGTTGGCTAAACCAGTACCGCCTTCATTTACATCTAGCGGGTTGGTTAACGTAATGTTTGAGAGCGTCAGATTACCAACTTGCAGGCTAGATATGTAGCTTGTAGTCTCAGCAATGTTGGTACCGTCATTAAACAAAACTACCGATCTGCCAGTAGGTATTGTTACTGTCGTGCCCGTAGGCGCAGCGTTTGAACCGTTAGAAATAATGACCGAGTTGGACAGACCGTTTGTTACTAGGTACTGTTTCTCAATCGCAGGCACAAACAATGTCTGTACGCTGGTAATTGTTCCAACTAAATTTAGTCGTAGATTACGTGCTGTTTGTGCAGAGTTCGTGTCTGTCAGTGCTATCGCCGCGTTCGAGCTGGCAAAGGTGACGTTGGCAGAACCAGTGATAGCTTCCTCAATGGCTGTGCCAAGGTTGGTATTTGTGGTGTTACCCCACGTACCAGCCTGATCTCCTGTACCGATTAGCTCGATCTTTAGGCTGCTATATGTGCTTGCCATAATTCTTCCTTACTAATAAGTGTTTATGAGTACCCAATCTTCGGTTATTCCGGTGTCAATTGGCTCCCACAATAACCTTCTATTTTCAATATCCTGCGCAGTAACCGACTCATTAACCCCTAGTGCATATACTCCGTTGGGGAAAAACTGATCCGTCGCATTGCTTGTTTCTTTAACATTTACAACAAAAATTCCTAGCGTACTTACTATACTTTCTACATTAACTGTTTCGTTTACCGTCACAACTAATGTTGCATTTGCCCTTGTAGTGTCTGCAATGTTCGCTGTCTCAGACACAACACTAACAACAGCTACTGTTATGTTTCCGCTTGACTGATCTGCCGCATTCACAGATTCAGCAACAGTGCTAGTTACAGGTACAGCTACATTTCCAATAGACGCATCAGCAATATTAACTGTTTCAATAACACTTACCGATATATTTTCACTCGGCCTTGAAACCGTTTCTGACGTATTTACTGTCTCAGATACAGTGCCTTCTTTTGCAGCTAAATACCCTACAGTATCTGACGCGCTTACTAATCCGCCATTACCCAAACCCCATACATCATAGCCCCAAGCACCTAATCCCCAACCTGCATTAGAGATTACTGGGTAGTAAACCGAGCAGCCCCACGCCGCAGGTTCACCCCAGTTTCCACTGCTATAGCCGCCATCGACTTGGGCCACACATTACCCCACAGAAACAAGCTGGTCTTCCGTGAACCAACGCTCATGTTCTACACCATCTGTAGCCCATGTCACTAGGTAATAAATAGTACCGTCATCATCCATGCGCATTTTAACGATAGGGCCTTCTGGCAGAACCGTTTTAACCCTAACTACATCGCCTTTTTTAAAGGTTGTCATCTTTACCCCCTATTAGGTCGCGTCAAGGTTGAACGAGTATGTAACCAGCAAAACGTCACCGCTTACAACAGTACGATCACCGGGCGACTGAAAATCTGATTCAGAAAACAACAAACCTGTAGTGCCAGACGCTACATTCGTCAAGAACGCACCGGCTATGGTTGCATTCGCATTCATAGTGAATGATGCAGTAGAAGACGAGTTGTTGATGTTTGATGGGTCAGCTAATGTAGC
>Ga0315904_10011158_pt1 | contig 11512 bp, 9 predicted proteins | sample LakEriMetagenome_6_FD_203529 | JGI IMG/M metagenome (GOLD analysis project Ga0315904, IMG submission 203529) | Freshwater fungal communities from buoy surface, Lake Erie, Ohio, United States - Buoy 12 MA120 | ecosystem: Environmental > Aquatic > Freshwater > Lake | place: USA: Lake Erie, Ohio... | reverse complement strand
CTCGACTGGGTGCTGGACCGCCAGAGGATGACGCTGGCGGTGACGGTGGGGACGTTGCTGCTCACCGCAGCGCTTTACGTTACGGCGCCGAAGGGCTTCTTCCCCGTGCAGGACAACGCGGTGCTGCAAGCCGTGACGGAGGCGCCGCAGACCGTCTCGTTCGCCGCGATGGCCGAGCGGCAGCAGGCGCTGGCGGAGCGGATCCTGGCGGATCCCGCCGTGGTGAGCCTGTCCTCGTTTATCGGCGTCGACGGCACCAACACCACGCTCAATAGCGGACGCATGCTGATCAACCTCCGCCCGCACGGAGAACGGCGGGAGCGGGCTCCGGCGATCATCGCGCGGCTGCTGGACTCGGCGCGGAGCGTGCCGGGCATCACGCTGTACCTCCAGCCGGTGCAGGAGCTATCGATCGAGGACCGAGTGAGCCGGACGCAGTTCCAATTCACGCTCACCTCGCCGGATGGTGCGTTGCTGGAGTCGTGGGTACCCGAGTTCATCTCCCTCCTGCAAGCGCAGCCGGAGCTGGCTGACGTGGCGAGCGATCAACAGACGCGAGGGCTGCAGGCCTTCGTCGAGATCGACCGTGATGCGGCGAGCCGCCTCGGGGTCAGCGTGGCCGACATCGGTGATGCGCTCTACAATGCATACGGGCAGCGGCAGATTTCGACGCTCTTCACGCAGGCGAGCCAGTACCGGGTGGTGCTGGAGGTGGATCCGCGGCTTGCCCAGGGCCCCGCGGCGCTGGAACAGCTCTACGTCAATAGCAGCGCCGGGAAGCCGGTTCCGCTCGCGAGTGTCGCGCAGGTGCGCGAGGGGTCCGCCACGCTGGTGATCAACCACGTCGGGCAGTTCCCGGCGATCACCGTCTCGTTCAACCTTGCCCCCGGGGTGGCGCTGGGTGCGGCGGTGGAGGCGATCGAGCGCACGGCCGCCGCCGCGCCGTTGCCGCCAGCGATCGAGCTCACGTTTCAGGGTGCGGCACACGCCTTCCGGTCATCGCTCTCCAGCACGCTCTTTCTCGTGCTCGCCGCCGTGGTGACCATGTACCTCGTGCTGGGGGTACTCTACGAGAGCACGATTCATCCGATCACGATCCTTTCCACCCTGCCCTCGGCAGCCGTTGGAGCGCTGCTCGCGCTGCACCTCACGGGTCGTCCGTTGGACATGATCGCCGTGATCGGCATCATCCTGCTCATCGGCCTGGTGAAGAAGAACGGCATCATGATGGTGGACTTCGCGCTTGAGGCCGAGCGGCACCAAGGTCTATCGCCGCGCGAAGCCATCCGGGAGGCGGCCCGGCTGCGTTTCCGGCCGATCCTCATGACTACGCTCGCGGCGCTCTTCGGCGCGCTGCCGCTGATGTTCGCCTCGGGCTCGGGCGCCGAACTGCGCCAGCCGCTCGGCTTGGTGATGGTGGGTGGCTTGGTCGTCAGCCAAGTGCTCACCTTGTTCACCACGCCAGTCGTTTACCTCGCGTTCGACCGGCTGACCCAGCGCCGTCGGCCGCGCCAGCGGGCCGCGGCCGCCACGGCCACGCCGGTCTGATCGACCCCGATGAACCTTTCCCGACCGTTCATCCGTCGGCCCGTGGCGAGCGCCCTGCTCGCCACCGCCTTGGTGCTCGCGGGGGCGCTCGCGTATGGCCTGCTGCCGGTGGCGCCGCTACCGCAGGTCGATTTCCCAACGATCCAGGTGAACGCTTCGCTGCCGGGCGCGAGCCCGGAGACGATCGCGGCGAGCGTGGCTACGCCACTGGAACGCGCGCTCGGCAGCATCGCGGGCGTCACGGCTATTTCTTCGAGCAGCCGGCAGGGTTCCACCGGCATCACGCTGGAATTCGCGCTCAACCGAAACATCGACGACGCCGCGCGTGACGTGCAGGCCGCGATCAACGCCGCCCGCGGGCAACTGCCCGCCGGGATGCCGGGCAATCCGAGCTTCCGCAAAGTCAACCCGTCGCAGGCGCCCATCATGGCGCTGGCCTTGAGCTCGCCCAATTTAGCCCCGGGGAAGCTGTACGACCTCGCGGCCACCCTCCTCGCCCAGAAGCTCTCGCAGATCCCCGGAGTCGGCGAGGTCTCCGTCGGCGGCAGCTCCCTCCCCGCCGTCCGGGTCCAACTCAACCCCAACGCCCTCGCCCACCACGGGATCGCCCTCGACGAGGTGCGCCGCGCCATCAGCGCCACCAACGCCGTCACCCCTCGCGGCAGCATTGAGTCGGACGACCGGCGCTGGCAGATTCAAACCAGCGGCCAGCTGCGGCGCGCCGCGGATTACCTGCCTCTGATCATCCGGTACCGCGACGGAGCCGCCGTGCGGCTGGGCGACGTCGCCCGCGTCACCGACTCCGTCGAGGATCGTTACAGCAGCGGATTTCACAACGACCAGCCCGCCGTCGTACTGATGGTCAGTCGCCAGCCGGGCGCGAACATCGTAGCCACGATCGACGCGATCAACGCCCAACTCCCCTACCTGCGGGCGCTCGTGCCGGCCGATGCGTCGCTCGCGGTCGTGATGGACCGCTCACCTGGGATCCGTGCCTCGCTCGCCGAGGCCCGCACCACCCTGATTCTCTCGGCGGGGCTGGTGATGCTCGTCGTCTTCCTGTTCCTCGGCAGCGCTCGCGCCGCGGTGATTCCGAGTCTGGCCATCCCCGTCTCCCTGATCGGCACGTTCGGGATCATGTACCTGTATGGGTTCTCGCTGAACAATCTCTCGCTGATGGCGCTGGTCGTCGCCGCCGGACTGGTGGTCGACGACGCCATCGTGGTGCTGGAGACGATCTCGCGCCGGATCGAGCGGGGCGACTCGCCCCTGCGCGCCACCTACCGCGGCGCCCGCGAGGTCGGATTCACCCTCCTCGCGATGAATCTCTCGCTGGTCGTGGTGTTCGTCTCGATCCTGTTCATGGGCGGCTTGGTCGAGCGGCTGTTCCGCGAGTTCTCCATCACCTTGGCCGCGGCCATGCTGGTCTCCCTCGTCGTCTCACTCACGCTCACCCCCAGCCTCTGCGCGCGCTGGCTACCACGACGCGACGCGAAGCCGCCCAGCGCGCTCGCCCGGGCGACGACTTCTGCGTTTGCGTCATTGCAGACCGGATACGGCAAGGCCCTCGACTGGACGCTGCGCCACGACACGCTCACCTTGGTCATCCTCGTCGGGACGATCGCGCTCAATATCTCGCTGTACGTCACCATCCCGAAAGGATTCCTGCCGCAGCAGGACACCGGCCAGATCCAGGGGTTCATCCGGGGCGATGATGCGTTCTCGTACCAGCTGATGCAGCCAAAGATCGAGTCGTACCGGAAGCTCATCTTGTCCGACCCTGCGGTGGCCGACGTGATCGGCTTCAGCGGGGGCCAATCCGGCACGAGCAACTCGCGCATCATGATCCGGCTCAAGCCGCTGGCCGAGCGAGGGGTGTCCGCCAGCGAGGTCGTCAATCGCATCCGAGCACAGCTCCCGAACGTTCCCGGCGGCATGATGTGGCTGAGCGTCGCCCAAGATCTCGACGCGCCGCGGATGTCCGATGGCGGATCCTATGAGATCAACCTGCTCTCGGCGGAACTCGATACACTGCGCCGGTGGTCGCCGCGCGTCTCGCGCGCCCTGCTTGAATTGCCCGAGTTGGTGGATGTCGACGCCCCGTCGGACGCCGGGACGCAGCAGGTGCGGCTGCACATCGACCGGGAGGCCGCCCAGCGGCTGGGCGTGGACATGCGGATGGTCACTCAGGTGCTGAACAGCTCGTTCAGCCAGCGGCAGGTCTCGACCCTCTACGATCGCCTCAATCAGTACCGGGTCGTGATGGAGCTGGAGCCGCAGTACACGCAGGATCCCACGGTGCTGGATCAGGTCCAAGTGATCGGCGCCGGCGGGCGCCGCGTGCCGCTCTCCGCTTTCGCCCGCTACGACTTTGCCTTGATCGACGATCGCGTCCGACACACCGCACAGTTCGCATCGGAAGGGGTTGGATTCTCGCTCGCTCCAGAGGTCTCCCTTGAACAGGCCCTGACCGCGATCGACGGAGCGCTGGCCCGGATTCTTCTTCCGACCGAGGTCCAAGCCCGCCTCGGGGGCTCCGCCCAGACGTTCCAGCGCTCCCAGCAGAGCCAGCCCTTGCTCATCCTCGGCGTCCTGGTGGCCGTCTACCTCGTCCTCGGGATCTTGTACGAGAGCACGCTGCATCCCCTGACGATCCTTTCCACCCTCCCGTCGGCCGGACTCGGCGCGCTGCTGGCGCTGCGCCTCACCGGGACCGAGTTCACGCTGATCGCGTTGCTCGGCCTGTTCCTCCTGATCGGGATCGTGATGAAGAACGCGATCCTGATGATCGACGTGGCGCTCGACCGCGAGCGGAACGGCGGACTCAGCGCGAGGGCGGCAATCCGCGAGGCCGCACTCGTACGGCTACGGCCGATCCTGATGACCAATCTCGCGGCGATCCTCGGGGCCCTGCCGCTGATCTTCGCCGCCGGGGAGGGTGTCGAACTGCGGCGTCCGCTGGGGTTGACGATCGCCGGCGGCCTCGTGGTCAGCCAGATTCTCACCCTGTTCTCCGTGCCGGTGGTCTACCTGTGGATCGACCGCCTGCGGGGACGCCGCCCAAAGACGCCGGCCCCCGCACTCGCTTCGTGAGCGGAGCGAGGCCCCCCAGACGGCGCGCTTTCCGGTTCGCCCCGGCCACTGCCTCTGTCAGGGTTCGCCTGCAGCGCTACTGCGACTGACCGTTCTCCTTTCCGCCATGGCCGTTTCCGCTCATTCCCGCGCCGTTTCTCAACTGCTCCTCGCCGCGCTGTGCTGGAGTCTCGGGGGGCTGCTGATCAAGTCGGTCGACTGGCCGCCGCTCGCCGTCGCCGGGGGACGCGGCATTGTCGCCGCCGTCTTCCTCATCGTGGTCAGCCGGCCACTGCGGTTTCATTTCTCCGGCATGCAAGTGCTCGGCGCAGTGTCCTACGCGGCCTGCACAGTCACGCTCGTCACCGCCACCAAGATGACGACGGCGGCCAACGCCATCCTGCTCCAGTACACCGCCCCGGTCTGGATCGCGCTCCTCGGCGCGTGGTTCCTCGGTGAGCGGGCCAACCGCGCCGACTGGTTCACCATCGGAGCGGTTCTGGCCGGGATGGCTCTCTTTGTCGCCGACGGTCTGCGGCTGACCAGCCTCACGGGCAATCTCATCGGCGCCGCTTCTGGAGTGTGCTTCGCGATTATGACGCTGGCCCTGCGCCACCAAAAGGACGGCTCGCCCGTGGAGTCGATCATCCTCGGCAACGTGCTCGCGTTCCTCATCGGCCTCCCCGAGATCATTGCCGCGCCGAGCCTGCCGGCCATCAGCTGGAGCGCGCTCCTTATTCTGGGCACCGTGCAACTGGGCGTATCCTACTGGCTCTACGCCCGTGCCATCCGTCATGTCACCGCCCTCGAGGCGGTCCTGATTCCAGTCCTTGAACCGCTCCTGAGTCCCGTTTGGGTGCTGCTCTTTATCGGCGAGAAACCGAGTGCCCTCGCCCTCGTCGGCGGCGCCCTCGTCCTGTCGGCCGTCACGCTGCGCGCCCGCCAGCGGATCCTCGACGGACGCCGCGCGAGCGAAAGCGGCCGCCACGCCTGACGCGTTTATCCCGCCACAGTGGTGGCGCTGGGCAGAGTGCGGCGGCGGAGTTGTCCGCACGCCGCGTCAATTTCCGGACCGCGGGAACGGCGGATGTGCGCGACCACCGCGGCCGCGCGCAGCTGCGCGACGAAGCGATTCTCCACGTCCACTGGAGTAGGCTCATAATGCCGCCCGAGCAGGCTCGGTCCCGTGGGGTTATAGCGGAGGAGGTTGACGTGCATGCGGCGGCGACCCACCAGCGCCGCCAGCGCCGCCGCGTGGTCATCCGAATCATTCACGCCGCGGAGCAGGCAGTATTGGAGGGTGACGGGCCGGCCGGTCTTCGCCTGATACGCGTCCGCCGCCGCCATGATGTCCTCGAGTCGCTGCCGCCGCCCGACGGGGAGCAAGGCCGCCCGGGTGGTGTCATCCGGCGCGTGCAACGAAATCGCGAGATGCACGCCCAGACCGGAGTCGGCGAGCCGTTCGATCCCGGCGATTACGCCCACGGTCGAGATCGTGACCTGACGCCAGCCGAGACCGCCGAGGCCGTTCGCCGCGATGCGCTCCACCGCCGCCAGCACGGCATCCAGATTGAGCATCGGTTCACCCATGCCCATGAACACGAGTGTCTGCAATCGGCGCCCGGCCGCGCGCGCCTCGCGGCGCAGCGCGAGGAACTGTTCGACGATTTCGCCACTAGAGAGGTTGCGCTCGAAGCCCGTTTTGGTCGTCGCACAGAAGTCGCAGCCCATGGCGCACCCCACTTGGGAAGACACGCATCCAGCCGCACGGTCTGCCCGGTGATCCGGCATGAGCACACACTCGACTGATCGTCCGTCGCTGAGGCGCCGCAGCAGCTTCACCGTGCCATCGGCCGAGGCCTGGCGGAGACCTGGTAAGGAGGTGCCCGCGACGCACTCGATTGGCCAACGCCGCCGGAGTTCCTCCGGCCACAATCCCGCCGGAAGGGACGCCTCGCCGTCACGGGCATAGAAGCTCCGCAGCAGCGGCGCCGCATGCGACGCCTTGCAGCCCCAGGTGCGCACGCGCTCCGCTAGGGTTTCGATCGTGGCCTCCGAGAGCACGCAGGGCTCCAACGGCAACGACGGGGCGGACCGCATCGCCGCGGGATCGGCGAAAGCCGACGCCGATCCGTCAGCGACGCTGTTTGCCGCCGGAGAGAGTGGAGCCTCCGTGCTCACGCCGCTCCCGCCGGCCCGGCGAGAATCGCTTCCACGGCCTGCTGCGCCGCCACGAGTCCAAAGGTTCCTGTCACCCACGCCGCGGCTCCGAAGCCGGCTTCGCAGTCCATCCGCCCACCCGCGCCTTCCACCGGCTCCAGCGAACAGGTGCCATCCGGGCGCGGGTAGACTTGCTGCTCGCTCGACCAGACGCAGCGCACCCCGAAGCGGACTTTGCCGGTATGCAGGCCCGGCGCGAACCCATGATCGCGCCGGAGCTTCTTGCGCACCAGGCGCAGGAGCTCATCGCCAAACGCATCGCCCAGATCTCCCGCGCGGACGCGGCTCGCATCGCGACGCCCTCCCGCCCCGCCGATCGTCACGATCGGTCGATGGTACGCCACCGCCGCCGCGATCAGACGCGCCTTGTTGCTGAGGACATCGATCGCGTCCACCACGCAGTCATAGGCAGGCGCAAGGAGCCGCTCGGCGTTCGATTCACTGAAAAACTCCGCGACCTCCTGCACGTCACAGGCTGGGTTGATCCGACGCACCCGCTCGGCCAAAACCGTGACCTTCAGCTGCCCCACCGTGTCGACGAGGGCCGGGAGTTGCCGATTGGTGTTCGTCACGCACACGTCGTCCAGATCGATCAGGGTCAATCGACCCACGCCGCTTCGCGCCAACGCTTCGACGGTCCACGAACCCACCCCACCCAGGCCGACGATGGCCACGTGCGCCGCGCGCAGACGCGCGACCGCGTCGCGTCCGAGGAGACGCTCGACCCCGCCGAAGCGTGCATCCGGGGCCGTACTCACCGTGCGCCCTCCCGTCCCGGCGGCACCAGATCGAGCCGCTGGCGCAGCACCGCCAGCGCCGACTGCAGCCGCGCGTCCCCCTGGCCACTCACGTCCGCCATGGGCAATCCGCGCTCCGCCAGCGTGCTCCGCCAAAGGCGCGCGCCCATCGCACGCCCTGCCTCATCCGGAAAGCACCGCTGTGGGTCGGGCGTGAAGGGGAGATCCGACTGGCACAGGAGGTAAAGGGCATAGCCACGGCTGCGCGCCTCGGCCTGCGCCCGCACGGCCTGCGGACAAGATCCGGGGAAGAGTAAGTCGGCCCACAGCACGTTGGTGAGTAAATCGGTGTCGCAGAACACCACGCGGCGTGCCCGCGCCGCCGCGCGCTCCTCGCCGTCACGCTGACCGCACGCGATCTCCTCGAGGTCGCCCGCCACGATGCGTCCGGCCCGGCGCTCCCAGAATTCCCGGACAAACTCCGGCGCCCAAGGCTCGTCAAACTCCCGCGCCAGCCGCTCGGCCAGCCACGTCTTTCCCGTCGACTCAGGCCCGAACACGACCACGCGCAAGGGAACCGGGCTGGCGCTCATCGTCGGCCCTCCGATCCATGCGGACCACGCCACGCGCGCCATCCCATCACCGCGAGGCCAAGAAAGACCGCGTACAGGGCCGCGGTCACTTGCAGGCCCTGCGAGAAATAGAGCCCCATCGCCGACGCATTCACTCCCATCCAGAACAGCCAATTTTCGCGTTTCTTGCGCGCCTGCAGCCACTGAGCCACCAGACTGAATCCGAAAATACCCGCGTCCCAATAGGGCAGCACAGCGTCCGAGCTTCGCGCGAGGAAGGCGCCCCAGCCGACGGTGACCGCTATGCCCGCCGCCATCGCGCCCAGCCATGCCCCGGCCCGGAGGCGGGTGACGGGCAGTTCTCCGACGGCGGCCCTCGACGCAGCCACGGGCGAGGACACGGAACGTCCTCCATCGGTCTTGCAGTCCGTGTCGGTGGCCGCACACACGCGCGCTCCAGAGTCGGCCTCTGCGGCGGTGCCACCCACGATGTCCCCAGTGGTTCTCGCCCGCGCCCCGCGCCACCACAGCCACCAGCCGTACAGCAGGACGACAAAAAAGACACCCTGCAGGAGCGCGGAGGAATAGACGCGCGCCTGGAAGAAGATCCAAGCGTACAGCACCACCTGCACCAAACCCACCGGCCACGCGGCGACGCGCTGGCGGATCATCAGCCACACGCCGACGATACCGATCACCGCACCACTGATTTCCAGGGGATCCATCACCCAAGCTTGCCGCAGGCCATCAGGCCGACGGTGGTTGCGCGACGTGCGCCTCCAACGCCTCACGCGTCACGACGTGCCGCCGCGCACAGCGGGGGCAGCGAATCTCGAGCCGCTGCTCCTCGCCGAAGAGTTCTTCCGGATCCGTCCGAAACACCGGTGCCAGCACGTCGAGCATCCGGGCCTGGCTACATCCACAGCGCCAGCGGACGATCCGACGCTCCAGCAACACCACGGTCTCCTCAGCATCGAGGGCACGGACGCGCTCCACGTCGAGACCCCGCAGCCACGCGAGATCGCAGTCGGGATGCTCCATCGCGAGCAAGAACTCCTCCTCCGCCGGCTGAAAAAACCGACCCAGCCGCTGCTCGCTCTGGGAATAGAAAGCTTCGGCCGCGACCAACGGATCATTCCCGGTAAACTCGACCGCACTGCGGCGTTTGGGCGCCCGGCCGCGCACGACATCGCTGTAGAACAGCGAGCGCTCTCCCTCGCGGACATTCTCGGTGAAGATCCGCCCGGCGACATCCCCGGTCTCGTTGTCCCCCACGAGGAAAAGGTTCACCCGAGGGTCCTGCAGATTGAGGGTCCACGCGAGATGCTCATTCCATGGCCGGGAGGCGGCGTGCAGGACGAACCCCGCGAGGGCCCGCTTGAAGACCCCATCATGTTCCGGTTCAGGACGCAGACCCTGATCCGCAAGGTGCAGGTAGTAATCGACGTAGAGCGCGCTGAATTCCGCGCGCGCAAGCAACACGTTGCGCGAACGCACGAAGTACGTCCGGACTTCGAGTCCGACATCCGGGGGAAGCTCAGGCGACGCGTCTGACATGAGTAACCAAGGAATCCACCCGACCGCCCCTTGTCCAATGCGAAGAGCCCGCGGTCCGAACGACGGTGGGTCGCACGCGAGAGGCTCCGCAGTCCAGCGATCACGGGCGCCCTCGCCGCGCGGTCGCGCCCACCCTTCGCCTAGCGCTTCCGCTCCGTCAGGGAGTCAATCAGGGCAGCCAGAAACGCATCCCCGCCGCGCACGTCCGCAAGGCTGTCACGCGCGGCGGCCGCATGCGCCGCGGCCCGGCGGCGCGAGGCGTCGATGCCGTAGAGACTGACGGAGGTCACCTTACCCGCTTGGGCGTCCTTGCCGGCCGTCTTCCCGAGCACCGCGGTCTCCGCCGTGGCGTCCAACACGTCATCGACAATCTGAAACGCCAGTCCCAGTTCGCGACCCGTGCGCACCAGCGCGATGCGCTCGGCCTCAGTCGCGCCGCCGATGCGCGCGCCCAGCGAGAAAGAGAGCTCCAGCATCGCCGCCGTCTTGTTCAGATGGATGAATTCCAAATCGGCAGCCGAGAGATCGGTGCGTCCCTCGGCGGCAAGGTCCTCGACCTGCCCCCCGATGAGGCGGCGACTACCCGCTGCGTCCGCCATATCGGCCGCCAACGCGACCGCCAGCGCCGGCTCGGCGGCGTAGGAGGTCACCACCAGACCCAGCGCGTGGGTGAGCAACGCATCACCGGCCAGCAGGGCGGTTGCCTCATCGAAGGCCCGGTGCAGCGTCGGCCGCCCCCGCCGCAGGTCATCGTCATCCATGCAGGGGAGGTCATCATGGATCAGCGAATAGGTGTGCAAGCACTCCACCGCGACGGCGGCCGGGACTGCATCGCGACGCCCTGCCGGGTCCAGGGCCTCGGCCGCCGCCAGTACGATCACGGGCCGGATCCGCTTGCCCCCCGCCTCGACGCTATAGCGCATGGCCGCATGGATCCGCCCCGGACGCGCATCCGCCGGCGGCAACCAGGTGCCGAGACCGGATTCGATCCGGCGGAGGTGGGCGTTGAATTTGGTTGAGAAGTCCATGAGCCGGCGGAGAGTGACCCACCGTGAACGCCGAGATGCCGACGCTCGAATCGGTTTGCAAACGCCTTTTCGGCGACTCCGCTTGGCTGGTTCGCAGCCTTGTGGGCGCCGTCCTCCTCGTCGTACCCGTCGCCCACTTTTTTGCCTTTGGTTATCTTTACGAGCTAATCAACCGTGCGCGGCGGGGCGAGAATGGCGGACTCCCCCCTTGGGAGGACTGGGGACGGCTCTTTTCCCGCGGAGTCACCGCGTTCGTGCTGTTCGTGCTGCTCGGGCTCACGCCGATCCTGATCGCGTGGCTCCTCACTTGGCCACTCCGGCTCCTTTCGTACGGCGTTGTCGTTTACTTACCGCTGCTCCCGGCGATCATGCTGGCCGGCCCCCTCACCGCCGCCGGGATCTACCAGTACCAGAAACGCGAGGAGTGGCGCGATGCCTTCCGCATTTACGTACTGGGTGCGATGCTACGGTCCAGTCGCGCGCGGTTCTGGGTCCCGACCTTCGCCTTGATCGGGTTCCTCGTCGTGGGGTATCCACTGATGACCTTCACCGTATTCCTCGGTCTCGCAGCCAGTTGGACCTACTATGCATCTTATTTCCGATACGTGGAAGAGGCTCGCAAAGGTCGGCTAAAATCGTCTTAATCGAGGTTGCGTCATGGAAAAGTACCTTCAGCGCGGCCTGATCGGGCCCGGAATTTTCGAAATCCTTTTTGGTGCCCTCGCCAGCCTCCTTCTGGGCGTCGCACTCGCCTTGCTGTGGTTGATTAACAGTGGGG
>Ga0315904_10011157_pt1 | contig 11512 bp, 8 predicted proteins | sample LakEriMetagenome_6_FD_203529 | JGI IMG/M metagenome (GOLD analysis project Ga0315904, IMG submission 203529) | Freshwater fungal communities from buoy surface, Lake Erie, Ohio, United States - Buoy 12 MA120 | ecosystem: Environmental > Aquatic > Freshwater > Lake | place: USA: Lake Erie, Ohio... | reverse complement strand
CATGCCTGAGCATCTGGTCACGCGACCGCTTCAATTCTGCGGCCGCAGTCAGGGTTTTGACGTCTCCAGGTGGCTTGGGACGCCCTTCGGATTGAGCGATAAGTCTCAGTGGAGCAACAGGTTGAGTCTCTTCCGTGCGGCTTGGTGACGACTCCGATTGAGCTCGCAGCACCGACTCACCCACGCTGCCCACCGTGAGTGCGAAAGTCAGGAGGAATCGGTTGCAGAGGTTGCGGTGAGTCTTCATGACGTCCGGATCAGAGAGGTTTTGCCAAAGAATCTGAAGCGACTTTTCCGAAAACAACACTTAGTCAGTGGGTCGCTCGCGGATTCTACCAGACCGGACTACGTCCGGCGACGGCAGTCTGTTGGCACCCAAGTTCAACGCACGAGGCCGGCGGGGGAGGGGATCCACCGCATGGAGCGGTTTCGTGCCACATTCCCTGGTTCAACGGCGGCGCCACGGAGGGCCGCGTGGGAACCAGGGGCCCCAAGTTCCTGAGGGGGACGTTCATGAAGTACTACCTTCTCGGTTTGGCAACGCTTGTTGCCGTCTGCGTCGGCTGCCAGTCGGCCGGTCGCGACCATTCGGCGATGCGGAACGGCCCGCTCGGTCCGAGTGATCAAGTTGTCGCCGCTCGTGGTAACGGCGGCCGTGCCTATGGGCATGGTCACCATCGGCCCTATGTGGCCCCGCCGGCGGAACAGCTGGTGCGGCCTGGCCCGATGGTCGATGGTCCTGGTCCTGGCGTGCTGAACGCCATCGGTGGCATGGGAGGTGGCTACTATGGCTTCGGTGGGGGGACCACCCAGGTCAAGTTCATCGAGCCGCTCGACATGCAGGTCGGTTGGCAGATGGAAGGGGGCTTCGCGGAAGCCCAGATCTCGGCTCCCGGCCGGTACAACTTCCATCAGGGAGCGAGCTACCGCCTGAAGCTGACCAACATTCCTGGTGCCGGGCGTGAAGGGCTGGTGTTGTACCCCACCCTGCAGGTCTACCCGTCGCATCCGCAGACCGAGGCGTTCCTGTCTCACAACGCCGTCCCCCTGCAGATCACCGAAGAAGATCTGGACCAGGTCCAGTCCAGCAATTTCGTAACGAAGGTGATTTATCTGCCTTCGGCTGAACACCAGGAACTGGCGGTGGCGAACATTGAGCAGCTGGTATCGACCCGCCTCGATCCGGGCCTCGATCCAGTGGCGGAAGCCGATCGTCGCGGAACCATCCTGGCCGTGCTGCGGATCGGTAACATGGACATGGAAGGGGCCGCCGGTGGAGCTGGTCTGGGAATTCATCCCGCCAGCGCCATCAAGACGGTCTCGGGGATCGAAGGGGACTACGCCGCCCCGATGCCCATCGGTGGAATCGGAGCCAACGGCCACAGCATTCCCGGTCCGATGATGGTTTCGGGCCCGGTATTTCCCGGAATGCCCGCCCAGCAGCCCGCTTGGGGCATGCCGATCACCGGCACCCCGATTGGTCTCGCGGGTCCTCCGCATCTTCCCTACGGGGCTCCGGCCGGTCTCCGGTCGCACACCGTGCGGAACATGTCGAAGAATCACATCCCCGAGCCCACCCGCGACCTGCTGATCGATGTCAAGCACAGCCCGGGCATCAACTATCCCGAGCCTGTCCGTCACATCGAGTACGAAGAACGGCATCCCGTCTTCCAGCATGAGTAGTTCGGGTCCCCAGGGTCGCTGACGACCCCCTCTGAACTCCGCCCCCAGCACCAACCCGCTCGTATCGGGCGGGTTGGACTGGGGAGATTCATGGGGTCGCACGTCCTCAACGGCCGTGTGCCGCAGCATCCTGGTCATCCCATTATTGAACGACAGCGTGTCGCGAACTTCCTGCCAGTCGGTCTCTCTTCCCTCTCCCGCCGAGCCCCGCCATGTCGCCTCTCGACCTGCTCGCCCGACTGACTTCGCCCGTCGTCCGCAACTGGCCGGTCTGTGCCCAGCACGGTCTGGCTGGTGCAGCCCTGTTGGTTGCCTGCGTCGCGACGACGGATGCCGAGGCCCAATCGGCCCGGGTTTCCCAGCGTCGGCACCAGCCGCTCAGCCAGCACTCGGCACCGGGTGTGGCGGCCCGCTGGGCCACCCTGGTGAACCGCAAGGCGGCCCATAAGCCCCAGCCCGTGCGGGTTGATCTGCCGGACGGCATCGGGCAAGTTGCGTTCTTCCAGGGGGGAACCTCCGAAGAACTTTCGATTCCCGAACATAACCTGGCGGTCCTGCATGTAGGATCGCTGTATCGCTTCAGGATTTCTGACCTCGCCGCCCATCCTGGCGTCGAGCTGTATCCCACCATCGAACTGATCGACAAGCTGCATCCTCCCTGTGGGCGGGAAAACGAGTTCCCGGTCCCCGTCGCGTTCACCTCGGAGGAGATCGCCCAGGCGGTCCAGGGACGTCTGGTGACCAAGGTCATCTATGTCGAGCGTCCGGACCACGCCATGCCCGTCCGGGGCAACGCCCGAGACCGGGCCTATCTCGCCGAACCCAATGAGAATGTGCTGGAACTGGCCCAGCGGGATGGACGTCCCGTCGCCATCGTTCGCCTGGGAGGACGCACTCCCGACCTGGCTCGTCCCGAGCCAGGATTCTACGGAGATCCCGCCCCCATCGCCGTCGTTCCCGAGGTGATTGGGCCCCAGCCGGCCGCCGACTTCCCGGAGGTGCTCCCATGACTCTCTCCCCGTCCCACTTCGCCAGCCATTCACTGCCACGACTCGCCCGCTGGACCATGGCTACCCTCGCCCTGTCGGCGAGTGCCTGCGGATCCCTCGCGACCAGGCAGGCCAGCCTCAACACCGAGCCCGCGGTGCCCACCGCCTCCGCCGTTCGCACGGGGGCCGCCGCCCCCTCGGCTCGGGCCCAGTCCGAGAGTCCCGAACTGCTCGCCGACGAAGCCGTCGAGACGGAAGCCGCAGGCCGCGTCGCGATCGTTCCCGTCAATGGCCGACGGGCTTTGGTTCGGCAATCCCTGCGGGCGGCATCGCGCATCAGCATTCCCCGTCCGGGAGACTGTCCCGCGGGTGGTTGTCAACCGGGAGCGCCCTGCGAGACCTGTGCCGACGGCTGCTGTGATGAAGACCGCTATCCCGACGAGTACCTGTGCGACGGCGGCGATCGTGATGAGCCTGTGCACTACGACCAGGAAGGGATGTTGGGCCTCGACACGCAGGACACCGTCGCTGAGTTCCATGACTCCGAGAACAAACGCCGGGTTCGCCGCACGAACGAAGTCTGCGTCTACGCTCCCCGGTTTTCTTCGGTGACGGTCATCAGCGGGGCATTGGAAGACGCCCTGCAGACCAAGGCCAGCCAGAATCAGCAGGAGCTGCAGCAGGTGGCGGTGCACCGTCCCGATCTGTTGGTGGTTGCCCGCCAGCGGGATCTCGCCGATCCGCTCACCAGCAAGGTTCGCGGCAACGTGGTGCTGAACGCCGACCTCGCCTTTGATGTCAATCGCCCACTGGCTCCGGCTTTCCTGAGCAACGAGCTGGTTCCGATCACCTACTTCGATTATCTGCAGGTTCAGATCGCCAAGCAGGCCCAGGAGGCGTTCGAAGCGATCCAGGTGCAAAATGCTGTGGTCTGGACCCGGGTGCAGACTCCGGTCATCGTCGCGAAGGACGATGCCGTGCAGATTGTCGAAGCCAGGTTCAAGGTTGAGGAACTGGCTGGAACCGATCCCAAGGGGCCGGGAAATCTGCGGATCACCAAACTGGCTGATCTCAAGATTGCCGCCCAGGACGACGAAATCACTTTCACGATTCGCTACCAGAACCAGGGGGACAGCCCGGTGACGGAGGTGACGATCGTCGATAATCTCACCCCCCGTCTCGAATACATCGAGGGGTCGCAAACCAACAGCCTGCCGTCGCAGTTCGAAACGCTCGACAACGGCGAGGGAAGCAAGATCCTTCGCTGGGAACTGGACGAACCACTCCCCGGTCGCACGACGGGCACGATCACCTTCCGGGCCCGGGTCCGGTAGTCGGTCAGCAACACACCACGAAGCAACCCAGGATTCCCGCGAATCCTTCCCCCGCCAGGCCACTTGCCTGGCGGGGGTTTTTTCATTTCGGAACAGCCCGCGCCGACCTCAGTCACGCACGCGAGCTGTTCGCAGGCACTGTTATCGCAGAGTGAAGGCGGGCAGCTTCACGATCTCGCCCCCCTTCAGCGCCGACTGGTGCGCACAGATTCCCACGCAGGTCCAGTTGGCCGACAGGGTCGCGTTCGGCCAGGGATCGCGATCCTGGAGCAGCGCGCTGACCATCTCGTTCACCAGGTGCGGGTGCGAACCCCCGTGCCCACCCCCCTGGATGAACGACAGATGCTCGGCATCCTGAATGGAGCGGGTGAATTTGCGGATTGGCTCGGGCAGCAGATGCGCGTAGTCGGGCACCTCGACCTTCGACGGAATCTCGTGCTCGGGCTTCTTCGCCGTGTGGATCACGTGCGGTTCATTCTCGACCAGCGTCCACTCGAAGCTCTTCTTGGTCCCGTAGACGTCGAAGCTCTCGCGGTACTGCCGGGCCACGTCGTACAGGAACCGCCAGATGTGGGCCGTAACGTCCGAATCCTGCAGCTTGATGTGGCAGGTCTCGACGGCGAACCGGTTGCCCGACTTCTGGGCGATGTCGTCACGCACCGCTCCCGAACCGAAGCAGCTGACGTACTCGGCCCGCTTGTTCATCAAGCCCAGCACCGGGCTCACGACGTGCGTGGCGTAGTGCATGGGAATCATCCGTTCCCAGTAGTCGGGCCAGCCATCCATGTCCTGGGGATGCGAGGCGGCCAGATGCTGGATCTTGCCGAGTTCCCCCTTCTCGTACATCTCCTTGATGAACAGGAACTCGCGGCTGTAGACCACGGTCTCGGCCATCATGTATTTCAGGCCGGTCTGTTGCACCGTCTCGCAGATCTTCTGGCAGTCTTCGACCGTCGTCGCCATGGGGACCGTGCACATCACGTGCTTGCCCGCTTTCAGCGCCTCGATCGACATCCAGGCGTGGTCGGGAATCGGCGAGTTGATATGGACGAAGTCCACTTCCTTGTCGGCCAGCACATCCGCGAATTTCGTGTAGCGCTTGGCAATTCCCAGCGTGTTGCCGACCTTGTTCAGCTTCTCTTCGTTCCGCTGGCAGATCGCCACCACGTTCGCCTGGGGGTGCGCCTGGTAGATCGGGATGAACTCCGCCCCGAACCCCAGTCCGACCATCGCCACATTGACCTGACTCTTCCCCATTGCTCTGCTCCTCGTGCGTGTGAGCGGCCCACGCAGTCTGTCCGCGTGTCAACCAAAACTGGAACCTTGCAGGGCACTATCGCCATCCCGCCCCGAAAATTCAATTCTCGGCCCGTCCGATGGGTTCCGTGTCTTCCGGGAGACCTCCTCTGCCTGCATAACGCGTCGGCAGCCCTCTCCGGGGATGGCCAGAGGGGGGCCTGTTTTCATTCTTTTTGCAGCCCGTCTTGATCGGCAGCGGGTTGTGAATGACATTGGTGTGGACGAGCTTCCGGTGAACAACGCTTCCACCTCCATGCCGACCTCTGAAACGCCGCAATCGGTTCCACCTGAAAGCCTTCTCCCGACACATGGGCCCGATGGTGAGCCACTCACGCCCCAACAACAGGCCCGTATCCAAAGGCTGCTGGAGGCCCGGGATGATGCCGACTCCTGGCCGGAGTGGTACCTGCTGACGCCGCAGGAACGCTGGCGCGAGACCTCGATTCTGTGGCACTTTTACCTGCAGGCTGGAGGATCGCTTGATCCCGAACCCGATTCCCAAAGTCCTTTCGACGCTCTCTATCCACGCAGTCCGCCACCTGCTTATGGGGGGGCAGGCCTGCGTGTTCTACGGCGCAGCGGAGTTTAGCAAGGATTGCGACGCGGTGGTCTTGGTCGGGCAGGAAAACCTCCAGCGTTTGACCGCAGCCCTAATGGAACTGCAGGCCGAATGCATCGCCGTTCCTCCCTTCGAGGCAGGATTCCTGCTGCGAGGACATGCGGTCCATTTTCGCTGTCGACACCCCGAAGCGTCTGGAATGCGTTTGGATGTCATGGCCGTTCTGCGGGGTTGCGACCCGTTTGAAGACCACTGGGAGAGACGGACGACAGTGGAGGGACCGTCCGGGTTACATTTGGAATTGCTCAGCCTTCCCGATCTCGTGCAGTCCAAAAAGACCCAGTGCGACAAAGATTGGCCCATGATCCGCCGCCTTGTCGAAACCCATCTCGCCAATACCCAGGATGATCCGACCCCCCAACGGATTCAATTCTGGCTGCAGCAATGCCGCACCCCGGAGTATCTCATCGATCTTGTCCGGCAGTTCCCTGATCCGGCAGTTCCCTGAAGAGACGCAGAGCTTGGTCCCTCGTCGTCCCCTGTTGGCCGAGGTCCTTCGAGTCGGTCTCGACCGTTTGCAGCAACTGCTGAACGAGGAGGAATTGGCCGAACGGTCCCGTGACCGTAACCACTGGCTGCCTCTCAAGCAGGAACTCGAACAACTCCGGCTTGGCCGGACACGCCGCCAGTGAGAAAGTCGGAAGTGGCGATGGCCCGGGAACGGTTGTGCCGTCCCGGGCCCTCCGGAGGGGTTGACGTCATCACTCACTACTTCCGCGTTGTCTTGAACTCCATCTTCAAATCGAGTTCCGACGGCAGGGGCGTGTTGTTGACTTCAAAGTCGATCGTCCCCTTCAGCGCGATTTTCTGGGTCTCTTCCACAATCTCCCCGCCCCGCGCGTCAAACCAGATCTCGCCTCCCGACTTTTCGGGTTTCAGGTCGCTCCCTTTGAGCTTCAACGGCAGAGGGGAATTCGGGTCCAGCGCGAACTTCACGTCTTCAATCACGTAGGTGATCTTCTCCACCGGCTTCCCATCCCGGTCCTCGGTTCCCACATAGGTGTACTTCGCAGTGAGGGTCAACTGCTGACCCGCTCCGAGGTTGGTCGTCTCCGACCGTTCCCAGGTGCTTCCCTTTTGAACCAGTCCCATCGGCAGCCGCTCGGCCGCCTGTTTCGCCGCCCGCTTCAGGTTCTCGGTCTGAAACTGGTCCTTCACCAGCGCCTGCACCTCCGGTGCGAGGTTGTTCAGAAACTGCTGGTCGAATTCGACTCCCACCACCGCGTCGTCCTTGTCGTGCACCATCGTCACGGGTTGCTGCAGCAACGCCTTGTGCAGCGGACGCACGGCCTCCAGCGCCGAGGTCCCTGCCGCGTCGGGGCTCTTCGAGTTGAAGTCGTACGTGCCGGTGGGGGCCTCGATGTGCGCCTCGAGCTCTTCGACCTTCTCTTCGATTCGCAGCCGCCCCAGGTCATCCCGCTTCCCGCTCTTGGCCCGGACCAGCCGGCGGTTCTCAGTCGCCGACTGCTGGTTCATCCCGGCGATCTTCAGCGTCTGTTCGACCTTGACCGACGTCTCGACCAGCGTCTCCCGATTCTCCTTAAACTGCCGTACCAGCTTGACCTGCGCCGGGCAGACCGCCGGAAATCCCGCCAACACGAATGCCACCACCATCAACCACGAACGCAACATGCTTGATCACCTGGAAAAACAGAAAAGTCCCGGCGAGATTGCAGCCGGAACAAGACAGGACCGCGGGACATCAGCCCGCCGACGCACTTTTCCCCCTTTTGCTCTTTCGCTCCCACCGATTGATTCTTGACGTTTCCAGGACTGAATTCAAGACGCGCGATGACATTGCCTTTCCAGATCACGCGCAGTTCCGACCCGAGGCAACCGGCTTTTGGCATGGGTTCCCCCAAGTGCCGCGCTCGGTCGTCCTCCGCCGCACCCTCACCGCCAGGCCTCTTGCGCCCCCCAAACACCCGCAGAGACCCGCAGTCCTTTCCCCTTCAGTCTCCCGCCTCCGCCTCCCCCAAGTTCGGGCCCGGTGTTCCCGCTCCCCAGTTCCGCGCGTTGTATTCGGCCGAGCCCCCCCGCTGAATGGTCAGGATCTGCCACTCTCCCTCGGTAAACACCCGGGCCAGCAACACAATCTGCCCGCAGTGATACGCCACATGCGCCAGCGACCGCTGCAGGGCCAGCAGCACGCTTTGTCCTTCGCCCCGGGTGTAAATGGTCCCCCCCAGTTCTTCCACTTTCAAATGGGCCAGGGCGTCTAACACGATTTGCCAACCGGCGTTCCACCGGGCCAGCAGTTGCTCGCGTGATTCGTGTTGTTCGACAAACTCCCCGTCGCGATCGCGCCAGGGCTTTTCCCCATCCGTTGTTCGGAATTCGGTCCACCGCGAGGTGAGGTTGCCCGCGATGTGCCGCATGATGATGGCAATCGAATTGGTGTGCTCGTCGAGTGTTCGTCGCAGCCCGGCGTCGCTCACCTGGGCAATCGCGCGATCGGCCGACTCCTTGTGCGACAGGAATGTGTCGCGGGTGCTTTCGAGATAGTCCCGCGCCAGCTTCTGTTCGGACTCTGTTCCCATCACTCGTTGCTCCTGGTTTCCCAATGGCTTGTCCGCCGTGCCGGTGACATCCCGCCGGGCGAGAGCATCCCATCGACCGATCTGGCGGTCTCCTCCGGCGGTGGCGGCAGTCTGCCAAATCGCGTGTCGCTCCAAGGCAACGCGCCACCGACACCCTTTCCCATCCCATCAATCGACCGGTACGATCCCGACTCGTGTGGACCGCTCTCTCGCGCTCTGAAAGGTACCCGATCATGCCGGCCCCTGCCTCCCTCGCAATCGCCCCCCCATCGCGTCCGATGGTCCTCCACGGTTGGTGGCTGGGGCTGGTCTTGTGGGGAAGTCTGGCGCACCCCCATCGACTGTCGGCCAAGCAACCGCCCGAACTCCTCCCCCCACGTCCCCTCAACGTGGTCTTTATTCTCGCCGATGACCTGGGCTGGGCCGAACTCGGCTGCTTCGGCCAGAAGAAGATCCCCACCCCCCATCTCGATCGTCTCGCCTCCGAGGGCATGCGCCTCACCCAGCACTACTCCGGGGCGCCGGTCTGCGCTCCTTCGCGGTGCGTCCTGCTCACCGGCCGGCATCTCGGTCATGCCGAGATCCGCGGGAACCAGCAGGCCAGCGTCACCGATCCCCAGTTCACCGAAGGTCAGCATCCGCTCAGCGAGCAGGCCCTCACCTTTCCCAAGGTGCTGCAACAGGCCGGGTATGTGACCGGAGCGATGGGCAAGTGGGGCCTCGGACCAGTCGGCAGCACGGGGGAACCCGCCCGGCAGGGAATTGGCCACTTCTTCGGCTACAACTGCCAGGCGGTGGCCCACAGCTATTACCCTCCGCATCTCTGGCGAAATCACCAGAAGATCCCCCTGAATCAGCCACCCGTTCCCGGGCATCTCCCCCGCCGGCCCAACCCTGGTGCTCCGCCGGTCGAAGGAGACATCGTGGCGGCCGACTTGATCGGGCAACACCATGCTCCCGATGAGATCATTGCCGAGGCCGAAGGATTTCTGCGCAACGAGCACGAGCGCCCCTTTCTGCTCTACCTGCCGTTCATCGAGCCGCATGTCGCCATGCATCCTCCGCTGGCTGATCTCGACCGTTTCCCCCCACAGTGGGACAGCGAGCCCTATCGCGGCGGCGGGGGTTATCTGCCGCATCCCCGCCCCCGTGCCGCCTATGCCGCGATGATCTCCCGGCTCGACAGTTACGTCGGACGGATCCTCCAGTTACTCGACGAACTGCATCTGGCCGACCGCACCCTGGTCATTTTCTCGAGCGACAACGGCACCACGCACGCCGTCGCCAAGCAGCCGTTCCACGTGGGGGGGGTCGATGCCTGGTTCTTCCAGAGCACCGCCGACCTGCGAGGCTACAAGGGGAGCCTGTACGAAGGAGGGATCCGTGTTCCCACCATCGTGCGGCTGCCCGGCCAGATTCCCGCGGGGACCGAGTCCGATCATCCCTCGTACTTCGCCGACTGGTTTCCCACTCTCTGCCAGGCTCTGGGCCTGCCGGTCCCGGCGGGGCTCGACGGCGTCAGTCTGTGGCCCTTGCTCACCGGGGGCACTCCGCCCGTCCGGGAACGTCCCATGGTCTGGATCTTCCCGGAATATGGCGGACAAGTGGCGGTCCGACTGGGGGATTTCAAGGTCATCCGGCAACGGTTGAAGACAAAGGAGCCCGGTCCGTGGGAGGTCTACCACCTCGCGACCGACCGGGCCGAACAGCACAACCTGGCCGAACAACATCCCGAACTGATTGCCCGGGCCCTCGAAGTGCTGCGCCGCGAGACCGGAGACAATCCGGTCTTCCCGGTCCCCATTCCCGAACAGTCGCCGGCGGCGGTCGACGAGTAAGTCGGCCGGCCGGTGTTTCGCTTCCGGAAACGCACCCGATTCGTTTCATCTGTCTTGCCGTCCGCTGGCGGTGACTCATCTCATTTCCCGCATTGTGGTGACTGATCCAGCATGCTTCGATCGATACGCATTCTCGGTATTGGGTGGCTGGCTCTGGTGGCCGGACTGCTGGCGACGTCTCTCGTGCAACCGTGCCGGGGGTTCGCCGCCGAACGGCCCAACGTGGTCTTCATTGCGATTGACGACCAAAACGACTGGATTGGTCCCCTGGGTGGGCATCCGCTCGTCAAGACGCCGCAACTCGATCGGCTCGCGGCCCGGGGAACCGTGATGCTCAACGCCCATTGTCAGGCCCCGCTGTGCAATCCCTCCCGGACCAGCCTGCTGCTGGGCCTGCGTCCAGCGACCACCGGCATCTACGGCCTGGCACCATGGTTCCGCACACTGCCGAATCTCGCGGAGCGGGTGACCCTTCCGCAGGCCTTCCGGCAGGCGGGCTACCAGACCGCCGTCGCGGGCAAGATCTTTCACGAACGCCCCCGCACTCCCGAGGGTCTGCAGCAGGAATTCAGCCTGTGGGGCCCCGCGGGCGGCATTGGGGTTGCCCCCCGCCAGAAGCTGATCCCCGCCACTCCCATGGGAAACCATCCTGCGATGGATTGGGGAGTCTTCCCCCACCGTGATGACGACAAGGGAGATTTTCAGGTCGCTTCCTGGGGCTGCCAGCAGATCCGGGCCGCGAGGTCCAATGAACCGTTCTTCCTGGCTCTCGGCTTCTTCCTGCCGCACGTTCCCTGCTACGCCACCCAACCCTGGTTCGATCTCTATCCCGACGACGACACCCTGCTCCCCGAAACCTGGGAAGACGATCGCGCCGACATTCCGCGCTTTGCCTGGAATCTGCATTGGCATCTTCCGGAACCGCGGCTCGCCTGGCTGCGGCAGAACGGGCAGTGGCGCAACCTCGTCCGCTCGTACCTCGCCTGCACCAGCTTCGTCGATGCCCAGATTGGACGGGTGCTCGACACGCTCGAACAAACCGGCCAGGCTCACAACACCATCGTGGTCGTCTGGGGCGATCACGGCTGGCACCTGGGGGAAAAGGGAATCACAGGCAAGAACACCCTGTGGGAACGCGCCACCCGGGTCCCCCTCATCTGGGCCGGTCCGGGTATTACTCCCGGACAACGCTGCCCGCAACCAGCCGAAT
>Ga0315904_10011154_pt1 | contig 11512 bp, 11 predicted proteins | sample LakEriMetagenome_6_FD_203529 | JGI IMG/M metagenome (GOLD analysis project Ga0315904, IMG submission 203529) | Freshwater fungal communities from buoy surface, Lake Erie, Ohio, United States - Buoy 12 MA120 | ecosystem: Environmental > Aquatic > Freshwater > Lake | place: USA: Lake Erie, Ohio... | reverse complement strand
GTTGCTGAAAGTATTGTTCTATTCTCAGTTAATTGTAGCAATACGCCATCTCTTAATAATGATATTCTGACATAGTTAACATAATCAGGAGGTAATACCATCTTTAAGCTGTCATCTAAGTGTAATTCCAACACTTTAATGTTTCTTAATGCATCATAGTTTAATTCTTGAATAGCTCTCTTTGCATGAAACAAGACAGTATATCGCTCAACATTATTGACAAGTTTATCATTGCCAACATACATAAGCATGAAGTTGTTAACTATATCAGCAAGGCTAACGTATTGATATGAACCCCAATTCGTGTCCTCAGGTATTACACCATTGTTAGTATAATATTGATAGTTAGTAATGTATGCCATTTATTATTGTTTTTGTTGTATTTCTTGTAGTTCTTCAGTCTTAGCAGCTGCTATTACTTCTTGTTCTCTTATTGATACACCAGCGTATTGTAATATCTTAACAACCAAGTCAGAGAAGTCACTCATTGGCATTTCAAAATCTTGATAGTCAACAGCAGATGGATTAAATAATGGATCACCACCTACAGATGTATAGGTCCACTTAGGCTCTTTCGGATACCTTAAATAATGAGCATCAACACTAGCATTTATCGTATTAGGATAAACCATAAAGTTTGCTCTTGCTGTAGTTGTTCCATCATTATCCATTAATGTATAGACAGGGTAAGAAACCGATGGTGCAGTTAGATTTGATGCCAATAAATAAAGAGCTTTTTGATGACTAACTTTTTCTATTTCTTTGTTATTCAAAACTAATTTCTGAATAAAATAACTATCTGCCGGAGCTTCAAAATATGGAGATGTATAAGTCAATGTATCTACCTTATAAAAGGTATCCAAAACTTCAGATAGTTTTTTAGGAACATCAGAATAGCCTTCACCATGCATTCTTTGATTTTGCTTGATGATTGCATTGCTATATAGATAGATATATCGTTCAAACACTTCCAATTGTGCTTGCTTAGCATACAGATTGAATTCAAATGGAGTGATGTATCCTCGGTTGTCTTTTGCTAATATAGACAGAACTGTATTTCTAACTTCGTTTATCATACTTACAAAGATAAATAAAAAAAGGCACTTACAATAAGTGCCTCTTCCTTTCTAGTTTGATTGCTATTAAGCGATAGCAACAGATGTGATTAATTGCTGTGTAGCACCAACTAATGGTAATGCAGGTACGATAATAGCATCAGGATTTGAAGCTGCGCTATTAGCTAAAGCTAATGCATTAACAACTGCATAATGAGATGCGTAAGTAGCATCAGCAGTAGTAAATGTAATTGTAATTACATCAGCAGTAGCAACACCACCAATCGCAGTCAATACCAATGTAGCATTAGTTGGCATTGTAATTAAATAATCAGCATTTGCTGAAATCAACGCCTTTGGAAGTGCATCAGCAGCTCCAATCGTAAATTGTAAAAATTTTCTGTTCATCTTAAAACGTTTTAATTATTAATAACAACGCAAATATACTAATTATTTGATAATTTATCTTCTAAGAATTGATACAGTTCTATACCCTCATCTGATTGTAAATATGAAGCCAAAATAGAAGTAGCATTAGCACCATACGGAACTGTTAACAATTTCTTTTTATTTTCTTTTAAATTGAAATACATGTCTTTACCATGATTCTTCATTACTAAATAACCATCAGATATCGCTCTTGCAGCTATGTTATTTATTTTTAAAGATGGATCATTTACAGCTTCCAAGAAATCTTGCGGATATCTCTTTGCATACATCATCATATCTCTCTTTATTTCAGAACTGCTCATTTTATCAGCTCTTGAACCAATTAAAATTCTAGCAACAGCTTCTAATGTATTAAAATCATTTGCAGCCAAATCTCTAGCAGCCAACTGTGCATCAAGTTCAGAATACATTGATTGAATATCTTCCTCAGCATCTTTTTCGTTATCAAATTCAAAAAACTCACTACCATTACCAGGATGATAATATAAAAATTGTTGTAATACAGGATTTGTTTTAGGTACTGTTAAAATACCATCTTCAAATACAATTGGCTCAACTATTACATTTTGGTCTTGTTCTTCTTGAAAAGGACTTTTTGAATTACGAGCATAACGTAATGGGTGATTTGAGTTTGTTTCTTCACAATAATAAAGTAAACGTTGTCTTGGTGTATCCTTTGAAGCTATGTAATAAGACAAAGGTGACTGATTGTTTCTTAGAACGTATGTTCTGTCTTTCGGTTCGAGATTTACTCTCTTAATTTGTAACTTTTCCATTTTATATAATTTAAATTTTTAAAAAAATAGAGAGGGCTTTTACACCCTCTCTGTATTTATTCTTATCCTTTGAAGATAAAGAAGTTGTTAGCTCCAAGTGTACAAAGTGCTCTTTCAGATAAGAAATTAACTTCCATTGCATCTAAGTCACTAGTAGAAGCACCACCAGCAGAACCAGTCATCCAAGTTTTGTAACGACGATTCTCAGTCTCAGAAGCTCTGAATCGAACGTGTAAGAATGGACGTTTTGCGTTTTTACCAAGAACTTGATCATAAACTGTAGTTGTACCAGCAGGAACTAATACTCCATTAACAGCTCCACCAACTAGACCACCACGAAGAGTAGCATCGTTAAGATATTTCCAGTCAGTTTTGTAGAACTCATAACCTCTTCTGAATCCAGTGAATCCAAGGTTCAAAGCCATTTGCTCGCTGTTATCGAACAATCCATAAGATGTTCCACCAACTCCATAAGAGTTTTGAGCAGCTAACATATCATCGATATCAAAAGAGAATTGACGATTCAAGAACAATGCGTTCTCAGCAATAGCTCCTTGCTTGTCAAGACGTTGTACGATAGTATCAAAGTCAGCCAAAGCAGATGGATTACCACCAGACCAAACATTTCCTCTTGATTCAATAGCATTGAACATACCTTGAGTACCAGCGTTGTAAGGATTTGTAGATCCAGCAGGATAAGCACCAGAACCAAGTTGAGCAGCAGCACCTGAATTTACTTCAGCAGGAACACCTTCAACCATTGCCATTTCAAGATAATCTTCAAAACGTAGACGAGTTTCGTGCTCTGACTTCATGTACCATAAGTAACCTGTAGCACCGTTCTCAGTAGTTACCTCTACCCATCCGATTTGAGCCATATCAGATCCTGATACAACATACTTATCTTTGATGATAATAGGTTTGTTGTCAAAAATCAAATCTTGAGCTTCTAATGAACCTTGCATTCCAGCAGTTCCTTTTTTGAACTCAGAACCATAAACAAATGCAGTAAATGTAGCTCCTGTATCACCTGCTAAAATACCACCTGCATTATAAAATGCAACAGTAAATTGATCAGCATTTGGCAATGCAGTAATTACTCCTTTATAAGAAGAAGCAGCAGAAGCATTGTTAGATAAAAATACAGTTTGACCAATACGGAATACACAAGTTCCTGTACCAATATCAAAAGTAACAACGTCATCACCACCTGAAGCACCAACAGCTGTAACAGCAGTGTACTTAGTATGTAAACGACCTTGCTCTGCCCACTTAATCAAATCAGAGTTAGTAGGGATTTCAGCACCAACCATTCGCAAGAAAGATGCAATAGATCGGTTTCCATAACGCTCGAATTCTTGCTCGTAAGTATCAGGAAGATACTGACTTAAGAAGTCAAAGTTAGTGATGTAGTTTGTAGGCAATGTTGCCTTTACTGAGCTAGGTGTAATTGCAACACCAGGACTCGCTTGTAATGTTCCAGACATTTTTTTTAGTTTTTGTTTTTGTTTCTAATTACTAATCTGTTGCCACGATCATCATCTATAGCCGTAACTCTGAAACCTGGAGCTGGAGTAACTTGTGTTGCTTGTCGAGTCATGTCTATGTTTTTAGACTCTTTGGCAACATTGTTAACTGCATCTGCCATTCCCTTCTCGTAGAAGAACTTGGCAAACTTCTCTGGATTCGAAGCAACTGCAATAGCACGATGGAAAGATTCAGCATCCTTTAAGTAGCCTTCATCATTCAAGAACTTTGATACAAAGGTCTGAAGATTTGATTGCTCTTTTAGTAAGTCAGGTGTTTCTGCCGGTTTATAAACCACTTTCTTATTCTCATCCAAACTAAATCCGAAACCTTCGAACTTTTCAGAGAATAACTCAGAAGTCTTTTCAGCAAAATACTTTGACCTTTTCACCTGCTCTTCCTCAGCTTGAGTCGCAGCTTGTTTATAACTCTTATAAGCCTCATAGGTTTCTTTCTCTTCTTTAGGAACAAAAGATTCTCTTGACTCAAGAGGAACTTTGTACTGTTCTTTCAAGCTGTTGAAATATTCCTTGGCTTTAGTGAGTTCTTTTTTCTTAGCCAACTGCTTCTTCTTAATTTCTTTCTCATCATCAAAGTCTGGGTCATATCCAAACTGAGTGTCAAGATCGAATTTGATATCTTCAACATCAAGATCTTTATCTTGATTCTTGCGATATTCAAAAAGCAATTGGTCCTGGTCCATTGAATCATAGTCCTTATTTAACTTTATAAAGTCTTCAATTCCACGACCAGTTTCTTTTTTATACTTCAAATAAGTAGCAACCTCAGGATCTAAATCATCATTACTTGAACGTTGTTCAAATAACTCATCAAGATTGCTAATCTCTTTGTTATATCTTTTTCCAATATATGAAAGAACTTTGTTGTCGTCTATCTCAATCTCTTGAGGTTCAACTACTACCTCATTTTGAGGTGGTGTTTCTTCAATTACTACTTTATCAACAGGTGGCTCTTCCGTAGATACAAAACCTGTCTTTTCTTCGTGTTCTTTTAGTAGCTGTTCTTCTACTTCGGCAACAGACTTTTCTTCAAACTCTACTGCTCTTACTTTAAATTCACCTTCCATTTTATTTGATTTATTTTTTACAAAGATAATAATTATATTTTATTACATATAAACTGCTAATAATGGCTAATATATTATGCAAAAGCATATAAATATGGCTCAAATAGCTAATATATTATACATGAATAAGTGCCAAAACAACGTTTTTTTTTGACGTTTTGGCTGCTATTCAGTTGCAAAAATTCATGCAAATAATCGGAAAAAACCCGATTAATCTGCATCTATATTATCATAAAACATAACATCTGAATCCTCAGTATGCCACTTGTCAAAACCTTCGCAGTTAAACCAAGTGTTGTTAACCAAATAGTCAGGCTTAGATGGGAACTCTTTTGTAACAAAAGATGGCTCATACCATCGAATCCTATTGTTTGGTTGTAATGCTATTTGACCGTTGTCAAGTAGTATAATATGATGTGACTTGTGTTCTAGTGGGTCTTCAGCTAATGTTATATCAGTATTTATATCATTAGATCCCCAATTAATTGTAGCATAATAAACCCCTTTATGCCACTGCCTATCTTTCATGTATACATCAACATTAGTGTCATACACATATGATAATTGTGTAAGTGTAAATCTATAGCTAAAACAATTCCATATCTGTAAATAATGGAAAGGTAAGTCAGGATCAGGCAACTCTGCTTCAGTCAATAAAGCATGACTAGGTAGCTTATCTCTCATAACGCCATTCTCAAGCAATACCTGAAATAATGCTGCCTGTCCAGGCATACATCTTACTGAAATAATTACACCTTCAGTAAACTCACCATGCCCTTTTTTAAATTGATACATATATTCATTCCTAACGAATACCTTCAAAGGAAAGAAATTATGTTCTATATATGCCATAAATTAAAGCTTATGTTTTGTCTTAACCTTTTTGGTTATAGGAAATGACAAGCTAACATCAACATTAGTTTCAGCTTGATAATCAGAACCTTTCGATCTAGTCACAGATACTGATAATGGACCTTTTGATACGGTAGCTCCTGCGCTTACATCATATCCACTTGTTGGCGATGCAACAAGACTTCCATAAGGTTTTACCTTTAATTTGCTATTTCTCATACTACTTTGGATTAAATGATTCTAAGTCAAAACCATCCAATGAATCTTCAGTACTTTCAAAGTTTAATGGAGGTAAATTATTTTTTCTTTGATTAATGAGCTCTGATTGTCTTGTTGCTTGAAGATCAACTCGCTTGTCTTTAGCTTCTTCTTTCTTCTCTTCACGCTTCATTAGATTATCAGTTTCAATACCTTTCAATTGCATATTATATTGGAACTCTTTATCCATCAATTGAGCTTTTATTGCTGCCTCTGCTTGCATTTGTTGAACAGCAAAATTCATTTCAGCTTCTCTTATTTGTATCTTAGATTGAGCTTCAAGTTGAACCAACTGAGCTTTAGATTCAGCAGCAGCTTGTTGAGATTGAATGTTGCTTTGCATCTGCATTTGGAATTGCATTTCTTGCTCCTTCTGCTTCTGCTCCATTCTCTTTCTTCTTTTCAATTTAAGTAATTCATTAGCTAACTTGATATTATTTACCATTCTAATATCAATAGCATCCTCAAGGTCAATTGTTTGTTGTTGAAGAGATACTTGAATATTTGCCTCAAGCATTTGTCTTTGTTCTTCATCTGGTGCTAACTCAATGAATATACCAAAGTCATGCAAATAAAGCTCCTTAATATCATCAAGAATAGCAACATTATACTTGCCTATCTGCATTGCAAACTCTTCAGCAAAGTCAGAGTACTCTAATATGTCAGCAATTCGTATTGATAAACACTCAGCTAGTTTCTTAGTCATATTAAGACCACCTTCTAATATGTGTCGAGTTGCTGTATTTGAATTCAATGCAGCTAACTTCTGAACACCAACTAAAGCATCAGGACTTGGTGTAGATCCATCGCGTACCTCATTAATGCCGGTAACATCACGTATCATGTTTAGATAGTGATTATAGCTGTTTATCAAAGCAGCCATTTTAGATTGACCACTATTTGAATTTAACTCTTGAATAGGAACTCGTGCGTTATTGAATTCACCATCTTGTGTGTAACTTCTACCAATAACACTACCTGTTTGGAAGTAAAGTTTTAATGCATCCTCTGGATTGTATGCAGCCCCTGTACCAAGATCAACTTCATTAATACCATCAGCATCAATGAATACACCATCTGGAACTACTCTAGCCATTACTTGCTGTAACTTCAAGTGTGTAAGTTGTATTTGATCAGCAAAAGGAATCATACGTCTAACCAATGACTCAGTGTTACCCTTATACATTCTAGGTGCAAATATCACATAGTTAGGAAGTGCTTTTTGAGTAGCTGACTTAGGTCGAACCATGTTCTTCATCATATCCCATTTCAATAAGATATTTGACCCACCAACTAATATACCTTCATACCAAACGTCACGAACAGCTTCTACTTTCTCAAACATCATTCCTTCCTCTACAGGAGGATTGAACGTATCGCTCTTTCTAATTACTCGCTCACCACCATTCTCAAGAATTTTTTTCTTCCATACAAATCTTTTTGTGGTCTTATAGTTAAAATAAAGTAATGTAACTACTTCATTTAAAAAAGCATCGTCTTGATAATTACGAATAATTGGAAAGTAACTATACCAAGCTGATGAAGCGTTTCTAATTTCTTTTAGTTGTTCATCAGTTAGATTTGGATTTATTTTTAAAAGCTCTGTATAATGTACCTGTTTAACCTCTCCAAAATAATAGCAATCTGAAAAATCATTCTCCTCAGTATAGCTATGAATAAAGTTAGCTGGGTCTACATAATCAACTTTCAATCCATCATTAACTAAAAATGTATGTCGAGCAACAGCTTTACCCAAAACAGTTAAATCGTAATCAATTAACTTTTTAAGTTTTGGATATTCATTCATTTTAAGAATCGTATCAATAGCAACCTCTTCAGCAATCTCAATAGATGGCTTATACTTCATTTGCATATATAACGATAGCTCTTCATCATTCTCAGGTAGCTCATCAGGGTTAACATTGAAAGCATCAATACCAAACTGTTCCTTGGTAACCTGCAAGAACTCCTTAGCTACCATGTCAGCCTCAATCATATCCTGGAATATGTTTTTCTTTTCAGCAGACATTACATCTTGAGCTTCGGCTTTAATTGTGAAAAGGCGATCATTCATTCCATTGACAACAATGTCAACGAATTTTGGTATAATAGGAATTGGAGTCCAGTCTAAATTCAACATAGACATATCTCCATTTACAGCTAATTCATCTTTATATTTTTGTACAGGCTGTTCACCTCTTGCATATAACCTTAATCGATGATATTCACCCCATTGATCATAGAACCGACATGTATTCGCTTTACGTTTAAACCACTCACCCTCAATTGACTTTGCAACTTTCAAACCATATTCTGTGGTAGCCTTTTCTTCATCACTAGCCATTTGGTTTGGAAAGGGTGATTGATAAATTACAACTGATAATTTCTCCATTATTTTAGTATTTCGCTTCTAATTCCACGATTGTCGTATTTTACAAATTTAATACTTATTTTCGATTCTTTTTTCTCTGTTTCAAATAAATGCTTACGTGTAGCCATTATTGCTAGACCTGAACTAATCGAAGCATCATGTTTTGTTCTATTATTTGGGTCAAATCTAGCCCAATCCTCTAAAGTTTTAGTAAAATACATAGAACCCATGCAGTCAGGATCTCTATATGTTCCTTCAGTATCAAGACCTACATACTCCTCAATATACGTCTCAATAGCTGATGCATGCGCTTGCCTAACGTCCTCGGATGAGTTAGGTATACCACCTATCTCTAATTCAGTCTTAGATAGCTTTGTTTTATGCTTGTCAGGTCTATTCATTGAAAACGCTCTATATCCCCTATTCTTAAAATGATACAATAACCTAGCCTTGTTATTCTCTGCTAATATAGGCATACCGTAAAATACGCAAGCCATTAATACATCTTCAAAAAATATTTCAGCAGTCTGAGGCCTTGCTATGTATTCCAAAAAGAACTCATTTGTAGGTGCTTCTTCCATATGAAACTTAGTCATTCCATGCAAAGCACCATTAGACCCTCCACCACCAACTACTCCTGATATATCATATGGGTCACATCCAAATGCTCCTAAATGCTCATTGCCTGGAAATTTCTTACCTCCTCTATTGATTACATTATTACGCAACCTGCTATTAGGTATCCATGAGACCAAAAACCTACCGTTCTTGTCAGGTGTCCAAATAACCTCACTATCTTTTACACCATTCTTCCAATGAAAGTAGCCTTTTGTCAACACTTGATCTTTAATCAAAGAGTCGTTATAGTCAATCTGTTGGTATATCTTTGTTAAGTTAAAAACTGATTGCTTTGATTCATCTCTAAACGCATGCGACTCAGTTCTAGGGAACTGTCTATAAAATTCATTCAACGCATCAGAATCACCCTTCAATGCAGCAACCTCATTATTCCACCAAGTAATTACGCCTTGCGTTATCATCTCTCCATCAATACCTTTTATTGGTTTATCAGGATCTTCAAATACAGGCCATCCAAACTCGTCAATATATCCCTCAATATTCCACTCCATTGGAATGAATAATGAATAAAGACCACTTTTGGTTTGACCATTGGCAGATCTTGTTCTTGGATTACTATCGTTATATAATTTCTTGAAATTCTCACCACCCTTGCTCAATGCATTTGATGTAGAACCCATCATACATTTACCAACAATCTTACTACCTAGTCTCAAACAAGTCTTTGTTACACGCCAATTGTTTAATATGTTTTCAGGTTTCTCCCATTTTCCACTCTCATCATGCACAAGAAGTAGTAGCTTCTCACCATCATAGCTGTTGTCAGCTGTATTCTTCCAGTCAATTGTCGTATCAAGTCCATCAATCTCATCTTGATTTTCTTGATCCATGTTTTTCCTTGTGATCTTACTTGCCGGAACTCTAAATGCTAACTCAGTTTTTGGGTTATCCATACCATCCTGAATAGGCTTAAAGAAAAATGGATAGTTTCTTACAATGGGAACAACTTTATCTGTAAACATCTTCTTAGCATCACTACCAGTCTTTGACAGTATACCAATCCTTGAGTCTCTTACAATTGTACCAGTATTGCATATCTCAGAACTAGACATAAACGAGAAACCAGAACGTCTGTTCTTTAAATAGTCCATTCCAAAAGACCTAACATCAGCCTTGCATGCCTCCCAATAAATATAGAATATCCTATTCGACTCCCTAAAGTCAGGCAGACCAATGTCAATTTTTGTCCATTGTAAATACATGTAATGTGTGCCTGTCATATAGGTTGGCTTACCGTTATTTATAAACCAATGCCCATTCTCTCTTTTGTCAAACTCGCTTTCAATCAAGTCAACGTACTTTGACTTAAAAGCATTATCTCTTCTGTTCCAATCAAATATTGTCTTGATTTTTTGTAGCTCAGATGGATATTCTTGTGCTACCCATTTATTACCGTAATCGGTAACTTTTTCAGGTATTGATGGTAGTGCTACCTTAACACTATTAATCTCATATATCTCACCAATTGTACCATCCTTTGATATAACAACAACATCATAATCTTTATTATAACCATACTCCCAAGACTTATATCTATTTTTGGTTGTAATTACATTTTTTGTAATGTAATCATCAAGTATGATATATAAATTATTTTCCATTCTTGGTTTTTGCTCTACCTTCTGCGAATCCACCATTTCCTACGTTTATCGTAGCGATTTGTGAATCGCTACTTTTATTCTCCTCCTCCTCAATCTTCTGTAACATATTCAACGCATCCTCAAATGCCAACCTTTTAGCCGATGCAGCATTCTTTAATTTATCTGCCGATATATCATCTTCAGATCGAGTTATAATTGGTTCTTTCAATACCTTTATCAACTCATCAATAGCAACCTTAGCTGCCTCTAATATCTCTACTTTTTTAGACATATATTCCGATTATACATTCTATAAAGAACTTCATTATTTATCCTAAATTCATATTCACTATCTGGAGTGAATGATACTATGTCACCAACTTCAAATTCCGATACATCGTCATTCTTAAATACAACCTCACCCCACAACTCTTCAAAAGTTCCTAATGAATTAAATATCTTATCCTCAGATGGTATAGGCCTAATAAAAACAAATGGAGATGGTGCGCTCCAAGAATCTTTATCCTTGGAATACAAATACACCTGCTCAGGCTCAACAATAAATAAGTCATCTTTTAAATGATGCCAACTACTCTTTTGCCTACCTCTCATGTCATAGTAAAACTTAAAGACATTATGGTGTACAACCACAATATCGCCAGTGGTTATAGGCCCATCATAATAAATTGGAACAGATATTACCTCAGCAAATCTATTTGAAACTGTGTGATCTTCTTGAGAGGTACTTACAATGAACTCTTTGTCTCCGTAAGTTCTTATGTTGTCATACCTCCTACCATCAACAGCTTTGATGATAAAACAGTATGGTGCTTTCATTAAAAATTTATATTATATTCAATTGATACAGGAACAGTGTTCGAAAACTCCTTCCATAAAACAATCTCGCCTTCCTTAAT
>Ga0315904_10011153_pt1 | contig 11513 bp, 8 predicted proteins | sample LakEriMetagenome_6_FD_203529 | JGI IMG/M metagenome (GOLD analysis project Ga0315904, IMG submission 203529) | Freshwater fungal communities from buoy surface, Lake Erie, Ohio, United States - Buoy 12 MA120 | ecosystem: Environmental > Aquatic > Freshwater > Lake | place: USA: Lake Erie, Ohio... | reverse complement strand
CGTGTATCAATAATACCACCTCTGTCTTTGTAAAAAGCAATATATCCTTCTATGGCATCATCACTAGGAAGAGGTTTTGGAGCCTCTGGTTCTTTTGGAAGAAATGGACCTTGTTGAGTTCCGGGAATAAGTTTTGGAGCCTGAGAAGTTTTAGGTTTGATTCTTACTCCATTTTCATCTACGTTAAAACTTAACTTTGGTTGTTGCTGCTCTACTATTTTGAAAAGCGTATCAAAATCTTCTACAACATTATCCGTTGGTTTCAACTGACGATAAACATCAACAAACTGATTAATTTTGCTCTGTAGATTTGTTAGTGATGCATTTGGATCGTTAGAGACTCTACTTATCTCTCTGTACAACTCACCATACCTCTTAAAAATATTGCTACCTGTACCTCTGTCGTTCCACGCATAACTTCCTTTGCTGATTAAAATGTCACTTGGTTTCTTCTTAATCTGAGGCCCAGGCCCAGCCTCAAAAGATTTACCATAGCCTATGGCAGGTAAAACAGGAGGCATTAAGTTCAAAGGATCTTCTACAGCTCCAGCGTTTTGGTCACTACCCACTTCGGGTTGCTCCACCATTTCCTGAGTCTGTTGGGGAACTTGCTCAGTCTGTCCAACCGAAGGAAATTGAAAAGAAGAATTTTCTTTTGTGAGGTTTTGGATGATCGGCTGGTCTTTTTTTTTTAAGTATTCCGAAGCAGCCTTGACACCAAATAAATTTTCAACAACACTATCTGCTTCTTCATTTTCTAACAAAAACTTCTGAAAATCATCTTTTGTTTTAAAATAAAAAGGGAAACTTTCTTGGTTAGAAAGTTGATTATATAACTCTTCGAAGTTTTCGGCCATTGTATTAGTTTAAATTGGTTTTTACAAAGTTATTCAATTCTGCTAAATCTTTTATCTTTCTACCACCCAAAGCTTTATTGAATTTTGATGCTTTTGTTTGGTAATTCAAAATTATAGGGCCCCAAGTACCGGCAGCCCATTTATCACCAGCAAATGTTTCTGGATTACTATAGTTGTCAATTGGTGCGTAAACATTACCTCCACTATATCCAAACTCTACGAATGGGTAGATACCTTCCGCTTTACCACTTTCAATTTCTTTCTTTGTAGCAGGAACTTTGATATCATCACCAGCAGAACCTTTTATTGTCACATAAGCCATCATACGAAGTCTATCAATTCTCGCTTGACCTTGAGAACCGGGCAAAGGTCTTCTATAACGATCTCTAAATTGTTCAGATGCAGGAATAGTTATACCTGTTGTACCCACATCACTTAAACCTAACGAAATATGCTCAACATTACCTCCGTTTGCGTTTTTAGTATCTATACCTTGATTGATGGTTTCAACGGCTAAACTGAAAGTCTGAGGAGATGCTTTTTGATCACCAGGCATTACAAATGTTGTTTGACCTGGTTTAGTCAACAATTTACCTTTCAATTCAGGATTAGCAAACTCTGCTAAATCATAAACTAATGCTTTTTCAATTTTATCTAAATCGGCAGGATTGTAAGTACCATCTTCTAATACGCCCAACTCAATATTCATTCTAGCGGCAGCCTGCTCATAAATCTCAGGATTAGCCTCTAAATGACTCTTAACTATTCTTTCGATAGAAATAGGCATTCCATTAGGATAAGCAGGTTTATTTTTTTCGTAAGCCGCCTTAGCATCTTCATCAAACAATGGCCTAACCAAAGTTCTCTGAAGTTCTTTTTGACCATATGCATTAGGAATAGAAACAACCTCTTCTCCAAAAATAGTAGGTTGTAAATTTTTAACTTTAACCTGCAAATCTCTCTGAAAAGGAATTGCACCTTTAGCAGTTAAGGTTGGAAGACCATCCTCACCTATGGCGAAGTAATCGTTGAACCTATTCTCATTTTGTGAGGCCCAAAGTTTAAGGTCATCAAGAGTTTTGGCTTTATTAAAATAGAAATTTTTAAAGTCATCTACAGGTGCAGTTGGACCATAAAATACTTTGTTTTGGTCCAATTTCTTCATCGATTCGTTAAACTTAAATAGATACTCAGAATTGTATGCAATTTGCCTCATTTTAGAATCAAGGTCCAAACGCAACTGAGCTATCTTATTTGAAGAATATGGATCGTCAGAACTTTTAACTTTAATGACTTGCTCCATAGTTTCTTTTAGAACCTTATCAACCTCTGGTAATACAAGTTTATGGAATTTGCCTTTTTGACGAAACCACTTACTTATCTCCTCTTCTTCTTCCGCTGCTTTTTGTTTACCATATAAATCTAACTTAGCTTTTCTAGCAGCCTGTTGCCCAAGAGCCGAGCCCAAGCCTTGAGCCATTCTTTGTGTGGCATTAGTTTGCCCTTGTAAGGCTATTGCTCCTCCTATTGATGGTTCTGCCATGTTTATCCTCCGATTTTGGTATTAAATCTACGCATACTCAATGGTGTTCTGTATTGTGCAGACAAAGATCGTGGTGGTCTCATTTGCATATATCTTTTTGTTAGTGCATCTGTACTAGCAAATACCCCATCACCACCATCACCATCAATAGCATCAGCGGCATCATCGGCACCATCGGTAGGATTTCCCTTACCACCATAAATATTTTGATACAACGCAGCCTGTCCCAAACCGCTAACAGCACCTAAGCCGCCCATTATTGCTTGTTGTTTTGCAAGACCGTAACCCTGTTCTTTTTGAAGACGAATATTAATATCCTGTGCAACATCTCTTTGTTGTAAACCTGACAACTGCTGATTTACATTCATCATTTGCTGCATACCACGTTCACGAGCCATTTGATCCTGAGCCCCTAACTGAAGACCCAATTGATTAGTATTGAATGCACCTATACGACCTAAGGCACTACCCAACTGACCACCACCTAAATCAGTAGCAGCACGGAACTGCCCTGCCATTTGATTGGCTGCTGTTCCTTTAGCAAGAGCTTCTGCTTGAGGAGACAACCCTTGCTGATATTGTCTAGTAGCCATACCTAAATTTTGTTGCAGAGGCCCTGCGGCATCCATATAACGAGGCATTCTTTGTTTGGCAAGTGCTTTTAACGCTTTGTCAGATTTGATACCACGATATATGTTGTAGCCCAATTCTAAGCCTGCTGATATTGCTGGTATTACTAATGGTCCCATATTATACAAATATAATTATTTATTATTGGTTATACAAACGAGGCATTACTCTAAACTTGACGATGAAGTTGATAAGCCTTTGGTTGTTGTTTATGCCTTCAAGGTGTATTTTTACTTTTAACCACTTACCCCATAGTCTAGTGGTATTTTCTACTGGAGTCCCAGACGGAGCAGTTAAAATATCATTTTTTATAGGGCTGTAAAAATATCCTTCACGAGCATCAAATTCGGTCTCATCCAAATAAGACTGATGATTTTTTGTATAGAAATCAGCAAAAGATGGAGAAATTTCTGAGTTCACTTGAATGGCTTCGAAATTCTTAGAGATGTTAGGTTCGATATTCATTACCCCTGTTATGGTTGGGATATACGTTGCTCCATAATAAGTCTGAGACCCATTCTCATCGTGCAAAAACAAAGTGTTCTTAGCATTGGAATTGGGGCTCCAAAACGTATTTTGGTAAGGCAAATAAATGTCAGGCCAATATGAATGAGTACTTACAAATCCATTTTTCAATTCATCGTAAACCAAAGTCAAACAAGTATGTGCAAAAGCATCTGTGCCGGGTTCTATTTTTGCCCAGTTTGTTTGCCAACTCGCTCCTGTTTCTGGTTTAGTAGAAGCTCCAGAAGTATGGGTAAGTTTGGCTTTGTAAACATACGGCAACCCTGAAGCGTGCAGATAAGTACTAGCCGGTGTTATGAATACATAAGTACCTGCTGTATAACTTGTTGAAGTCACCCAAGCAGCAATATTTGGATTTATAGCTTTGAACGTAAATATTGCTTCGCCATACTTATCATTCCACACACCGTGAATACCCGATCCGCTCAAAGGATACTTTTTGTCTAAAAGCCAATTGGTGTTTTTCTGCAACAATGTAATCACACCTTTCTCGCTGATAGGTCGAACCCCATCCATACCAAATCGCATAATTTTCTTTAAGCGATTGTTGTACCAATAGAACGATTCTTTTCCTCCTTCTGTTTGACCTTTTAACTGACTCCATTTGTACTCACTACCAATAGATGTTAACTCTACTCCGGGTGCTCCTAAAATAGAACCACTTCCAATTACAACGTCCGTTCCTTCTTGAGCACCGATGAGAGAAGCATCTCTAAAGTATTGTCGTTGAAATGAGAATGGTTGTAAAGTATAAAATGAATTATTTATTATTTCTTGATGGACAATAGGCCCATAGGTCAAATCCAATTGTGCGAATTCAGTTGGTCCAAAACCTAATCGATAAGCATCTCTATTTGAACCAGTTGCTTTTTTTGCCGACCATATAACTTTTGTTGGTGATTCCCCTGTATAACCTGTATTCAAATAAAATCCTTGTTCAAGCAAACTACCATCTTTATAATTGTAGCCTGTATTATAAAATCGCTGAGGAATTGCTGTCTGCATTACAAAATTAGCAAGAGGAATCCATATAGAATCGTCTCCAGCAATTAATGTACTGTAAAAGCCAAATGGCTGTATAATGTAAGGACCTGAAGTTGTAGAACGATTGAGATAAAATGGCCAACGATATCCGATAGTGTTATCAAAATCTTCTTCAATACTTTGCATTTGAGTATTAACAACATTTTGACTATAACAACCAATCATTTTAGCACCTGTGGCTGCTTGCGTTCTTGTAAAAGGCAAATGTGTTTTCTGATTAAAAACATCACCGCCAAAAACTTCTATATTACTCAATACGCCTGTTTGTGTAGGAGTTGTATAATAAAAATGCCCTGTGCTTTGGTATACAGTATTTTCTTTATTCGCAGGGTATTTTTTATTTGCTCCCAAATCAATAAAGATCTGTCCATAATAAACACCATTGTTTTCGTTGTTCTGCAAACCCGCACTAAAATAACTACTTGATGATTGACGCAAAGTAGCATCCAATGAAAAAACATCATTTTGTAAATTATTTTGATTTCGTGCTGTCAAACCTGCGGTAGGAAGCAGTTGAGTTTGGTTGGTATCTAATAAAGCATAATCTTCTATTGTTGGTTTTCCTGCACTTGGTAGAGTAATGTACTCTCTTGCAGCAGAAGAAAAATAACCTGTCAAATCAAAATACTCTCCACTACCACTTGTGTTAGCGGCTATTAAACCATTGAACATTTTTGTTGGTCCTAATAATTTTATTTTATGAGTACCAATAGTAAAATCATAATTTCTATCTACAAAATAATGATCAGGTGAATGGTAATATAAAACATCCGAGCCATTTGTAGTTGTAATATTATGCAAACGAGATTCCAATCCTCTTGCTAAGTTCTCATTGGTACCACTCGCAAATAAATTTACTCTTGGTCCATCTGGAACTTCTCTTAGTGCAAATCTAGTAGTAGAAACAATTTCTACATAGTAATAAAATTCATCAGATAATCCCGTACCACCAATATTTTGCAAGTACTGCAATGGTTGGTTTGCGTAAAATCCGTGAGTAGTACCATTATCTATTGTGTCATTAGTAGCATTTACATCTACTGCATTGTATACATAATTACCAGAAGCTGCTGTAATAAAATCAACGACAAATGGTTTTCTAAAATTACCTCCGCTTACCGTATCCACATCTCCGCAGAAAAAATAACCAGTACTCAATACCTCAGGTATTCTCTCTGCTCGCACAAAACGAAAACCTTCAATTAAGTCTCTAATTGGAGTTCCGTTTATCAAAGTGTTCAAACTAATGTTATGGAATTTTATATGATAAATATAAACTTCATTGGTAAACTCATCAGTCAAATTACTTGTTATACTATTTGATGTTCTTCTATTTGGAGAAGTAACATTTGAACTTAAACTATCAAATCGAACATCATCTACCCAATAAGAACTACTCCATTTTCCTGTGCTTTTCCATTTCACTTGAACACCAAATCTATATGTATCATTGTACATATACGAAGTATAGTTTAGTGTGTTAGTTGGGTTTAGATACTCGTTTAAGTCGTAGTGTAGATTAATTGGAATATTAGAAGGTTGTGCTGTTTTAGGAATTCCTGCATCTTCATAAACGAATTCGTGTAGATTAGGTGCACCATTACTATTTGTTCCTACAATTGTTCCTAAGGCTGATAATGTGGTGTAATGTAAAGAATGCTCAATTGCTGAGGCCCAACTCTGCAAATCAAGATCAATTTGCTCTGTAAGGTTACTAAAAACCATACGATTGTCGAAAATTCGTATGTTTTCGGCTTTTAGAAATCTAGTGTAAATAGCAATTAATTCATTAACACCCAAAGGTATATTATCTTGTCCTGTTACATTATGCTTTACACTTAAAAAGCTGTCTGTGTCAGATAATGTATATCTCTGTACAATATTTGCTGTGAACCCTTCATTACCATATTCAATTACCGCTAATTCAAAAAATTTATAAATACCCGGAGTTATATTCTTTACAACCATATCTACAGATTTAGTTGTTATTACACCAGAATCATCACCGTGAATTAAAGAAGGAATTGTTGTATCTACAGAGTAAATATTTATTGGGTTGGTAGGATATAAAAACTCAGTACTAACTAAATCTTCTGTTAAAAATCGTCCTGTATATCTTTTATTACCGCTTGTTACTGCACCACCTGTATTATTGATTGCAATATTTTCAATATATGCCTTGGGAACTTTGAAAAAGAAAGAAGACTCATCATCAATGGTGTCAAGTTCATATCTACCACCTTGCCAATACATAAAGCCGTTTTGGGTTGTAACCAAAGAATAATTAAGGTACATCGCCCTTGGTCTTTCATTTCCATCTGTCCAATAGAAATTTATCTGATTCCCAACTCTTTCAACTTGAGCATCAACTTTTCTTTCTTTGAACAAACCTAAATTTCTACTTCTACAAAGAGTTTTATATTGATAACTTACTCCTTGATTAGTGCTATAAACAACGCCTATTTCAGAAACATTTGATTTGGTTCCTGTGCTTAACTCACTTGCCGACCAAACAAACAAATAATCTTCTAACTGATATGAACCAACAGGACGCAACGTAGTAGCAGTTGCAATATATTCTGTCTCCAAAACAATTTTACACAAAGGAACTTCTTCATTGTCGTTGGTAACCTGCAAAACATAATCTGTATCACTTGCGGTAGTCAATGTAAAGTATCCTGTATTGGTACCAGTAGAGGTATAATATGGCGAACCGCTAGGTACATAAGTAAAACTACCGCCACCAAAAGCAGTAAGGTGCAACAAACCAAATTCCGCTTGTAAACTAAAAGCAAAACCTGCTATTGTACTTGGGCTTAAATTTACTACTTCTGTTGATTTAGCACCCGAAGTTCTAGTCAAACTCAATGTTCCTGACATATTAGTTACTGCACCACTAGCTATGTAGGAAAAATCTATATAAATTCTGTAAACTTTACTAGAAGTTCCAACAGCAGGAAGTGTAGTACCAGCCGAGCCATTGACCGTGGTAATTAAATTCAAATTACCATTGGTACCCATAATACCCCCAAAGTTATTTCCAACGCTTTGGCGATGACGAATATCATTTGCGTCTACATAGTTACCATTACTGATGTAGCTTAATTCTCCGTCCTTATCTAAATTACCGCTAGGTGTTACTCGTACCTGTGCCATTATATATTTGCTAATTTTTGGGTTTGATATTCACGCTGATAATTCTGCATAATAGCAACTCCAAAGTCTTTAGCATATCTTCTGGTATACTTCCATCCGATGTAGGCAACAAGCATTCGCTCCCAATCATTGGGAATAATAAACACGCCATCTGCATCGGTATTTAATCCATAGTATTCTAATTGAACTTTGGTGTTATCATCAAGAGCCTTGTAAAATATTAAAACATCGCCCTGAATAGTGTAATCAATCTCAGGACAATAGTATTCATTTACTTGACCCCCACAAAAATACACTCTAACCAACTTAGTGAAGTCACTAGGCATTGTGGCTTTCTTATCGATGATCGTAAGCTCAGTAGTTTTCAAAATCAACTTATAGGTTGTTTTGTGAGACCGTATCGCTTGGTTAATCAATACCTCAAACCACAAAGCATTGTTTTCATAAGAAGTATTTAACTCTTCGCAAGCCGCTGCGATTATATCATCAATTTTCATTATCTAGGTATTTCGGTTTGAGTAGTTTGAGTAACTTCAACAGGACGCTGAGTTTTTCTAATCAGGTCATTTGTGACAAGGTCTACTATCTCCCTTTTCAGGTTGGCATCAACTGGATAATGATCAATGGTTTTATCAAAGTTAGGAATCAAAATAGGATTGTTGAACATCCCTCTAACCGTTACATATTGTAACTTGTTGGTGTTGTAAAACTGCAAGAGCATTCTATTCTGCTCCAAGTGTTTGTAGTCCCACATAATCTCTTTCTTTTTCGCAAAAAGAGAATGCCTAGTCAATGTGCTGTAACCTTTTCTGATTCTTGGAAAAGGCTTGAATCCATTAACGTGACCAACATATACAAAGCCATCATTATGACCATCAATAGAAATAACATTAGGACATTCAAAAGTTACAAAGCTGCAATCTTTCTCATAGTCTTCAAAACTGATATCCAATGTTTGAACCCAAGCATCATTGATGAACTTGCCCACCTTGATCATATACTGACCGATGAGAGTAGCCCTTGCATTATGAACTTTAGACTCAATGTATTCATCGTCCCAACGACTATCGTTGTACGTCATTCCGCTGTTTAAGTCGTTGCGGATTTCTTCTACTATTTCTGACAATAAAATCATTAGGGATTTTCAATTATATCTTGCTGAGCCATTTGACGAGTCATTGGGTCTTTTGTCTGAGTCCCAAAATTTAGCACGCACTCATCCATAAGACGATAAAGGAACTTACTAGAATAATAATCTTCCAATGTCGTAGTCGTATTCGCAACGTCAATGACGAGGGGTGATGTTCGAACATAATCTACACTTATTGTAACTAAATCAGTTGATGGAGAAATCTTAAATGACTTTGGGGTACTTGTTCCATCAGTCTGAGGTTCGAAACGAGGCGTAACGATGTTTGCCTTATGGAAGGGACTTCCCTTACGATCAGACTGCATTTGCTTTACGCTACGAACCAAAACTCTTTTGTATGTGCCGGTAGTCAAACCTGCGGTACCTAAATCAAAAGTATCGTTTTTTACTTTGGTTACGATGTATGAAGTTGCACCAAACTTAACTGTATCTCCCTTACGCAGGGTGTGATTGGCAGCGGTCAAAGTGGTTCCGCTAACAGCAGTAACAGTAAAGGACTGCTCGTAGTTTGCCGTCATATACATTATGTGCATATAGTTAGGCAGAAGAGTACTAATCTTTACTACCCCGGCAACAGGAGTAACGCTTTGAGCCTTAACCAAAAATGGCATCATCTCATCGGCATCAACTTCCAAAGACTCTTTACGCCAGTACTTATCTACCAAACGCTGCATAGTTTCCGCAATCAAAGCATTAGCCTTGGCGTTATCTAAATAAGCAGAATATGCTTTATCGATTTTTTGTTGTAAGTATGACCAAAATTGTGCACCTGTCATTATATCAAAGATACAAAATTTCAAAGAAAATAAAAAGTGGGGCTTTTGACCCCACTCTTTCATAAACAATAACAGGTAGTTTATTTTGCTCTTCCTGCGTTCTTTTTCTCAGAAGCAGTAATTGCTGGAATCAAATTCTCTAATTCCTTTGGGATTTCTAAATCACCAATGGTTTCAATTTGAGAGAGTTCGTCTTTTTCCAAACGATCAACTTCTGGCTTGATATAGTTTTCAAACAATTCTGAATCTGCAATAATTGCTGAAACTACAGCATCGATTGTTGTACCTAAGTTTCTACCACCAATTTTGTAAACAACACCTTCTTGCTTAACGATACCCAATTGTACGGCCTTGTTCGCATAGATAGTCGCAACTCTTTCTTCGCCACGGACTTTTCTAAATACAAATACGCTGTCTCTCTTGGCAATGGCAACGCCATTCAATGCCAAACCAATCAAATGAATGTATACCTCTTTTAGTGACATACCACGAGGATCTGAGCCCAAAGCAAATACCAAGTCTCTTCTTTCTTTGTCGGTCATAGAACTAACAATAGAAACACACTCCAACTTGGACAGCAATACTTCGTATTCTACCTTTACTCTTTCTTCTTTGATTTCAAATGTAAATTGCTCTGAAACCAAATTAAGATTAGAGTAACCCTCAGTAAAAACCAAAGGGTGGTTCTTCCAAAAATCAATAACACTCTTGTCTTGAAAGTCTTCATCATCAAAACTCAACGTAAGAGGATATCCAGACTCAAAAGAGTATTGGAAAATTCTTTCGTTTTCTTCGATATGAGAAACTACTTTTTTACCTGTGTGCAATAAGAATAATTCTTTATCATTCTTTTTGTCTCGATAAGAACCTACGATGGAAATGTTTCCACGAGTTCGTTGTGGGATTAATTGGGCTTTTATACGCATAATACTTTTTTACAAATATAAATTATTTTACTTCTAAAACAAAAAAGAAGGGCCGAGAAAATTCCCGACCCTCTTTTCAATGGGGGCTAGATTAGAATCTAGTTGACAACAAAGGTTGCAACAAGCTCAACAAGGTTGAGTTGTTACCAGTTGAGTTAACATAGATAATGTGTTTCTCACGGATAGCACCACCCTGAGCAGCCTTAGACTCAACTTCGTAATCGTAAGAGATTACGTTGTAAGTCTGACCGCTTACAGGAAGACCATTTCCGTCATCAACAGTTGGGAAAGTACCAGTTGCAAGCAAAGTAGCACCAATACCAACTGAAGGAGAACCAGCAGTAGTAACCGCTTGAGCCAAGTTAAGACCTACTCCAACGCTGAAGATAGGGAAACCAGCTTTCGCAGTAATGATCAAGGTAGTAGTACCAGTAGCTACTACACGAGTGCTCCAAAAAGGATGGTTGTTGATGGCAGCACGGAATGCATCACCAATGGTAGTAGCAGTACCACCTGAAACAGGGGTAGTGTGGTAAAACACAGTCTGTACTTCCTGAGGCAAGTTGTTATTGAAAGTTTGACCTTTCTCAACACTCAAAACCAAACGATAGTCAGTAGAGTTTGCAGCAGTTGGTGTAACGGTAATTACACGCAAAACTTCAGCAGCACCTGCCTGATACATACCACCAGAAACACCAGCCAATACGAGAGGATAGCTTCTCAAATTCACAGGCACAACACCTGTTACGTTTGTATCAGCCAAATCGAAACGCATTACACCAGCAGAAGCGGCCACGTCACCGGCAGCAGTAGCACTGGCGGCAGGACCTATTACGAATTGTTTAACAGCAATTGACATTTTAGTATATAATTAATTAGATTGCGAATTCAATCAGACCCATTTTG
>Ga0315904_10011152_pt1 | contig 11514 bp, 12 predicted proteins | sample LakEriMetagenome_6_FD_203529 | JGI IMG/M metagenome (GOLD analysis project Ga0315904, IMG submission 203529) | Freshwater fungal communities from buoy surface, Lake Erie, Ohio, United States - Buoy 12 MA120 | ecosystem: Environmental > Aquatic > Freshwater > Lake | place: USA: Lake Erie, Ohio... | reverse complement strand
AGCATCAAGCACGACCTATTTCGTCCGCGATGTTTCGGGAAGCACGTTCAGAATTTCCACTTCCAGCGGGGGTTCGGCGGTCAATTTCACCACCAACATAACGGCGGGCGCTGTCCTCGCGGTTCAGCGTAATCTCACGCTTCGCACAAGGAAGCAGGCGTTTGCCATGACGGCAGATGCCGCTACGGATGTTATCACCGCCACGGGCCACACCTTCGTCAATGGAGACGCGGTCAGCTTTTACAATCTGACTGGAGGCAATAACCTTGACGAAGTATCGCGCTGGTATGTCATCGAGGCCGCCACCAACACATTCAAGGTTTCCAACTCGTTAAACGGAACCGCCCGCGACATCACGACAAGCTACACGGGCGGCACCGTTGAATTGGAAATCCCGTTTGTCCTCGGCGCTCCGCGTTCGTCCGCGCTCATCCTCGGAGACAAGCCAGACGGCACACTTGTTGGCGGCAACGTGCGAGGCTATGGCGCAGTAGACCTTCAGACGAATCGCAACGGCCCGAACGCCATTGCTTCTGGAAGCTTTTCATTCATCGGAGGCGGTCAAAACAACACGGCGAGCGGAGCAAGTGCGTTGATTTTGGGAGGAACGTCAAATACCGCCAACGCAACACATTCGGTTGTGGCTGGTGGACAGGACAACCAAGCAACAGCAAGTTGGGCCTTCGTCGCTGGCGGAACGGGAAACATAGCCTCTGCAACCACAGCTTTTGCGGCAGGCGCGAGCAACACAATGCAGTCTGCCGCAACTGGCGCAGCGTGTGGTCGCAATGCTCTTGGCGACCGCGATAACTCGCTGTTTCAAGCAACGGGCCGCTTCGCAGCACAGGGTGACGCCCAGACCGTCCGCGCTTCGCTAAGAAACAGGGTCAGCACTGCAACTCCAGTTGAGTTGTTTATGGGCTTCAGTGCGGACACCCGTTTCGCCATTCCCTCTGGCAAAACGATGGCAGCTTTAATCACCGTCGTTGCGGCTACGAGCGGAGGCGAGTTCGCAAACCGCTACGTCCGCGCCGTGACCATCGCCAATCGCGGAGGAACGACCGCGCTGCGCGGCGCTGTGAAAGACCTCGACACCGACGAGCAGATCGGTGGTGCGGATGTGACGATTTCGGCCAATGACACAAACGATGCGATCCGTATTGAATTTAGCGGGGTCGCACCTGTCACGGGTTGCACCGCCGCCGCGTCCACGGATGTCATCACAAAAACTGGTCATGGTTTTAGCAACAACGACGACATCGTCTTTACCTCGCTGACAGGCGGCGCGGGCCTCACGGCTAACACCGTGACGTATTGGGTTATCAACGCAAACGCCAACGACTTTCAAGTATCCGCCACTCGCGGAGGCGCAGCCGTCAACATCACCACGGACTACTCCGACATGACCGCCGCCCGCCTATTCCGCGTTGTCGCATCTCTCGACGGTGTTGACGTTGGCCACGGCACCTAACCTATGAAAACCTACGGACTCATCTGGCCAAACGGCGACAAGGAACTGCGAAGCATCGTCCTCGACGACGAGGGCAACCCGCGCATGGACACCTTGGAGCCGTATCCCAAGCCAGACGATTGGCAGGCTCCGCAAGTTGTGCCGCTCATCAAAATCCCGAAACCAGAACAAGGTGCATGGGAGCCAAGCGTGGTTTGGTTTGATGATCGGGTCGAGAGGCAGTGGGTTAAGGGAACTCCTGCGCCTTTACCAACCTACACCGCCGACGAGTGGGTGGACGCCCAAGGCTTCACTGGCAAGCGCCCAACAACCTTGCTTTACCTCAAGCTGCAACTCGACGCCGCGCAAAAGACATCACCAAAACTGGCCGCTGTGCAGGGATGGCTGGATCAACTCATAGTTGCTGGCGTGACCGCGCCGGACCAGCGCAGGAGCGATTGGGCGGCGAGTCCGTGGAGCTTTGAAGAGGCGAGCCAAGAGGCATTGCAAGCATTGAACAACTAATGCGAACCGTAACTCTACAATCCATCCTCCTCCGCGCATGGCAACGTGTCGGCAACGACGCCAGCTCCATTGACTCAATCCCCAGCGGCGCAAGAACCATGCTCGTCGCCGCCGCCAACGAACGCATCGCCGACTGCTGGGAGTGGGCCGATTGGCCGGAGCTAATGCGTGTCGAAAGCCGCACGGTGCAAGGTAACGCGACTAATGGCTATTATATCGACTACGCGCAGAGCGGCCAGACAGCCATGGGTGAGGTCTTCGCCGTCTACCGCGATAATCCGGCCACGCATGTCGCCCCGCGAGAGATCGGCTACACGCTCCTCGGAGACGCTATCCGTTTCCCCGAAGACACCGACCTTCCGACCAGCGTTTATGTCCGCTACCGCGTGCGGCCGGACACCTACACGACGAGCAACCTCTCAGCGACCGTGCCCGCCGTCATCGCAAAAGCAGTCGGTCTGATGCTGAGTGCAGATTTGCTCCAAGAGGACGGACAGACCGACAAAGCGCTCGCCATGGAACAGATGGCCGAGTCCGAGCTGATCTCTCAGCGCGACAAATATTACTTCCAACAGGGCCAACCCAGCATGTGGACGGCTCGCGTCAACCAATACTAATCCTATGAACCCTAACGTCAGAACAACGAACAAATCCAACGGCGTCCGCCTCATCAGCGACACCACGGCCGTCACCGGAAACTTCAGCGTTGTCGAAAGCCTCGACGCCGCGACCAAGTTCCACACGCTCGCAGGCAACCAGAGCAACGTGGCGAACACAACCAGCGGCAGCGCCTATGCGTTCCCTGTCGGCACCTCCATCGAAGGCAACTTCACCGAGATCAAGCTGCACGCCGGTGCTGTGCTTGCCTACTTGAAGTAACGCATCTGAGGAGTCGCGCGATGAGCTTGCAGTATTTTCATCACAATTTCAGCACGACGGAAAAAGGCGTCATTGGCACCGCTACGTCTATCGGCTCCTCGGTGTTCAGCATGTTGCCCCATTTAGAGACGACTCTCAGGGTCGCCGGACTTTGTGTCGGCCTTGCGGTTGGCGTCGTCACCCTAATTTCGGTCCTTCACGACCTAAGAAAGAAACAGAAGCAAAAATAATATGAGAAACTGGAAAACAACCCTCCTCGGAATCCTCACTATCATCGCCTCGCTCTCGACCGCTGGCCGCGAGTTTTTGGCCAACGGCAGCGTGCCCGACCTCGGCCTCATTGCCGCGAGCCTGCTTGCCGGTTGGGGCTTGGTGATGGCGAAAGACAACAACGCCCGCCTCTGACTCCATGAGCCACGCCCGCGTCACAAAACTCATTGCGTGTGCGATCCTCGCCGTGAGCTGGGCTGTCAGTGCGGCTGGGTGCGTCACGGTGGGCTACGACTTCATTAAGCAACAGGCCACCGTCACGGTCACACCTAGCACCAAGGGCTACAAGAAGTAAGCAGATGTGGAAGTGGATCAAGAGACTGTTTGGCAAAAAGTCCGCGACTGGCCTAGTGCCAGCCTCGCCGAGCTTGCCATTCGCATCCACAACCAGCTCCACAACCGCAAGCAGCACCAAGACCTACGACCAGCGCAGAGTCTTCACGCCGAACAAGCAGACCAACCGGATCAGACCGGAAGCGATTGTCCTGCACCACAGCGACGGAAGCTACCTTGGTGGTGTCGAGTGGATCGCCAACCCCGCATCTAAAGTGTCCTACCACGTTCTCATCGCCCGCGATGGCCGCCGGACTGTCTTCGGTGATGACACCGACCGCTGCTGGCATGCTGGCAAGTCGAGTTGGCTTGGACGACCGGACCTCAACTCATGGAGCCTTGGAGTTAGCTGGTCCGGCAATACATACAGCGATCCGCTCGGCGAAGACGCGATGAACAGCGCCATAGAATACCTCGTTCCAAGAATGAAGAAGTGGGGCATTCCCATGACGCGAGTGCTGACGCACCAGCAGGTCGCCCCAACCCGCAAGAACGACATCAGCCCCGCCGACGCGGCGCGGTTCAAAAGCAGGCTGAAGGCAGCACTTAACTAATGGCATTAGAAAGTCCAGTCCAACGCGACGGTGACGCCGGTTTCCTCGGCTTCGCTTCTCGTTTGAACCCGCTGACGCTTCCGGCAGGCATGCTGCAAGACAGCGTGAACATGCGCTTGGACAGGGGCGTTGCGCAAACCCGCAAGGGCAGCAAGCGCCTAACGGACACCATCGGCACGACCGGCGCCCCGCTGACACTCGACTTTACCTTGGGCACCGACAAGACCGTCACTTCGATCACCCGCGCCTCGACCACGGCCACCGTCACGGCTACTGCCCACGGCTTCACGACCGGCGACCAAGTGAACATTCGCGGCGCCGTGCAGACGGACTACAACGGCGACTTCATCGTCACCGTTACGGACGCCAATACTTTCACCTACACCGTCAGCGGCAGCCCCGCGACACCGGCCACCGGCACCATCGTCGCTAACAACGGCCCAGAAGTGCGCGACAGCTACGAGGGCGGACTCTACGCGGCCGGTGTCTTCGCCAGCCAGAACTACGACAACGCCAACGAATACATTATCCTCGCCGGATCAGACAGCGCCACGCTTTACCGCCAAGGCCAGTCGCCGGTGGTCAAAACCTACCCGACCAGCCCCGCCGAAAAGATTGAAGGCACCGACACCGTCTCGGTGGTGCAGGCTTTTGATCGCCTCTACATCCTCCGCGAAGCCGACCGCGCCGTCACCGGCTGGGAGCAAAAGCTCACGACTGCTTCCGGTATTACAGTCAGCACCGCCACGGCCACCATTAACGTCACCGCCCACGGCTATCCCGAAGGCGCCCGCGTCCGCATCGAAGGCAGCACAACGCCCGCCTTCGACGGCCACGAATACGACATCACAGGCATCACCACTGACTCTTTCACGATCACCGTTCCAAGCGGCACCGCCACCCACGCCGCCGCTGGCATCAAGGTTCGCCGCGTGAAGCCCCCGATCTATTGGTCCGGCGACAGCGGCAACTTCGTCCGCGCCACCGCAGGCATTCCGCCCGAAGGCGTCACCTACACCCGCATGCCGAGTGTCGGCTGGGCGAGCTACCACAACAACCGCATGTGGATAGCCAAGGAGCGTAACACGGTTGGCATCTCGGACGTTCTGGACGCCGACCTCTACGATCCGTTTTGGAACAGCTTCCGCGCAGGCGTTGGCGGCGATGATCGCATTGTCGCTGTGCATCCGTGGGTTGATGGGCAAGCACTCGTCTTCTGTAGGAAGTCCATCTGGCTCGCCACCCTCGGCCAAGTGTCGTCCACGGACGGCAGCGACTTCGCGGTGGACACTCCGGTGTCACAGCTCACGATGCTCACTAACGAGATCGGATGCAGCGCCCGCAACACGATTGTCACCGCTGGCAGCTTCGTCTTCTTTCTTAGTGACGCTGGAATCTACCGCCTCGACAGCCGCCTTGACTTGAAACTTCGCGGCGACACAAAGCCCCTCTCCGAACCCATCGCCGACCTGTTTAGCCAAGTGGTGCAGTCCCGCGTGGAGAAGTCCGCCTTCGGCGTATGGCACGCCAACCGCTACCTCATTGCGCTCCCGACCAGTGCCGAACCGCTTGACGGCAACCAGCTTGTCATTGCGTGGAACGCCCTTACCGACTCATGGGAATACCGCGACACTTATCCGTCCAGCGCCTCGGTCAACCAGATCCTCGTTGCCACCCACAGCAACAACCGTCGCGTCTTCAGCATCCCGCGCGCGGGCAACCTTTATCTGCTGGAAGAGGTAACAGCGGCCACCGACGACAATGCAGTCAACGGTGGGACCAGCCCAGTAGTCGGCAGTATCAAAACTCGCCGCTACGACTTCGGCGACATGCACAGCAAGCGGTTCCTTCGCACCATCGCCGATGTCGTCATTCCGGCGGGCGCCAGCGTCACGACCAAGATCAGCACGATCAACCCTGACACCGAAACAACGGTGGGCACGCTGACCAATAGCGCAACCAGCGCCGAAGACTACAACATGAAGACACCGGTGCGCTACAAGGCGCATAGCGCCGAAGTCATTTACGAAACATCAAACGGCCGACCGGAGATCCGCTCGGCATCCATCGAGGCATCGCCCAAGTCGTTGCCTCCGACCGAAACCAGAAACGCAGCTTAACCTATGGCATCATTCGACTACACATTCACGTCCGGCGACACCGTCACACCGACCAAACTCAACGCGGCTCGCAACGTCAAAGACATCGTCAACGCCGACATAAAGAGCGATGCGGCGATTGCCGGAACGAAGGTTGATCCCAACTTCGGAACGCAGGCGCTTACTGCCGGTGCGGGCAGCGTTATCAGCGGCAACACGTCAACGGATGCGCTGCGGATTACTCAGGAAGGCACTGGCAATGCGCTGGTCGTTGAAGATTCTGCCAATCCCGACTCGACACCGTTGGTGGTCAACAGCCTCAGGCAGATTATTTCTGGGGCGACAACACCGATATCAGCCACCGCAGGGCTTCAGCTTACGGCAGACAGTGCGTCCGCCCCAAATTCCGCGATACTGCTTCGCATGAACAGCGACTCGGCAAACACGGCGCTTACAATGCATAGAGCAAGAGGGACTCTGGCCAGCCCTCAGGCTGCTCAAAGCGGAGATCGCATCGCTGGTATAAATTGGGAAGCCCACGATGGATCAAGCATCCAAAATGCTGCGGTGATCCGTGGAACCGTAGACGGAACTGTTTCTTCAGGGGTTGTGCCTGGAATGATAACATTACACACCTCAAGCGTAACTACCCCCGGCCTCGAACGCATGCGCATCGACAGTGCAGGAAATGTCGGGATTGGCACGACCGCGCCCACGGCCAAACTTACGGTTTCCGACAATAGTTCAAACGATGCGCTTCGGATTACGCAGGAGGGCAGCGGGAATGCTTTGGTGGTGGAGGACTCGGCGAACCCTGACTCGACTCCGTTGGTAGTAAATAGTGTCGGGCAGATAATTTCGGGGGCGACGACCGCGTTCACTACAGACGCGGGAGTTCAAATAACGTCTGACTCCGGTTCCGCGCCTAATGCCAACATATTTGTGCGACGCTGCGCCGACACTGGCAATGCCGCTATACAAATAGGTCGCACTCGCGGAACCGCAGCGTCACCAAGCGCCGTTACCGGAACCGATTCCTTGGGAGTGCTTCATTTTATTGGACACGATGGCGCGTCTGATGTGTTAGGGGCGCGGGTTTTGGCGCAGACAGATGGGACGGTTACAACTGGATGCGTTCCTTCGCAACTTACATTTTCTACAAGGTCTGCTGGCAATACTGGCGTGCCGGAGGATCGCATGATTATCAACAGCGCAGGCAACGTAGGCATAAACACCACTAGCCCCACCGAACGCCTAGAAGTCAACGGCACCGTCAAAGCCACAGCGTTTAGCGGGCCGCTCACAGGCAATGTGACCGGCGATCTCACTGGCAACGTCACCGGCAACGTCACCGGCAATGTAACCGGCAACGTCACCGGCACCGCCAGCGCTATCGCCGATTCAACCGTGACCGATGCAAAGGTTGCCGCAGGTGCCGCCATTGCAGACACCAAGCTGGCGACAATCTCGACGGCTGGAAAGGTCTCCAATTCTGCGACCACCGCGACCAACGCCAATACGGCCAACGCCATCGTGGCGCGTGATGCCAGCGGAAACTTCTCGGCTGGAACGATCACGGCCGCGTTCACCGGCAACCTCACCGGCACCGCCAGCGCCATCGCGGACGGCAGCGTCAGCACGGCGAAGATTGTGGATGGCAATGTGACCACAGCAAAGATTGCGGACGCCAACGTAACTTTGGCCAAGCTCGTCACCGCAGTGCAGCAGGCGCTTGTTCCTGCTGGCGCCGTGCAAGCCTTCGCCATGAACAGCGCCCCCGCTGGCTGGCTGGCGGCGGACGGCACCAATGTCAGCCGCAGCACCTACGCTGCTCTCTTTACCGCCATCGGCACGACCTATGGTGTCGGCGACGGCAGCGCGACCTTCGCCCTGCCCGATCTTCGCGGCTACTTTGTGCGCGGCAGCGGGACCAATAGCGACGGCACGGCGGCTGGGACGTTTGGGGTGAAACAGGCGGATGACCTTAAAAGCCATACGCATACATACAGCGATGCCGGAGTTTCCCAAACAGGACTTGCTGGCGGCCCGACGCCGTTTGCCAATACAGGAACAACAAGTCGCACCACCGACGCGACCGGCGGCACCGAAACCCGCCCGAAGAACATCGCCATGCTGTATTGCATCAAGTTCTAACCGATGACCCCATGGCAAAAGGCAAAACACTGGTGGGACAACCACAGCACGCAAGACTTCTGGGAGCTTGTCGGCGAGCATCTGTCGTCCGGCTTAGTCCACGCCACACCGGAAGTGTTTCTGCTGGCCTCGGAGTTGCGGTGGAACGCGGAGGAGCAAGCCTTTGAAAGCGGCGAGCCAAATTGTTGGTTCGTCACTCTGGCTGCTGCTGTTGGCCGCGCAAACCCTGTGCGGGAGTTTATGCGTGTGGCGACTCGGCCGCAGCAATACGCGGCATGGTGCCGCAGGGGCAGCTTTGAGCCGAGAGTATACGACTGGAATAAACTAATGAAAAAAGCAGGAGGACAATAATATGGGTGGAGGAAGACCGTCAGCACCAGCGCCGCAACCAGTGCCACCGGCACCGGCGCCGATTGATTACGACAAAATGGCCGAAGCGAGTATTCGCGTAGCCCGCGCCCAAAGCGCCGAGGAAGAAGCAGCAATCAAGCGGCTATACCCCGAGTATATCCGCATGCAGTTTGGCACAGCGGACCAGCTCTCGCGCAACCTCGACAACCAATACTCCCAGTTCGCCCGCCAGACCATCCTCGATGAGATGGGCCGCGACATGGGGCCGAGCGCACTGGAGAACCAGATGCGCGCCCTTGGCGCCAGCGCCATGTCCTACCGGCCGGATCAAGTCTCCGCGCCGACCAACATCCGCAACGTGCGCGCTAATCTGGCCAGCGCCGCGCAGATGGGTCCGGTGCGTGACGTTCGCGGAGTCAATGCCCAGCGCGTTGGCGATGTGCGCAGCCGAGACGTTGCGGCGGCACAGATGGGCGGTGTGGCCAATGTCAACGCCGTCAATGCACGCCGCGTGGCCGACATAAATGCGCAAGACGTTCAAGCGGGCGCTCTTGGCGGATCACTCATGCAGCAGGCCATCGAAAGGTCGCAGAGTGGCGGGCGCCTGTCAGCCGAAGCATCGCGTGATGCCGTGCAGTCTGCACGCTCAGGAATGGCCGCTCGCGGCATGGCGACTGGAAGCGCTGGTCTCGCTGCCGAGCTGCTGAACCGCGACCGCTACGCCCGCGCCAGACAAACAGAGGACAACGCCTTTGCCAGCGCTGTGCAGGGACAAGACTTGCAGCGCCAGTTCAGCAACCAAGAGGCGGCGATGCGTGCGGCGATGGCCAACCAACAGATGTCAGGGCAAATGTCCCTCGCTGACCAAGCGGCAGCGATGGACGCACAACGACTGAATCAAGCGGCCGGACTTACCGTTGGCCAGACCAACGCGCAGTTTCAGCAGCAGGCCGGACTGGCCAACCAAGACGCATTCATGCGTGCGGGGCTGGCCAATCAAGCGCTCGCCGGTCAGATGTCGCTCGCCGATCAAGCGGCGATGATGGACGCGCAGCGCCTCAATCAAGCGAGCGACCTGACGCGCGGCCAGACGGACGCCCAGTTCGCCCAGCAGACGGCCCTCGCCAACCAAGCGGCGCGAATGGATGCGCAGCGCCTTAACCAAGTGCGTGACACTACGCTCGGTCAGTTCCTGCTCAACGCGCAGATGGCGAACCAAGAGGCGAACATGAATCAGGTGAACAACAACCGTGGATTCCTGTCGAGTGTCTCACAGCAGGCGCTGGCCAATGACCAGATGCGCTCACAGCGCCGCCTTGGTCTCGGCACGCTCTACGGTGACATGGACCCTTACCGGCAGGCGCTGGGACCGGCCTTCCAGCTTGGAATGGGAACGCTTGGCAACACAACGCAGCAGGTTGGAAATATCTTTGGCAACTCGCTGCGCATGGGCGCTGGTGTCGAGACCTTCAACACCAACATGGCCGCCTCAAACCGCAACGCCATCCTCAACAACAACGCCGCGATGCAAGCTGCGGCGATGCAGGCCGGTGCCCAGCAGAACGCGGGCATGATGGGGATGTTTGGCGGGATCGGCGGCGGCGTGGTCACCGGAATCGCGGCGGCTTCTTTCTAATGACCTACGAGGACAAAGTCTCTTACGCTCACCGGCTTATCGAGCAGTCGCTCGCGGAGTTTGGCAGTCCGTGCATCGCCTGCTCTTTCGGCAAGGATAGTATGGTGGTGCTGGACTTGGTGCGGCGTCACCGCGATGACCTGCCGGTGGTCTTCCACCGCGAGCCTTGGCAGCCGCACAAATATCGGTTCGCCGATGCGGTGATTCAGCACTACGGACTGCGCGTCTATGACTTCCCGCCCTCGGCCACGATGGTGCAGGACGGCGGCGGCGAGGTGGAGATCGCCGGATACTACCAGATCGGCGCCCGCTACAATATGCTGCCGACCGGCATCCGCGCCCCGAAGGACGGCGAGGACTTTGTCTGCGGGCTTGCGGACATCTACCAGCGCCCGACCGGCACGTTCAACTGGCCGTGGGACGCGATGTTCCATGGCCACAAGGCGAGCGATACGGATGCGGTCTACGGCGACATCACGATCCGCACCGATGTGGCGCGCAACCTGGACAGCGCCAGCCTCGTCTTCCCGATCCGCCTCTTCACCGATGAGGACGTGTGGCGCTACATCGAGGAGAACAATTTGCCCATCCACCATGGCCGCTACGAGAAGGTCGGCGAGACATGGCAGGAGCGGGAGGACAAGGGTGACAACCCTGACTATGTGAGCGCCTGCACGGCGTGCATGGCCAAGGACGGACCCGCCGAGGTGCTGTGCCCACGGCTTGGCCAACTGGTGAGCAATGTGAGCGATCAGCTCCGGTGGTCACAAAAAGAACGCCCCAGCTACCTGCGGGCCGAAGCAGCTTAATCAACAACGAAGGAGAACAAAACTATGTTTAGCTATGCACCCCAAGAATCAGATCAAAGCGGACGCATCATCGCCCAAGGCATGATGGGCGCCGCGCAAACCAACGCCCAGACGATGGGACAAATGGGCCAGGATATTGGCGGGGCGCTGGCGTCCATCGGCGGAATGGTCGGCAACGTCAGTCAGGCCAACGCCCAGGCAGACTCGGCTTTCGATGCCATCAACGCCATCGGCCAAATGTATCCCGGCATGAAAAAGATTTCCTCTGCGCTTGAGGGCATGGACCCGCGTACGCGCCGGCTGGCCTCCATGAGCATTCTCGACAACCTCGGGGCGATTTCGCAACTGGGTATCGCTGGCATGAACAACCAGACGCGCACGGCGCAGCAAGGGCTGACGGCACGGATGCCTGCACAACGCGCCGCGGTAGCCGCTCAGGCTCAGGTCGCCGCAG
>Ga0315904_10011150_pt1 | contig 11514 bp, 10 predicted proteins | sample LakEriMetagenome_6_FD_203529 | JGI IMG/M metagenome (GOLD analysis project Ga0315904, IMG submission 203529) | Freshwater fungal communities from buoy surface, Lake Erie, Ohio, United States - Buoy 12 MA120 | ecosystem: Environmental > Aquatic > Freshwater > Lake | place: USA: Lake Erie, Ohio... | reverse complement strand
CCTTCCAGCGCAATGCCGATTTTCTGCTCGCCGTCCAGAACGCCCGAAATCGTCCAGCCGCCTGGCGCGCCATGCCGCGTCATCTCCGCCAGCTGCGCCGCGCGCAGGCCGCGCCCCGGCCCGAACTGGCTGACCGCTTCTAGCAGGTTCGTCTTGCCCGCCCCGTTCGAGCCATAGAGACACACCGGCCGCTCATCGAGCTTCAGGGAGAGGCTCTCATAGTTCCGGAAATCCGTGAGGGTGAGACGGGTGAGGGCGGTCATTGTTTGAAGGGCCCGCCGGCCCGCCTATTTAAACGCGAAGTGGCATCAGCACGTAGCGCGCCGACTCGTCCGACGGGTCGAGCACCAGTGCCGGGGACGCCGGATCATTGAACATGAACTCGGCCTCGTCGGACTCGATCTGGCTGGCGATGTCGAGCAGGTACTTGGCGTTGAAGCCGATTTCCATGGCGTCCGAGGAGTACTCCGCCTCGATCTCTTCATTGCCCGCGCCGGTCTCGGTATGGTTCACGGCCAGTGTAAGACGGCCCTCGCTGAGACTCATCTTCACCGAGCGAGAACGCTCCGCCGACACGGTAGAGACGCGGTCAACGGCGGCTTCGAACGCCTTGTTGTCGACGGTCAGTTTCTTGTCATTGCCCTTCGGGATGACTCGCGCATAGTCCGGGAACGAACCATCGATCAGTTTCGAGGTCAGCACCGCGCGGCCGGCGCGTACGACGATCTTGGTGTCGGAGACTTCCACCGCCACCTCATCCGTGCGCCCGTCGATCAGGCGGCGGATCTCGTTGACGGTCTTGCGCGGAACGATCACGCCGGCCAGATTCTCGCTGCCTTTCGGCGCCTTCAGTTCGGCGAGTGCCAGGCGGTGGCCATCGGTCGCGACCGAGCGCAACACGGCCTTGCCCGCATCATTTTTCGCTGCATGCAGGTAGATGCCGTTGAGATAATAGCGCGTCTCTTCGGTCGAGATCGCAAATCGCGTCTTGTCGATCAGCCGCGCCAGGTCTGCGGCGGCGAGGCTGAACTGCAAGCTGCCTTCGTCAGACGTCATCGTCTGGAAATCGGAGGCGGGCAGGGTGGGCAATGCGAACTGCGAGCGGCCGGCCGTAATCGACAGGCGCTGGGTTTCCGCATTGAGCTCAAGCAGCACTTCTGCTCCCGAAGGCAGCTTGCGCACCACGTCGAACAGCGTGCCGGCCGGCGCCGTCACGGCGCCCTCCTTCGATACTCTCGCATCTGCTGAGTCGACCGCTTCGATATCGAGGTCGGTGGCGGTCAGGCGCAACTCGCCCTTCTTCGCCTGCAACAGGACGTTCGACAGGATGGGGATCGTCGTCCGGCGTTCGACAATGTTCTGCACGTGGCTGAGTGCGTCGAGCAGGCCACCACGTTCAATCGTCAATTTCATCTTCGGTTCCGTCCATCACGGGCGCTGCCAGGCAGCGTCCTCCAATCCTCTAGTTTCTGTGTCCGCGAATGCCTGTTTCCCGGCTGACAGGGAATCAGCCCGCCCCTGTCCGGAAGCGGGCTGGAGACCCTTAACCAAGTTCCGCAAAAAGCCAAGCGGCGACGCAGACCGCCCCGGTCCCTTGCCTCAGATTTGACCAGCCTCGATCATGTCGAAGATAACCGCCTCGACCCGTGCGATGTCATCGGCCATGCGCGGGTCTTCCGGCAGGGCTTTTTCTATGCGGCGGAAGGCATAAAGCACGGTCGTGTGGTCCCTCTTGCCAAAGGCCCGCCCGATCTGGGGGAAGGACTTCCGGGTCATCGTGCGGCAAAGATACATCGCCACCTGACGCGGATACACGAAGGCCTGCATCTTGCTCGGGCCCTCAAGGTCGGCGCGGGCGATCGGGAAGATCTTCAGTGTCGCCTTCTTGATCACGTCGATCGTCGGCTCGCGCTGCTCGCCGGAATGCCGGCGGATCACCCGCTCCAGCATCTCCATGGTCGGTGTTTCCTGACCGAAATTGGCTTCGGTGAACAGGCTCCATAAGGCGCCGGTCAGCTCACGCCCCGGTCCGCGGATTCCGGAATTGAGTTTCTGGATCATGTCGTCCTCCAGCAGAAATTCCGGATGGCTGGCCGTGATATGGGCGGCGAGGCGGTTCAGGATTTCGCGGCGCATCGCCGCGTCGGGCAGGCCGATCTCCACTGCGGTTGCGCCCTTCAGTTCGCCGACCAGCCGCTTGCCGAAGCCGACGGTCTCGCCGGGGGCAGCGTCGCCCACGAGGACAACCTGTCCGCCATTGCCGGTCACTTCGCGGATGTTCTGGAACAGCTCGTTCTCCGTCCCGGGTTTGCCGGCAATCCGGTGCAGGTCGTCGATGATCAGGATCGCTGCCATCCGCAGCCGGCGCTTCAGGCTGCTGGTGTCACGCGCTTTCACTCCGTCGAGATAGCACGACATGAATTCCTCGGCGGTCAGGTAGACCACCTTGCGGTTGGCATCGCGTTTCGCGACGTCCGCTTTCAGCGCCATCACGATATGCGTCTTGCCGGTGCCCTGCGGTCCGTAGATCAGCGTGATCGGCGTGCCGGCTGGAAGGCCTGCCGCAATACGCTTCGCCACTTCCGCCGCCGTCTTGTTCGACGGGCCGACAACGAGATTGTCGAACGTCATCGCCGGGCCGCCCGACGGCGCCGCGGCAACCTCGGCCTCGTCCGCCGCTTCGGCGTCAGGGTCGACCGCCCATGGGTCGCCAATCAGCTCGCGCAGTTCGGCCGGAGTCGTCCGCCAACAGATCAGTTTGATCGGGCGGCCCCGCGGGTCCATGCCCGTCCACAGCCGCTCGATCTCGCGCCTGTACTGGGCGCTGACGCGGTCGAGACCCACAGGGTCCTTGGCCGCGAGCAGCATTTCACCGTCAAGCTCTGCGACCAGGCGCAGTTCCGAAATCCAGCGGTCAAACTCTTCACGCGGGAGACGGGACTCGAGCACGGCTTGCACATCCTCCCAGACGCGCTGCCCGGTGGCATCACCGCCGCCCTGATCCTGTGTTCCCTTTTTTACGCGAGAGACAAACAATCTTTTTCGGTCCATCACCGACCCCGTTTCTAGTTTCGATCGCTCTTTCCAACTCGCACACGACGCGCCCGGCAGGCCCCCGCCTGACACTCCAAAAGTACTCTTTACCGGGACGATATTAGCTGGCCTGTTCAAACTAATCGCCACAGAATTTCAACACAAGCCCTACTTTTTTGCGAACGTCTCAGTTATCTTGTTGACTTGTGGGGCGTGCCAAAAATGCACAGGAAATTCATGTGGTTGGAGGGGGAAACTATTTTTTAGTGAGCGTTTGCTGACGTTTGTTCTCCTAATTTCTGTCAACTGGGAACATCCATAACAGGCTGTGGAAAACTCATATTTCAGGAACGTGTTTGCACGGGTGCAACATGGTCTTCAAAGGTTGTGGCCGCTCACCCTCAAAGGCTGCGGACGGCGCACGTTTCTGAGTGCGGCAATTGGGTTCTCTGCGAGAGGCGAGGGACAAAAGCAAAGCCCGCCAGGATAATCCGGCGGGCTTCGATTTCAGGCCGCCGGAAGCGCCCGGTCTTGTTGGTTCAGGCCATCGCCTTGACGCGGGCAGACAGGCGCGAAACCTTGCGGGAGGCGGTGTTTTTGTGGGTGATGCCCTTGGTCACGGAACGCATGATCTCCGGCTGGGCAGCCTTCAGCGCTTCAGCAGCAGCCGATTTGTCGCCCGAAGCAATCGCTTCTTCGACCTTGCGGACATAAGTGCGCACGCGGGAGCGGCGGGCTTTGTTGACCTCGGTGCGCGCTTCAATCTTGCGCACCATCTTCTTGGCAGATTTCGTATTCGCCATCGTAAACTCCTGGAGCCACGGGAAAGTCCCCCGTCAGGCCGAAGGCGGGGGGATACATAAAGGCCGGGTGCGCGTCAACCAGACTCAGACCGGAAAAGCAGCATTCCGGCAGGCCTTTCAACGGTCCCTGAAGTGGGCCGTGCGCTTTTCGATGTAGGCTTTCATGCCTTCTTTTTGGTCATCGGTGGCAAAAAGCGAGTGGAACAGGCGCCGTTCGAACTGGATGCCCTGTGCCAGCGGGGTCTCAAAGGCCGCATTGATGGCCTCCTTGGTCATCATCGCGGCCGCCCGCGGCATCAGCGCGATGGTGCGCGCCAGGTCCCGGGCCTCGTCCATCAGGTCATCGGCGGGCACAATCCGGCTGATCAGACCGCAGCGCTCGGCCTCCACAGCCTCCATCATGCGGCCCGTCAGGCAGAGCTCCATGGCTTTCGACTTGCCTATGGCCCGGGCCATCCGCTGCGTCCCGCCGGCGCCCGGCATCACGCCAAGGCGGATTTCCGGCTGCCCGAACCGTGCATTGTCTGCCGCCAGGATGATGTCGCACATCATCGCCAGCTCGCAGCCGCCGCCGATCGCATAGCCGCCCACCGCCGCGATCAGCGGCTTGCGGGTGCGTGCCGCGCGTTCCCAGTTCCTTGTGATGAAGTCCTCATAATAAGATTGCGGGAAGGTCTTGGCCTGGATTTCCTTGACATCCGCCCCGCCGGAAAACGCCTTCTTGGAGCCGGTCAGGATGATGCAGTGGACCGCATTGTCCGCCTCGAACCGGTCAAGCGCCGCCGAAAGCTCCGACATCATCTCCTCGCAGAGCGCGTTCAGGCTCTCCGGCCGGTTCATCTGGATCACGGCAAAGCCGTCTTCGGTATCGATCTCTGTGATCAGGGTCTTGTAGGACATGGGAGCTTTCTGGGAGGGGGGCGCTGGGAGGGGCTGCGGTAACGCGGTGGGTCCGCCGAATGCGAACAGCGGCGATGGGGCAGGTCGGACCTCGGTAAATGTAGCAAACTCGCGGCGCTATACGCCAAGCCGTCAGCAGAGTCACGCGGCCCCTCCCTAGCCCGGCACAGCCATTGGCTGTCAATACAGTTGTATATACATATTGAGCAGCGCATTGGACCTGCAGCACCCAAAGGGGAGTGTAAAGCGACCCTGGCTCTGACTTACTCACATCGCCCAGAGAGTTGCTGACATGCCAGAGCCATATGCATCTGAGCTGCTGCGCGCGGACATCAACTGGTCTGAAGAGGACATCCAACGAAACAGCGAGAGATACGCAGTCAGGTTCCAGGATATTCGCTCCGGTTTCGCCCGGCCACGCGTGCGCACTGCGATTGATGACCATAGAGACTTTACGGCTCTCGTTTAAGCCGAAGGTGTCGTTTTCAACGTCGGTTGCAGGGTGGACCTCAACCTCACAATTATCGCAGCCAAAGTTGCCACAAAAGATGACCAAACCGCCTACCGTAAAGCTCTATCTCAACCCACTTAAGCCGCCGCCTTCGGGCGAGACGGACTTCAAGAAACTCGCCGCCATGACGGATGAGGAAATCCGTGCCCAGAGCGCCGGCGATGCGAATTTCCCCGAGATCAACTGGTCCGAGGCCGACATCGAGATCGTCGAGCCGATCGTGAAGACCGCCGTCTCGATCCGCCTCGACAGCGACGTGCTCGAATTCTTCAAGGATGCGGGCAAGGGCTATCAGACGCGGATCAACCAGATCCTGCGCTTGTACATGGAGCATCAGCAGAAGAAGACCGGCTGAGGCGCATATGCCGCTGCCATTGCGCCGCAAAGCGCCTATATCCGCTGCATGACCGACAAACCCTCCCGGACGGACGATCCCGAACGCAACCGCCTCTCGGGCCGCCTCGCGCGTACCGCCAGGGTCGGCGCCAACCTCTCCGGCGCGGGCATCGCCTTCGCGGCGCAATCCCTGTTCGGCGGCGACGAGGGCGCCCAGCGCACGGCGAAAGCGCTCGCCGCCGCCCTCGGCAAGTCCAAGGGCCCGCTGATGAAGATCGCGCAGCTCGTCTCGACGATCCCGGATTTCCTGCCGCCGGAGTACGCCGCCGAACTCAGCCAGCTGCAGGCCGAGGCCCCTGCGATGGGCTGGCCCTTCGTCAAGCGCCGCATGCGCGCCGAACTCGGTCCCGGCTGGGAGGCGAAATTCGCCAGCTTCGCACATGAGGCCGCCCACGCCGCCTCGCTCGGCCAGGTCCACCGCGCCGCGTTGCACGATGGCCGCGAGGTTGCTTGCAAGCTGCAATACCCGGACATGTCGAGCGCGGTCGAATCCGATGTCGGCCAGCTGCGTTCCCTGCTCGGCGTGTTCAAGCGCATGGATGGCTCGATCGATGCCGACGCCATGGTCGAGGAGATTACCGACCGCCTGCGCGAGGAACTCGACTATGCCCGCGAGGCCAAACACATGGCTCTCTACGGCGCCATGCTCGCGGACAAGTCCTTCGTCACCGTGCCGCAGCTGATCCCGGATCTCTCCGCCGAACGCCTCCTCACCATGACCTGGCTCTCCGGCGACAAGCTCTCGAGCTTCGAATCCGCCCCGCAGGAGACGCGCAACCATATCGCCGAAATGTTGTTCTGGACCTGGTGGGCGCCGATGAACTCCTACGCCGTCATCCACGGCGACCCGCACCTCGGCAACTATCAGGTCACCGGCGGCGGCACCGGCATCAACCTGCTCGACTTCGGCTGCGTGCGCATCTTCCCGCCGAAATTTGTCGGCGGCGTCGTCGATCTCTACCGCGCCATGCTGACCGATGATTTCGACGCGGCCTACGCCGCCTATGAAACCTGGGGTTTCGAGAACCTGTCGCGCGAACTCGTCGAAGTCCTCAACGTCTGGGCCCGCTTCATCTATGGCCCGATCATCGACGACCGTGTCCGCTCCGTCGCCGACGGCATCAAGCCTGGCGAATATGGCCGCAAGGAAGCCTTCCTCGTCCGCCAGCTGCTGAAAGAGAAGGGGCCCGTGAAGATCCCGCGCGAATTCGTCTTCATGGACCGCGCCGCCATCGGCCTCGGCGCCGCCTATCTCCGCCTCGGCGCAGAACTCAATTTCCATAAACTCTTCGAAGAAAGCCTCGAAGACTTCTCCATCGACACCGTCGCCGCGCGTCAGGCGGCCGCGCTCAAAGCAGCCGGGCTTGCGTGAGGCGCCCGGCCTCGCTCTCGCTCACGTCCCTGCGCGAGATCGGCTCGATTGCTGTCCTCGGCATCATTGCGCTGGGCCTGCTCGGCTTCGCCCAGCTCGCCGATGAAGTATTCGAGCAGGAAACCCACGCGTTTGACATCGCCGCGTTGACCTTCCTTCGCCTGCCGCAAGACACGTCCACCCCCATCGGCCCCGCCTGGCTGTTCAATGCGATGACCGGGGCATCGGCCTCATCATCCTCGCCGCCGTCGGCTCCTGCGCCGTGCTCGGCAATCTCCTGAAACGCGGCTTCGACCGACCGGGTCCGGACATCGTCGAACACCTGACGCACGCCGCCAGGTCCAGTTTCCCCAGCGGCCATGCGAAGCTCTCGGCTGTCACCTATCTGACCCGCGGCGCCCTGCGCGATCACCTGAAGATCAAGACCGGAAAGGGGCAGCGCCCATCAGCGCGCCATACAAGACCTGGCAATGCCGGAACTGCGGCTACCTTTATGACGAGGCCGAAGGCGATGCGGGCGAAGGCCTCGCGCCCGGCACCCGCTGGGCCGACATTCCGAAGACCTGGATCTGCCCCCTCTGCGGCACACCGAAAGCCGAGTTCGACATGGTGGAACTCTAGCTCGCCTTTGCAACTCGCTCGCATTTCCCGCTGGCCGTCTCGCAGTCGAGGCGATCAACGTCCACCAGGTCCCAGAACGGATTGATCGTCGACGGATCATCCACCTTCAGCGTCAGGGCATAGGCGTCGCCGATGTTCGCCGCGTTGCGAAACCACGAGACCGACGTGCCCGCGCACAGCGTTTTCGTTTCCCCCGGCTGCAGCGACAGCGAGGAGACGCCCGGCGCTGTTGCGACCCATTCGCCCCTGGCATCATGCAGCGTCAGGAGAAAGCGCAGCTTCCGGTTTGAGGCATTGCGCGCCTCGGCGCATGCTTCGAGATGCCGTGTGCCGTTCATTCCTTCGCTGACTGTCTGGCTCACCTTGCCGAACTGGCCCTCGGTCACGCCTCGCGGATATAGCATCGAGCCGAACCGGGAATTGACCGCGCGGTAATAGGTATACGCCGCCACTTCGCAGGCGACATGCTTGCCGGAGGCGCTAGCCTTTGGCCAGTTGGCATCGCAAGCCTCGCGCATGTCGCTGAGAAAGTCGGCGTCGCACACGCCCTGGTCAAGCTGGCCGGAGCGGTAGCAGGCATCATGGAACTTACAGGCCTCGAGGAACGGCCCGTCAGGCACCACGGCGTCCAGCAGGTCGCGCCCGCCGCAGGCATCAAGCGGCTCGCGCGCGCTCATCACCGAGGCTGAGACGACGGCGTTGTCTCGGGCCCGCCCTTTCGCCAGGGCGGGAGGAGCCAGCAGGCTGGCGGCAAGGGCGGCAGCGAACAGTGTGCGAAGCATGGAGACAATGCTTTCCGGTCTCCGATGGCAAATTCAAGGCATCCCTTGCAGCCGCCCCGTAACCGGGTTTATCCCGCCTGCCATGACCGACGATTTCAACCGTTACCAGACCACCGAACTCCCGCCCGGCTACAACCAGCTTGCCTGGCACCGGGGCTTCGGCCGCCAGATCGGCCCCCTCTTCGAAAAGCGCGAGAACGGCCACCTGACCCGCGCCTTCCGGGTCGAGGAGTATCACACCAACGGCATGCTCAATGCGCATGGCGGCATGCTGATGACCTTCGCCGACATGGCCTGGGGCGGCGCGGTCGAGAATGACGAGGACACCTGGTGGGTGACCGTCCGTCTTCTCTGCGACTTCCTCGCCGGCGCCCCGCTTGGCAGTTTCGTCGAGGGCGACGGCGTCGTCGTCGGCCAGCAGGACGACATCATCACAGTCGAAGGCCGCATCTGGACCGGCGACAAGACGATCATGCGCGGCACCGGCATCTTCAAGATAATCCCCCGCCGCGACGGCGCCCCGATGCGGGAAGCCGCGGCAGCGAAGGCGAAGCCCTGAAAAGTGGCGTTCGGTAAGGCGGGGTGACTACCCCTCTCCCGTGTCAACCGGAGAGGAGGGGCCCACGACCAAAGGTCCTGGGAGGTGAGGGGTTTTTCAGCCCAGCGGCGCCTCTTTATTCCCGCCGGTCTTCCACAGCGAGTAGAGGATCGCGCCGCCGAGGAAGGCGATGGTCAGCATCAGCGACCATTGCGGCTCGAGATACGGCACCAGGTGCAGTTCCTTGTAGAGCAGGAAGTTCCAGAAGATCTTCAGGCCGATCAGCACCAGCACCAGCGACAGGCCGTACTTCAGGTACTTGAACCGCTCTATCGCAGCCGCCAGCATGAAATACATCGAACGCAGGCCGAGGATGGCGAAGATGTTCGAGGTGTATACGATGAACGGATCGCGCGTGACCGCGAAGATCGCCGGCACAGAGTCGACGGCAAAGATGATGTCCACCGCTTCGACCATGATCACGCACAGCAGCAGCGGCGTGCCCCAGAGCACCATCTTGCCGGTCACGGGATGAGGTTTGCGCACGACGAAATTGTGGTTCTCGATCGTGTCGGTCACCCGCATCCGCTTCTTCAGGAATTTCAGGACCGGATTGTCGTTAAGGTCCATATGGTCGTCGTCGCCGCTGCCCGACAGCAGCATCTTGCCGCCCGTGTAGAGCAGGAAAGCGGCGAAGATGTAGAGCACCCAGGTGAACTCGTTGACGATCGCGGCGCCCAGCGAAATAAAGATCGCCCGGAACACGATCGCGCCGATGATGCCCCAGAACAGGACCCGGTGCTGATACTCGCGCGGCACTGCGAAGAAGGTGAACACCATGCCGATGACAAAGATGTTGTCGAAGGCGAGAGCCGTTTCCAGCAGGTAGCCTGTCGCAAACTGGATCGTCGCCTGGGCGTTCAGATTGTCCGGCTCGTTGTAGTAGGCGGCATCGGGTTGATAGCCGAAATAAATGTAGAAGCCGAAAGCGACGGCGAGCGACGAGAAGCATGCCCACATTATGGCGCTCTTCTTGGGCGAGACGACTGCGTCCTTCTTGTTGAGGAGGCCGAGGTCAACCCAGAGCAGCAGGGCGATGAAGGAAAGGAACGCGATCCATAACCAGACGGGTTGGCCCGCGTACATGACGGTCAGAAATTCAGGCATGGGAAATCAGGGGTCCGGAAAGGCGCGCCGCGTTAGCGCAATATCCGTGAGAGATCCGACATCGCATCTGCCGCCGCAGATACCAGAGGGGCCCGGTTCCAAGTCTGGGGCGGCAAAATAGTGACTCGCCCCGCGCCGTCAAGCGGCACCGGGCAGGGCCAGCCGGGCGAGGCCCGCAAGGGCGCAGGCAATGACGACGAGCAGAATGTTGGCCTTGAACCGGATCAGCGCGGTGGCCGCAGCGGCGGCGATCAGCAGCGCCAGCGGGTCGAGCGTCAGAAAGTCCGGCAAGATCAACGCGTGCCCTGTCGGAAGCTGCAGCGGAAAGGTTGCTTGGAACAGCACCGCAAAGCCGAACACCAGCGCGATCTTGGTGATGATCCCGAATACCGCCGCCGTGATCGCCCTAAGCGCGCCGGTCGCCAGCCGGCTGCGGCGCAGCCTCTCGGCAAAGGGCGCGCCGGCAAATATCCACACGAAGGACGGCGCGAAGGTGCACCAGCTCGCCATCAAGGCGGCGAGCGCTGCCATTATCAGCCCGCCGCCTTCCGCTTGCCAGCCCGCCATGAAGCCGACGAACTGGTTGACCAGCACCAGCGGCCCCGGCGTCGTCTCGGCCAGCCCCAGCCCGTCGATCATCTGCGGCGCCGTCAGCCAGCCTTCTGCCTCGACCGCCTGCTGCTGCAAATAGGCGAGCACGGTGTAAGCGCCGCCGAATGTCACCAGAGCGAGTTTCGAGAATAGCAAGCCAACCCGCGTCAGCACATGGTCCGGCCCGAGCACCGCCAGCGCTCCAGCCAGAGGCGCGATCCAGACTGCTGCCCAGGCGAAGGCAGTGGCAAACGCTTGGCCCGCTTTGGGCGAGGTAGATTTAGCTCCGGCGCCCGCGAGTTCAGGGGCAGGCCCTGTCAGGCTGCGCGCCAGCCCCAACGCCGCCGCCGCGCCGATCACCAGCGGGAAGGGCAGTGCAAACAGGAACAGCGCGAGGAAAGCGAGCACTGCGATCACCAGATCGCCCTGCGTCTTCAGCGCTCGCTTGCCGACTTTCCAGAGCGCCTCGAGGATGAACCCGATCACCGCCGCCTTGATGCCGTAGAACACCGCACTGACGACCGGCGTCGCCCCCAGCGTCGCATAGAGCCAGGTCAGCCCGAACACGAGCAGCGCGCCCGGCAGCACGAACATCAGCCCCGCAATCACTCCGCCCCGCACCCCGTGCAGCTGCCAGCCGGCATGGGTCGCCAATTGCTGCGCCTCCGGTCCCGGCAGCAGCATGCAATAGTTGAGGGCGTGCAGGTATTCCTGCTCGCCGATCCATTTCTTCTCGTCGACGAAGATGCGGTGCATCAGCGCGATCTGCCCGGCTGGCCCGCCAAAGCCGAGACAGCCGA
>Ga0315904_10011147_pt1 | contig 11516 bp, 12 predicted proteins | sample LakEriMetagenome_6_FD_203529 | JGI IMG/M metagenome (GOLD analysis project Ga0315904, IMG submission 203529) | Freshwater fungal communities from buoy surface, Lake Erie, Ohio, United States - Buoy 12 MA120 | ecosystem: Environmental > Aquatic > Freshwater > Lake | place: USA: Lake Erie, Ohio... | reverse complement strand
TATCGAGTTAGGGTTAAACGCTTTGATTGTTATTGCCCTTGTTTTTGCAATCTTTATGTCAAAGTCGGCCCACCGCAACAGGTAAGAGGCTAGGACTCGAAGTCCCCGCCTCTTCCCGTCATCTTCTTTTTATTCTTGTTTGGACGCTCGTAGGCGATCAGTAATGCAGCAATGATCATTGCAAAGACGCCAATAACGATGAACTTGTCCATGAAATTAACCCAGAACTGCCAAAACTACCAAGGCAAAGACACCGATACCTAGACCAACGATTGCAATCGCAGATAGTGAAAGTAGGTGACGTGATTCTGCAATCTTCTTTGATAGCTCTGAAGGCTTATCTAGACGCTTCAGATCGGTCAGTAATACTTCTGCTTCACGGATAGTTGCATACTGAGTAATGATTGCAAGAATTCCAGTAGCTGCAGCGACACCGATAGCTAAGTACTTAGCACCATCGTTTGCGGTTTCAAACTTGCCAAATGCTGCCAAAACAAAGATGGCGATCAACATAAGGTTTGGTGCCGTTTGCGCCTTGATAATCTGTGAGCGCTTTGTGTTCCAAAGTTCTAATAGGTCATCTTCTTTCATGGTTTCTCTCCTAAACCCAGGAGCCTAAATTTGGGCTCGTCGACAAGGGTAAGGCTCGAAGGTTAAATCTGCATGGCCAATTGAAAACGACTCACCTACCATTGACCTATGTCTCGCGCCGCAAAGGTTAAAAATGGATTTGAGCCAAAGATCTGTGTGCGCTGCGGTTTGCCCTTTGAGTGGCGCAAGAAGTGGGCCAAGAATTGGACTGAAGTGAAGTACTGCTCTGATCGCTGTCGAGAGAACAAATGAAACGGATCATCTTTATCCCCTTTGATCACCTACATCGCAAATTCGGAGCACTAAAGGATGCTGATCCAAAAACTGATGTAATCGCTTTTGTTGAAAGCGCCCGCATGACCACTGGTCGTAATTGGCACACAGAGCGGCTTTTCTTTTTAATCTCTAGCGCTCGACACTTTGCCAAGTCTCTAGAAGATGAAGGCTTTGCTGTTGAATACATAAAGGCTGCAACAACAGTTGATGGCTTGAAAACAATTCAAAAGAAACACAAAGGATTACCGATCACCTGCGCTGAACCATCTTCTTTTCGGCAGTTCGATCAGCTAAAAGCATTTGGTGTCACCTTTGTACCTAATGATTTCTTCTTAACCCCGCGCGATCTATTTTCCCAATGGGCTGAGAGCCAAAAGAGTTACTTGATGGAGAGCTTTTATCGCGCTCAACGTATTCGCCTTGGAATCATGGTTGAAGGCAATAAACCAACTGGTGGTGCGTGGAACTTTGACAAGGAAAACCGTTTGCCTCCCCCAAAAAAATACGAAGGCCCGGCATACCTAGAACATAAGCGCGATGAGATCGATAAGGAAGTTGCCAAAGAACTTGGCCACACCATGACAACCACCTGGGCCACAACCCGCAAGGGTGCTTTGGCACAGATGAGCAATTTCTTCACAAACCACTTTGCTGAATTTGGTCCGCTTGAAGATGCGATGACAACTGACAATTGGGCGCTGCACCACAGTCTGTTATCGCCTTACATCAACAACAACTTGATTCATCCATCTGAAGTTATTCATGCAGCGGTTAAAGCATTCAACACCGGCGCAGTCCCGATCGAATCTGCGGAAGGATTTATCCGCCAGATCATTGGTTGGCGCGAATACGTCAACGGTATGTATTGGTTCTTGGGTCCTGATTACCGAGAGAACAATCAGCTAAATGCCAACAGAAAACTACTGCCTCTGTTTTCTGATCCTTCAAAAACACAGATGAACTGCATCAAAGAAACCGTAACCGATATTCAAAGCCGTGCGTGGGTTCATCACATTCCACGGTTAATGTTGCTGTCTAACCTTGCACTTGTCACCGGAACTAACCCGCAAGCATTTCTGGATTGGATGCGTGAAGTCTTTATCGATGCTTCCGAATGGGTAATGGTTCCCAACGTTATTGGCATGGGCGTTCACGCAGATGGCGGTCAGATGATGACAAAGCCGTATGCAGCAGGCGGTGCTTACATTTCGCGGATGTCTAACTACTGCAAACCATGTGTCTACAACCCAAAGTTGCGCACAGGTGAGACCGCTTGTCCTTTCACAACTTTGTACTGGGATTTCCTGGATCGCCACAAAGAAACTTTTGCTAAAAACCACCGTATGAGCCAACAAGTATTTGGGCTAAATCGTTTATCTGATCTGCCAGAACTACGCGAACGAGCGCAAGAAGTACTAGAAGGTCTGGAAAAAGGCAAGATTTAGGTAGTTATCGACTCTGGTACTTCTTAAAACTCTTTCCTGCATCATTCGAAGCGTAGATAGCACCACCCATAACAAATGCAATCAACTTATCGGATTGTGTAATCGATGAAATGGTATTGGGCATCGATACTAATTTCTTCCAGGATTTACCAGAATTTTTTGATTGATATAGATCCTTGCCCGACGTTGCCACCAGACTGTCTTTATTCCAGTCAATAGATTCAACAACGAATGGAGTTTTGATCTCAATTACAGTTTTAAGCGCATCAGATGATTGGTGCAACTTGCCATTTTTAATCACCATTACTGATGCTTTCCGATTTGGATTCGGCGCAATATCTATGTAGGTATTTGCGCCGCGTTTAGACCAGCTCTTCCCACTATTGGCCGAATACATTAGCTCGCCAGAGCCTGAGTCTGCACCGTAGATTTCACTACCAACCGTTTCCAAGGTATGAAAATCTACAACGCCTGCAAGAGACACTTCTTGCCATTTACCTCCTTGCTTAGGTGTAAACAACAATCCAACGGGCTCTTCTAACTTAGAACCCGGACCTGGATGGCCACTAGCAAATAGACCTTTGCTTGATACTGCTAAACCCATTACATCAAATCGCTCTGGATTGATTCTCTTAACACTTTTTTCACTGAGGTATTGGTACAAACCTTCATGTGTACCAAGGATTATTTGATCACCATTGGCTCGAACAACATGAATGTGTGACAAAGTGCCAATGCTTTCACCCGAGGCCTCGGCCCCAGGAACACCTAGTGCCAGAGAGACTATGACTGCGGTTACGATTTTTTTCATCTTTACACTCTTCCTGCGTAAGGCATCATGCCTGGCATGCTGTAAATATCTGAGTATCTCAGCCCTTTCGCGGTCGAACGAGCTTCCCACATCATTCCATCGCCAGCATAAATACTGATGTGGTGAATTGTGCTAATGGTTCCCTTATATGAGTAAAAGAGAAGATCTCCAGGTTCCATTTGAGCAAGTGGAATCTGTTTTGTATATGTGTAATACAACCCTGAGTTAAGTCGATCCCAAATAGGCCAACCTAATCCAGCTGATTTGTAGGCCGCATAAACCAACCCTGAACAATCAAATGTATTTGGACCTTCATCGCCCCACACATATGGTTTCTTGGCAAGTACTTGTCGCTTTGCAAACTCAACTGCCTGTAGCCGTTGAGCTTGGGTTGTTCTAGAACTCTTGGCGCCTGTAGGTCCACCAGTGCGCCAAATCTTTGATTGTCCCGTGACCTTGGTTGCCTCATTTGCACGAGTCTCTTCCAGAATAGCTAACTGTCTGCGCTGTTCTAAAGTGATGCGAACCTTTTGTGCAGAGGCTAAATCTTTCTGCAACTTATCCTGCACCGCCTGTAGTTTATCGACCTCTTTTTGCTGCTCTGCGCGGGCATCATCTGCCTCTTTCTTTGCATCAGCAACACGAATCGTGACCACCCGCTGTTCTTCACGCGCTGCATCTGCAATAACCTTGGCTTTTTGAGCCTTATCTTCGGCAGATTTAAATCGAGACAAAGCCGTCTTGTTAGTTGCACCCAAATTATCAAGGGTGGAAATACGATCAATGATTTCTTGAGGACCTCTAGCATCAAGAAGCATTTCAATATCTGTCAGCCCTCCGCCGGTTCGATAAGCATGAACAGCCAGCTTTCCAATTTCACGGTGTGTGAAAGAAACAGATGCAACCGCTTCCTCATAAACCTTTGCTGCAGCATTAGATTTTGCAGTTGCACGCGTTAATTCATTTCGCGCCGAAAGATATTTGGCATCAGCGACTTTTGCAATCGCCGTTAGGGCCCGCAAATTGCCACGTGCCTTTTCTAAACGCTTCAGGGCATCGGTGGCAGCCTTCTTCTTGGCAGCTTCTGCCTTTTTAGCGGCTTCAATCTGCGCAAGTGTTGGCTTGTGATTTGTCGCATTACCTATCGTCATCGGAGCTAATAAGGCCAACATCAATACAATCGCTAATTTCTTCATAAAGGATTTATCTCTCATTACAGTCGACGTGCTCCGACAAAAGGTTTCTTTCCAAACATCGTTACAAACTTAACTACCTCTACTCTTTTTCCTGGGCGTGGCGCCTGAACCATTTTTCCTCCACCCATGTACATCGAAACATGGCTGATGGGCTTACCGAAAAACAGTAAATCTCCAGGCTTTAAGGATGAGATTGGAATATTTTTTCCATACTTGACTTGAATACGTGATGAGTGGGGCAACGAAACTCCAGCCTTCTGAAATGCGCGCATCGTTAATCCCGAACAATCCCAACGTGTTGGTCCTGCCGCAGCCCATACGTAAACATCTCCGACCTGGGCCAAGGCAAACTTCAAGGCAATAGAGCCTCGAGTGTTATCGCCCTTATAACTTTGCGCGTATTTTTTAGACTCACTAAGAATTTTATTCTCTCGAGCCGCCTCTTCTCTAGCAAGTCTTTCTCGATCCTCTTTTTTCAAGCCATTAAGAATTTTCTGGGCAGACGCTAAATCCTTCTTTGCATCGCTGACCTGCCGATTTAATTTCGCTCTCTCTGCCTTCAGCAAAGAAGTTTTGTCCTGGACCACCAATTGCGTTGCCTCAACATTTTGCTTCTTTAATGCATACTCACGTAACTGTTGCCCATACTTTCTGGAAACCATCTCTAAAACGCCTGCATCTGAAAGGTATTGGGATGGATCGGTGGAGAATAGGAGATCCAATCCTTGTCCTAAGCCCGCGCTGGTGTATTGCGAAATTGCTATACGAGACAAAGTTAACCCTGCCGAATCCAGCTCTTTCCGAAGAACAGACTCTCTGCTTTCAAGCACCGCAGTTTGTCTTTCCAAAAGCTTGATTCTAATTGTCGCTTCATTGGCAGCCTCAAACTTTTCAGCTGCCAAAGTACGCAACCGATCTACTTCGTTCTGGGCGCTTTCAACTGTGGGGGCAGCCCAGCCATTGCTTGGTACCAACCCAAGTAGTAAGACAAAAACAAGAATTAAGCCGTGCATCAGTAAACCTTTCTCGCAAATCCTGGACAGGGGCGAGGTGGTTCTAGATTCGGGAGATCCCTAACTGAGGCAATGAGAGCGTCAGGTTGAGCACAACCTTGGGTCGAATAAAAATATGACTGGATTTGAAAACTGCAACTTTATCTCTGAAGGAGTTAAATCGATTCTTGAGAAGAAACCTTCCTCCAAGGAATAAAACAAGATAAAAGATCCCGGTACAGATATCAGAGATTAATCCGCTATTTAATACACCTTGCGCGGCAAGGGGTGCACCCAAGTTTGCAGGAGGGGTGTGCACATGGTCCCCGTGCGAAAAATGAACAGTTGTCGCAGCAGCGGCAACAGAATTTTGCTCAGCATGACAACTCTTAGCAACCACGACGACGGTACTGGCGAGTGTAAGAAAAATGAGCGCAGCACCGACGATCCTAGTCAGTGCTCTGCCTCTTTTTTCCATAGTTAATAATAACAATTACCCCCATCTTTGCCCGCTTTAGTGGGGCTGAGAGTATTGGCGAGTTCGCCTAGACTGCACGCATGAGCGCACTCTTTGATCCACTAACAATCGGCAATGTTGAATTCTCCAACCGCATCTGGGTTTCACCTATGTGCCAATACATGGCCGAAGATGGCTTTGTGGGCCAGTGGCACGATGTACACCTAGGTTCCTTTGCAACTGGTGGCACCGGTTTAATCATGGTGGAAGCAACTGGTGTTGTTCCAGAAGGTCGCATCTCAATTGGTTGTCCATCAATCGAAGATGATGAGCACGCTGCAGCTTTTGCACCAATTGTTCACTTTGCACATCAACACAATGTAAAAATTGGAATCCAATTAGCTCACGCAGGTCGTAAAGCTGGTACTGCACTTCCTTGGGCAGATCACAGAATGGCAACCCCAGAAGAGGGCGGATGGCAAGCTGTTTCTTCATCTGCCAATGCATTTGAAGGCTATCCAGAACCACGTGCATTAACAGTTGAACAGATTCACCAACTGACTAAAGATTTCGCGTCCGCTGCAAAGAGAGCAATCGATGTTGGCTTTGATGTCATTGAAATACATGCTGCACATGGTTACTTGATGCACCAGTTTTATTCTCCTCTTGCTAATACCCGCACCGATGAATACGGCGGATCATTTGAAAACCGCATCCGCTTCTTAATCGAAACTGTTGATGCAGTTAAGGCTGCTATCCCTACGGGCACACCTTTGTTTGTTCGCATCTCTGCAACTGACTGGGTCGATAATGGTTGGAACCTGATTGATTCTGTTGAACTGTGTACTCAGCTAAAGGCTCACGGGGTAGACCTTGTAGATGTTTCTACTGGTGGAAATGTTCATAACGCGCCGATTAAGGCAACACCTGGTTTCCAAGTTCCCTTTGCAACAGCGATCCGCGCAGAGACTGGGATCATGACTACAGCCGTAGGGCTAATCACCGAACCAGAGCAAGCCGCTCACATCATTCAAACCGGCGAAGCAGACGCGGTCTTTATGGCCCGCGAGTTCCTACGCAATCCACGCTTTCCACTGTATGCGGCAGAAAAGCTTGGCGTGAAAATCCCTTGGCCGCTTCCTATTGAACGTGGCCGTAAACAGAGCTAAAGGTCTACATTTAACTCATGGTCGTTTCTACCAATCGTGCATTTGATACCCCTCGTCCGCAGGAGTATCCATCGATTCCAGAACCTATCTATCGTCGAAATCGCAGTTCCCAGCCACAACTACCTGGACCAAATCCACTGTTGTCAGATTGGCTGACCTTAACTTTTATTCGAAACACTCCGCAGTTTTTATCCAATATGCAAAAGCGTTACGGAGATACCTGCGCTTTTTACTTGTCTCGTCGCTTGTTTATCGGAGTATTTTCCGCAGAAGCTGTGCACCAAGTAACCGTTGCCCAGCAACACAATTTTGTTAAAGGCGTTGGTTTTGCACGTATGCGCAAGGTTTTGGGTGAAGGTCTGCTGACTAATGAAGAGCCAATTCACTTAAATCATCGCCGCTTAATGCAGCCGCCATTTCACCATGGAAACCTAGATTCATATGTTGCCATCATGCATCGCTTAGTAGATCAACACATCAGCAAATGGGATGGAAAAAGTAGCATTAATCTGGCACCAGAGATGATGGCGTTAACTCTTGAGATCGTTAGCCAATGTCTCTTTGGGCTTGATTCATCCAAGTACACTGCCCAAATTGCGCATTCTATGGAGATCGCAATCGATCGCATCGAGCGCACGATGTTGCCTGGCCTTGAGCGCTTTGATAAATCAGCACTGTCTTACTTTGTTGCCTTTGAAGAAGCAGCTAATCAATTAGCAGATATCGCCGAAGATATTATTCAAAGCCGCATTGCAAGCAACACAACCCACACAGATGACTTGCTAGGTATTTTGCTGCAAATGCGTGAGCATATTTCGATGGAACATATCCGCGATGAAGTTTTGACTTTGATTTTAAGCGGACATGAGACCACCGCCAATGTTTTAACCTGGGCTTTTTCCTACATGAGCAACAATCCACAAGCAGCTGCAGATTTAGCCAAAGAAGCAGATCAACAACTGTGGATTCAAGAGAATAGAACTCCTACCTTTGCAGAGCTTGAGCAATCATCAACCTTTGCTAATGCAGTTCTTAATGAAACGCTGCGCCTTGCTCCCCCAGTATGGGTATCACCACGAATTGCCTTAAAGGATTGCATAATCGATGGCACACCAGTTCCTGCAGGTGCCCACGTTTTGATCAGCCAATTTGTGACACAACGTCTTGAAAAGTACTTCGCTAACCCAAGCACCTGGAACCCTTATCGATGGATGGACCCTAGCTTTGAAAACTCATTGCCACGCGGTGCTTACTTTCCATTCTTAGCCGGTAGCCGCAAATGCCTTGGCGAATCCTTTGCTCTTGCAGAATCACGTTTAATCCTGTTGATGGTTGCACGTAAGTTCTCAACATCTAACACAATGCCAAAGGCGCAACCACGTACAACGTATAGAGCTAAAGGTGTCGTTCCAACTGCCCTAAAGGCTCGCACGCCTAAGTAATTACTTGTTCAGCGGACCGATTCGGTAAGTATCTAAACGGATAGCTGGTCTGCTTTGATTTTCATGCTGTGCCTTAAATGCATTTGTTCCATCGGTTCCACACAGAAACAAAATCGCACTTGATCCACCAGGGTGATTGCTTATCCATCTCGTTAAGTCGTAAACAATGCCATCGATTGCAGTCCAACAACTACGCGCAGAATCATTGGCACGCACCTGGGTCATTGTGTATCCCGCAACCGCTGTTGTTGGAGTCGGCGTTGGTGTTGGTGTAACAACTGGTGTTGGAGTCGGCGTTTGTGTTGGTGTTGGAGTTGCAGAAGCTGTTGGTATCGGTGTCGGTGCAACATATGGCCCTCGAACAACTTCTCCTGGAATCTCTTGAAAACCGACTCCCAAAGTTATCGAAGACTTTCCTCGAGCTGTTAATACAAAGCTATAGATACCCGCCTTAGCCATTCCGCTGTAACGTCCCAAGTACAAATAAGTCGTTCGGGTATACGTCTCAAAGAACTTTGTTCGCTCGTTTAACTTCATTGTCATTCTAAATCCGCCGGGGCCTGTCACTACAAGGGTCGGAAGTTGACTCATCTTTAAAGCATTTTCTGGCTTCTTATCAATGATTAGATACTGAACTTCCAAAACATCGCCTTCTTGAAACTGGGCGCGAAATGCTTTCTTTTCTCCCGCTTTGTTAAAGGCTGCACGAACTGCAAATGAAACTGTTCCATCAACTAACAATGGACCCTTAGCTGCAGTTGTATCTGAATTAAGAAGAGCAACTGGTTGATGCGCAACAGCAACACCAGAACCAATAAAAGCAAGGGCAACGACCATGGCCAGTAACTTCTTCATGGGAAAACGGTACAGGTGCATTTCGCGCTTCGCTTCTTCAATTGCGATATTCACCGACAACACTCAGGAACTTTCTGCGCTTTCTCGCCTAGAGGGTTAGTGCAACTTTGGATAATCTTCCACAATGCGAAAAAGGTTTCTAGCCACCGCCATCCTGATGCTGATATCGGCCTTGCCGGCAACGGCTGCAGAGCTGCCAGAGATAAAGCTGAACATCCAAAGTATCGACACACCAACTGCTCAAGTACGCGGCTCTAACGGTGAACGCGGCGCGGCAATTGCTCGCCTTGCAGATGGTCGACTACTTCTTGGTGGTGGCGCAACTGGCTTAACTCTTTTTCTCTATGACCTAACAACTCAGAAGCAAACAACGATCGGCCGCGCTGGTACATCAGCAGAACGCTTAAATGACAGCCGCTTTGCAATCACCGATATCGCAGTCCTTATCCAAACAGCAGATACCGCTCAGTTACTGATCTCTTACCCCCGTTACAACAGCGCTCGTGAATGTGTAACTGTTGTTGTGCATTCTTACCAAGCAAACTTTGGTCCGCAACCATCACTTAAGCGTGGCAAATTGTGGTTTCAATCCAACCCCTGCGTTCCAGTCAGCGCGGTGCAACATGCAGCTGGCCGAATGGAAGTTATTGATTCAAAGAACGCGTACTTAACTATCGGAGATCTGGGCTACCCAGAGATTGGCAATAAAGCTAAGCGCGGGACTTTGGGCTCTGTCATGCAGATATCTGCCAACAAAGTTACCCAAATTTCATCGGGTCACAGAAATGCGCAAGGCATCTTGTTGATCGGTAAAGATCTATACACATCTGAACACGGCCCACGTGGCGGCGATGAGTTGAATCTAGTTCAGCGGGGAATTGATTATGGCTGGCCCATCGTCACTTACGGAGAGAAGTACAGCTTCGGTGATTATGTAAAACCCACTAATCCAGAAAGCCACAATGGGTTTAGAAAACCACTTACGTATTGGGTTCCATCGGTTGCACCGACCGAGTTAATCCAATTGCCTGCAGATTCTTCCTGGGGCAAATGGTCTTCATCAATTGTTTTGGGCACTCTTCGCGAAGAATCCTTGATCTTTATTCAGATGAAGAACAAGCGCGTCGTTGGCCAAATGCAAACGATTAATGTCGATGAACGAATCCGCGATATGGATCTAACAAAAGATGGTGCAATTATCGCCACCACCGACAGCGGCAAATTACTGATCATCAACCCACAGGGCTAAAGGATCTATCACAACTACAAAATCGCTGGAATTACTATTTCGTTGTACTGCAATATTCCTGGCTTTAGTGGTGGATCAAAACGACAAATTCTTGTTTCATCAGAGACCGCGATATCTTCCTTCGCAGCCGCAGCTCTTAAATCTGCCTCTTTTTGCTGCGCTAACTCCTCTGTCGCTCGTCCCCTAAAGGATGCGGCAATACAAATCTCAGCCCCTAACTCTCGCAGTACAACTCGAGGATCATTTGGATCTGGCATATCCGCCAAGGTGCTGCCTGCTGGCATAACAAAAGAAACGAACCATCCATTTGCATCAGCCTTTTGCGCAGCAATCACTGGCGCAGTCATTGCAATCTGTTCTGAATTCTTATTTCCCTTGGAGATATATTGAAAGAGAGAGCCAAAGGCCATCGTGCCCGCCGATGCGTAATCAGCGGCAATCTTCACCTCAGCAAGCACGCATGGCAGGTATTCACGTAATTCAAAATCCTTATAAGTGTGTAAAACTTTGAACTCTTGTCTCTGCGTCATAATTTGAGCCTACCCATAGATAGTGTCTTCCTCTAAATCTTTATCAATTGGCTTTACAGGCTTTCTGCGCCAGCGCCCCCAAGCCCCAGTACTCAGCAACGCCCACGCAACTAGCAGCGGCTGGAAGAACAACCGCACCAAGCGCTTAGTGTCTGTGTCTAACCCAAATGCATCTATGCCATTTACATACTGCGAGATATTTCCCCAAAAGATCGCGACAAAGAAAGCTGCTGTCAACCAGCCGATCTGCATTCGGTACTTCCACAATGCAATCAACCCAACACCCAGTGCAATTTCAACTACTCCTGATGCCAACACAACAAAGTCTGTGTAATCTGCAAACACACTAGGAACCTGTGCCTGAAACTCGGTGCGACTAGTTGTCAGATGCCCAACACCCGCGTACGCCAGTGCAAAACCCAACACCATCTGCGGAACACGCGCAATCACCTTCATGGGGCAAACATACCTTTTACACTCTTCCTATGAGCCAAAGACCCAAT